>ERZ808054.583-NODE-583-length-31036-cov-5.533286_pt1 | contig 31036 bp, 34 predicted proteins | sample MGYA00380201_ERZ808054 | MGnify/ENA primary metagenome ERZ808054 (study PRJEB31490, sample SAMN06133419) | mouse gut metagenome | isolation source: Z5_2 | host: mice | place: China: Chengdu | collected 2015-05 ...
TCCCCGTATAAGAGAGAATCCCTGCGTACATATATTGTCTTTCACACGGTAAAATTTGTATGTATTGAAAGGAGTCTTAAAATGATTTACACTAAGGAAGTCGAAAACATGTGTCCTGTAGCTAAGGGCGCAAAACATGAACCCGCTCCAATTCCGGAAGAAGGCAAATGGGTTCATTCCAAGAAAATTGAAGATATTTCCGGTTTTACACATGGCGTAGGCTGGTGCGCACCGCAGCAGGGTGCCTGCAAGCTTTCTCTGAATGTAAAAAATGGTGTAATTGAGGAAGCTTTGGTTGAGACTATCGGTTGTTCCGGTATGACCCACTCCGCAGCTATGGCAGCAGAGATTTTACAGGGAAAGACAATTTTGGAAGCATTGAATACAGACCTTGTATGTGATGCAATCAATACAGCTATGAGAGAGCTGTTCTTACAGATTGTTTACGGACGTACCCAGAGTGCATTCTCTGACGACGGACTGGCAGTAGGCGCTGGCCTGGAAGATTTGGGAAAAGGTCTTCGTTCTCAGGTTGGAACCATGTATGCAACCAAAGAAAAAGGTGTTCGTTACCTGGAAATGGCAGAAGGCTATGTAACCGGCATTGCTTTGGATGACAACGATGAAGTAATCGGATATCAGTTCGTTTCTCTTGGCAAAATGACTGACTTTATTAAAAAAGGCGATGATCCTAATACGGCATGGGAAAAGGCTAAAGGACAGTACGGGCGTGTAGCGGATGCTGCGAAGATTATTGATCCGAGAGTAGAGTAAGGAAGGGAGAACGAAGATCATGGCATTATTTGAATCATATGAAAGAAGAATTGACCAGATTAACGCCGTATTAAACAACTACGGCATCAGCTCCGTAGAAGAGGCTGAAAAAATTACAAAGGATGCTGGGCTTGACGTATACGAGCAGGTAAAAAAGATCCAGCCAATCTGTTTTGAAAACGCTTGCTGGGCATATACCGTAGGCGCTGCAATCGCAATCAAAAAAGGATGCAGAAAAGCTGCGGATGCCGCTGCTGCAATCGGCGAGGGCTTACAGGCATTTTGTATTCCAGGCTCTGTAGCAGACCACAGAAAAGTAGGTATCGGACACGGCAACTTAGGCAAGATGTTACTGGAAGAAGAAACGGAATGCTTCTGCTTTTTAGCAGGACATGAATCCTTCGCAGCAGCAGAAGGTGCGATCGGTATTGCAGAAAAGGCAAACAAAGTGCGCAAGCAGCCGCTTCGTGTTATCTTAAACGGTCTTGGCAAAGACGCGGCGCAGATTATTTCCCGTATCAACGGCTTTACATTCGTAGAAACACAGTATGACTACAAAGAAGCAAAGCTGAATGTGATTTACGAAAAACCATATTCCGAAGGACTCCGTGCTTCTGTAAAATGCTACGGCGCTGACGATGTACAGGAAGGCGTTGCAATTATGCACCATGAAAACGTAGGCGTATCGATCACAGGCAACTCCACCAACCCGACACGTTTCCAGCATCCGGTAGCAGGTACATACAAAAAGGAATGCAACGAGCAGGGCAAAAAGTACTTCTCCGTAGCATCCGGCGGCGGTACTGGACGTACCCTCCATCCAGACAACATGGCAGCAGGCCCGGCTTCTTACGGCATGACTGACACGATGGGGCGTATGCATTCAGACGCACAGTTTGCTGGTTCTTCCTCTGTTCCGGCACACGTAGAGATGATGGGCTTGATCGGCATGGGCAACAATCCTATGGTTGGCGCTACAGTGGCTGTAGCGGTTTCTGTAGAGGAAGCAGCGAATGCTGGGAAGTTCTAACAAATAGTGTATTTATAAGGGTTTCCGTTGATGCAAGTTATCAGCGGAAGCCCTTAATTTTGCACGTAATAGACATGAGGCAACAGACAAAAAAGTACCATCCTGCAACCCCTCTCGTAATTCTCTGATAATGCCGGATGCACCTGTAGCGGAATCTAATACCCATTTGTCAGGCTTACCATAAGTTGGAAATGCCAAAAATCTTAAAAATCAAGATTGATATAGGCTTGAGAATATGTTAGACTGTATTCGTTTCAAATCAATGTGTCAGACATAGAGAAAGAAGTGATTTGTATGTGTATCAACACCCAAAAAAGAAACAAAGCATTTCTCCATGCAAAGCCAGTAAATTGCGACAGTTGCATGGAGTAAAAGAGAGTCGCAAAATAAAAATGCTGGCTTTGCAACTTGACTATCATATCAAGGAGGAAGCCCGCATGAAATATCTTAATGCACAAGTTATTCTTCCAGACGCATTGGTAAAGGAACTGCAAACTTATGTTCAAGGAGAATATATCTATGTTCCTGTCGAACAGAAGCAACAAAAGCGTTGGGGAGAAGTTTCCGGCTATCGGCAAGAACTGGAGCAACGGAATCAGCAGATAAAAGAGGAATATCAAAATGGTATTTCTATGGAGTGCCTATCTGAAAAATATTGCTTATCTGTATATGCTGTTCGGAAAATCATATATCAAAAGTAACCGTAAGGGGCTGCCAAGTTGCAGCCTCTTATTTTACACAAATTGTTTTGGTATTGTATGGTATATAGAATATTTTTGTGAATGACGGTAAGATAAGAGTGAAGTATATAAATATTTTGAGAAAGGCGGCCATTATATTATGTGTACCAGATTTGTTTATCATGGAAATGTCGGAACGCTGTTATATGTGCATGGCAATCCTGCCGGAGCATATCAAAAAGGCAGAAAATTCAAATTTTTGCCTATATAACAAGAAAGGAATCGTTATGTCACAGAAGATTTATCCTCGTTCAAAAGACAGGGAGACAATTTATTTAAAAAGCGTTATTAGCAACCCTAATATCATAGTTGGCGATTATACAATGTATAATGATTTCCTCGAAGAACCAAGAGAATTTGAAAAGAACAATGTTTTGTATCAATACCCAATCAATCAAGATAAGCTGATAATTGGTAAGTTTTGTTCGATTGCTTGCGGGGCAAAGTTTATATTTAACAGTGCAAATCACAATTTATCTTCTCTATCCACCTATCCATTTCCTATATTTTTTGAGGAATGGAATTTAGATGTAAAAGATATTAAAAATGCGTGGGATAACAAAGGTGATATAGTTATCGGGAATGATGTTTGGATTGGTTATGAAGCGGTCATTTTAGCAGGTGTTACGATTGGAGATGGCGCTGTTATCGGGGCACGAGCTGTCGTCACAAAAGACATTCCTCCATATACAATCGTTGGCGGTGTTCCGGCAAAGCCTATAAGAAGGCGTTTTTCCCAAGAAACGATTGATTTTCTGCTCAAAATAAAATGGTGGAATTGGTCTGAAGAACATATCCGGCAGCATATAACCGAAATACAGTCAGGAAATATCGAATATTTGCGTTAAATTGTTGCACGTCGGAAATAGAAAAAAAGCCGTCGTACAGCAATCATTGCCAATGCGTGAAAGTATTTTATGGACGGCTTTGAAATTCAGAGCCGTCTATTTTTTTGATAAAAATGCTTATGGCGGTATCAAGAAGGTATCGCCATGTTTCTATCGGCTAACAGCCACCACCAAAAGATGGAAATTGACCGAGTGTGACCATTCCATAAAGGTAAGGTTAGCCAAAGTAAAGGAACAGTTAAAAGAACCGACAGTTACCGAGGGAAAAAGCGCAGAACCTACAGCGAAGGAAAGGGGGTATGAGATTATGAAACTTCATGCTTTTTCCGCTATGTGGCATAGTTCCGATAAAACCCTCTCTGCGATTGCAGCATTCCCGCCCGCTGCTTGCGATTTTTTCTGAAATGGAATGATATTTTCTTTATAGGACGTATTTTGCAAAATCATTTTTGCATTGTCTTTGAGTATGGACGGGGTCAGTGCTTTCCTTTTGAGATATTTCCCCAAATGTAAATCTTCAATCTGCTGCGCTACCCGCGGCTGATCGTTGCCGACAGGGATAACTAGCATCGGTGTTCCATAATATAAGGCTTCATTTACGCTGTTCATCCCGCCGTGAGTGATAAAGAGAGAGGCCCTTTTCAGTATTTTTAACTGCGGGACAAAAGGATAGATAAAAATGTTATCTGGTATTTTTCCGAGCTGTTCTTTCTTAACCGTTTTTCCAATGGAAATTATCACGGAAACAGGTTCATCACGAAAAGCGTCTATACATTTCCGAAAGAACGCTGAGGAAGTATTCAATAGGGTTCCGAGAGAAATGTAAATGATGGGCTTTGTCATTTTTGAAAAATCAAAGTCCTGTTCTACGCGATTACCGATTGCTGGGCCAACGTACTTATAGTTAGTATCAGGAAACTCATTGGGATATATCTGAAAATCTCTAACCGTATAGGTGAAATTCAAATTGGGCGCATTATATACCATTTCCTTAGCAATATCCCCATAACGCAAGCCAAATTTTTTTTGGATCACTTTAGAAAATAGTCTACACAGTCTTGGATAACGAAAGATTGCGGTCATATACCAGCCGCCGGTTCTTCCGAAATCGCGCAACACCTTTTCGTTCAAAGCAAAGGTTGAGAACAGGCGAAAGGCCGGGATGTCCAACTGATCGGCCAAAGCCTTTCCCGGAAGAAAGAGCATTTCATAAATCAGGCAATCAAAATTAGCGCCTATCCTCTGGACAGTTTGGTAGGCAGCAGACCAGCTTTTAATTTCCTTTTGAGATGGAGAAAGTGTTTCCGGGTAATCGTCGTAAGGAATGAATGCGGCGCCGGTTCTTTCAATTTTTCCTTTCCAGTCAGGTGCATTGATATAGGATACATGATGCCCAAAATCTACCAATATTTTTGCCAGTCCCAACGTAGGATTTGTATGGCCGGAGAATGGCAAATTTACCATTAAGATATTCCATTTTCTAAAATCATTCATAATAGCGCCGTAGGCCCTCCTTTACCTGTGCGGTTAATTCCGAGTTGAAAACTGGCGTATCAAATTTGGCAGCCAGCAGTGTGATAAAGTCAACCTTTTCGCACATTTCTTGATAGTCGCTTTCAACAATAATCGGGTCAAGCCAAATATCAACCAGAAGTATCAGTACATCGGCCAGCTCCTTGGGATATTTACAATCAAATTCCTTGTTTGCCGTACCTTGCCGCAAAATTTCTTCTAAGTAGACGGAAAGAATATTCAGAGAATTTCGCAGAGTGTCCAGCAGCGCAAAAGGAACTTTTTCTGCCCATTTTTCTTTTGTGAGTGTAGAGAGGGTGTCATTGGAAAAGAGGTAAGCAACAATCTGCCTGATTTTTTGCTGTGCCGTCATTCCCGGATGTGCTGCCAATTCTTTGAGGCGGTTGGTAAATTGCTCCTTTTCATAATTGGATAGATAAGCAACTATTTCCTGCTTGCTCTTAAAGTAATGGTATATGGCCCCTTTTGACATTCCGCTGGCCTCAACAATGTCCTGCATAGTGGTGTTTTCATACCCTTTTTCTAAAAATAGCTTCATTGCAGCGTCAATGATTTTACCTTTAGAAAGGAGGGATTTTTCTTCCTGTTTCATCTGTCACCTCCATAAAATAAACCGTTAGTCGGTTTTGTTTAAGAATAGCATATTCATGATATTGCTTCAATGAAATTGGGGGAAAATATGAGAGAAAAATGGCGGAGGGTGATTTCCTTTCCGTCATTTTTGATGCGCCTTGCGGCGCACGTTTCTAACGGGTGAAAGTCCCTAATCCGCCCTAGTAGTGGGAAGGATACAGCCAAGACCAAGGATATCAATGCCTAAGCAGCATCCAGAGATTCCTAGTATCTCTGTCGTTTGACCATAGGAGGCAGTCCTTCATTGGCGGAACATATCCTCCTGTTGTTCCAGTAGCCGATGAAATATCTAAAGATGAGGTCTTCACTTCCTCCACTGTCATTTTTTTTTCAGGCGTCGGATTTCTTTTTCCTGCTCTTTGACTTGTCCGCGCAGGAAGGACAATTCCTCTGCAAGACTCATTGCCGTCTGTGGTGTGTGCAAGCCGGGGCTAACATCCAGCCGTCCTTCCCTTGCTACTTTCGTCCATGCATACATGGTGTTTTCAGGGATGCACAGTTCCCAAGTTCCTTTGCCAGCTTTACGGCCTGAATCTTGTATTCCATGTCGTATTCCCGTTGTTTTTTTGTCATTTTAGTTGCCTCCTTATTTGTCTTTGATTATACATAAAATTCTTGGGTATTAGGTGTCAACTAAAATGGTACAACATCAAAAAGATATTTATTGTTATATCCTGTAATTTTTTTGTCGAATAATTACAGGAAATTTATGAAATTCACTCTGATAAATTTCTTCAGGTTAATAATTTTAATGAAATTACTTTTTATTTCTCGCTACATTTTATGAGAATAAATACGTAAAAGTTACATTTTGCTTCATAAAAATTACATAGAAAATTTATAAAAAGAAAATTGTGATACTATTCATCCATAATCCTTTAATGAATAGATGAAAATTAAATAATTATCAATAATAGTTTTCATTTTTTAAAAGGAGAAATAGTGTTTGATAAAGGAAAAAGAAAGGAAAAGGATATGTTTGATTTAAAAGAGTATAAGTTTTCAAAGTATAACCATAAGATAGTTATGAACGGAAATGTATATATGTATAATGCATTTTCCGGTGGATTTTGCAAGTTTCGGCAAGAGTTTAAAGAAAAAGCATTGGAAGTGGATTTCAATGATGACGCTTCAATGAAAAAAATTGCACAATTTCCAGATGAAGTGATTGGTGAATTGATAAAGGGGTGTTTTGTCATTCCAAAGGGAACAGATGAGTTTGCGATAATAAAAAGCAGACATCTTGTGAGTAGATTCTCAGATAACAATGCACTATCTTTAACTTTAGTTCCCACTATGGCTTGTAATTTTAGATGCACCTATTGCTTTGAGGCAGATAAAAATTATCCATGTAACTATATGAGCGATGAGGTAATAGAAGCAATCATTGCAACAGTGTACAAAGGGATACATATAAAAAAACAAAATAATGGACTGCCAACCTACTGAAAAACCGCTCTTTCACAACGAAGGGCGGTTTTTTCATGGGCGCAGGGAAAGGAGGAAACCCAACTACCGGGGCTTGACAAGAGAGGTCAAGCCCTTTTTTCATGCCAGAAAACCAAGAAGGAGGTATTGCGAATGGCCGATGAAAAATCGAAAAACCTGACTGGCGCAGACGGTCCGGACAAAGATCCGGCGCAGCCCGAGGCGGGCGGCTCCCCCGCTCCAGGGAAGGAGCAGAAAGCGCCCGAAGCCGCCGCACCGGAAAAAACGGTAAAGGAACCTGAAAAGCCTGCCCCGGAAAAGGAGGCGAAGGAGCCGGATAAGGCCGCCCCGGCGAAGGAAGAAAAGAAACCGGAGATTCCCAAAGAGCAGAAGGCGGAGGCCCCGGAGGGTAAGGAGGCCCCCAACGTGTCCTTCTACAACTTCTCCGAAATCATGGCGGGGAAGAAGGAGGCACAGAAAGCCCCTCCCGCACAGGACGGGAAAACGCCCGGCAAAGCGGCTCCCGCTTCTCCCACAAAGGAGGCCGCCAAGGGGACAAAAGAGGCAGCCCCAAAGCAGAAGGAGGAAAAGGAGCCGGAACCGCCGAAGCGGAAGGGCCGCCCTCCCAAAGAGGCAAAGGAGAAGGCGGCGGCTCCCCCGAAGAAGGAGCCCACGGCAAAGAAGGAAAAGGCGGGGCAGAAAACGGCCACGGCCACGAAAGCGGAGAAATCTTCACCGGCTGGGAAGGCAGCAAAGGCGGAGAAAGTGCCCCAGCCCCAGAAGCCGGCAAAGGCAGCGCCAGAGGCCAAACCTGCCGCACAGCCTGAAAAGGCTTCCCAGGCCCCCACGGAGGCACCCCGCCGGGGGGACGAGCAGATTGTCTACTTGAAGCTGTCCGACCTCCACGCCTTCAAGAACCACCCGTTCCAGGTCCGCAACGACGAGGAAATGCGGGCTATGGTCTCCAGCGTCAAGGACAAGGGCGTCACCCAGCCCGCCATTGTAAGGCCCCGTGAGGACGGCGGCTATGAGATCGTGTCCGGCCACCGCCGCCAGAAGGCCAGCGAGCTTGCGGGCTACGCGGATATGCCGTGTATCATCCGCAACCTGACGGACGAGCAGGCCATCACGCAGATGGTGGAGGACAACACGAACCAGAGGGAGAACATCCTCCCCAGCGAGCGGGCCAAGGCCCTGAAAATGCAGCTTGAGGCCATCAAGCACCAGGGGGCGAAGAACTTCACTTCGGGCCAGATTGACCCGAAGGACGCCGGGAAACGCTCCAACGAGATCGTGGCCGAGCGCAACAAGATGACCGTCAAGCAGGTGCAGCGCTACATCAAGCTCAACGACCTTGTGCCCGACCTGCAAAAGATGATGGACGAAGGGCAGGTCAAGTTCACCCCGGCGGTGGAGCTCTCGTACATCAAGCCGAAAAACCAGCAGTACATCGCCGTCGCCATTGAGAGCCAGCAGTCCAGCCCTTCGCTCTCCCAGGCCCAGCGCATGAGGGAGCTTGACCAGAAGGGGGTCCTCAACGGGGACGTGATCGACGGGATAATGATGGAGGATAAGAAGGAGGTAGACAAAGTGATTCTGACAGGAGCGGAGCTTGGGAAGTATTTCGGGAAGGAGACCACCCCGAGGGAAATGAAGGACCAGATCATCAAACTTCTGGACGACTGGAAGGGCCAGCAGAAGGAAATGGCGAAGCCGGAGAAAAAGAAGGCCCAGCCGGAGAAGTAGGGGCCGCTTCGGGCCAACCTGGCCCGAGGACCTATGCGGGGCCAGCGCGGCTGGCACGGAAAATCCAGAACAGAAATGGAGGGAAAAAGATTGAAACGACCTTTAGCATACATCACTGCCGCATGGTGCGGCGAACCGGGCACGGACACAGAGATGGGGACACGCTACAGCCGCATGGCATACGAGGCGGGCTTCTCCCCCGTCTGCCCCGTCCTCTACATGCCGCTGTTCCTCAACGACAGCGTACCCGAAGAGCACAAGGCAGGGATTGACATGCGCCGGGACCTGCTCCGGCGCTCCCATGTGCTTGTGGTCTGCGGCGGGGACGTGGACGAGGACGTGAAGAACGACATCGCGGTGGCCGGGCGGCTGGGGATCGCCGCCACCACCCTTGACGGAATCCTGGCCGTGAAAGGGCTGGGGAAGGATGGCGGCGGACATTAGGCTGGGGAGCCTCTTTGACGGGATAGGGGTATTCCCCCTTGCGGCCTCACGCTGCGGCATACGCCCGGTGTGGGCCAGTGAGATTGAGAAGGCCCCGGTCTCCATCACAAAGAGGCACTTCCCCGACATGCTGCACCTGGGGGACATCACGAAGCTGGACGGGGGGAAGGTCCCTCCCGTCCATGTGATAACCTTCGGCTCCCCCTGCCAGAACCTTTCCCTGATCGGGAACCGCAAGGGCCTTGGCGGGGAGAAGTCCAGCCTCTTCTACCAGGCCATGCGTATCATACAGGAAATGAGGGATGCGACAAGACATGTATATCCAGTTATCGCTGTTTGGGAAAACGTCATGGGAGCGTTTTCTACAAACGACCGGATGGATTTTAGAGCCGTCCTATCCGCCTTCACGGACGCCGAGGTTCCAATGCCTCCTTCTGGAAGATGGGCGGGGGCCGGAATGGTGCGAGGGGGAACGCCTGACCTGTGCTGGCGGCTCATGGACGCCCAGTATTGGGCAGGAGCCAGGCGGCTGGCAAGAAGGCAGCGGATTTTCATCGTGGCGGATTTTGGAGGGAGGCGTGCCGGAAACATACTATTTAAGCCCCGTCCACTGCTCCCGGTTCCTGAACCTTGCGAGCCGGGCGGGCTGCCCTCCCCCGGCGGAGATAGAACACCTTTTATTGAAACAGGGGGGCGCGTACCCGTCGTCCGGCCCTTCCAGTGCTTCCGTATGCGGGGAGCGTCCAAAAGGAAGGAGCAGGCGGCCTTCCAAAACAGCTTCGGACTGCCAGCTGACCCTTTTCCCACTCTCTTAGCCAGCGACCTGACGCCTTTCGCCTTCTGGTTCGAGGACGACCCGGAGGGCGGCTGCGTGCGGTTTTTGACGGAACGGGAAAGCGAGCGCCTTATGGGGCTCCCGGAGGGCTGGACGGCATACGGGGCGGAGGGTGTGGAGATACGGCCCCTTGCCCGCTACAAGGCGCTGGGGAACTCTATCGCCCTCCCCTGCGCCGACTACATCATGGCCGGGATATACGAAGCCCTGGCCGGAAAGGAGGGAACCTGCGGAAATGTTTGAAGCCTATGTGACGAACCCCGGCCTTTACCCGGAGCTTGGCGTGGAGGCCGGGGAGACCCTGCGCTTCCCCACGACCACGGAGGAAGTGCGGGCCCTGTTCTCCCGGATTGGCATAGACGGGGAGCGGTACGGGGAGTATTTCATCACCAGCTATGACAGCGACGTGCTGGGGCTGTATGACTGCCTGGACGAGTACGCCGGCCTGGACGAGCTCAACTATCTGGCGCATGTGCTGGAGGAAGTGCAGGAACGGGGCGAGCTGGAGAAATTCGAGGCCGCAATGGCCTTCGGGGAGCATACGGACGGGGCCGGGGACCTGATCAACCTGGCCCAGAACCTGGACTGCTATGACTTCTATCCGGGGATTGGGGACGACGAGGCCCTCGGGCGCTACTGCGTGGAGGAGATTGGCGCAATCGACATCCCCGAACATATACGGGATTATTTCGATTACGAGGCCTACGGGCGGGACATTGACTTAAACTCTACCGGGAGCTTCGTCCCCGGCGGCTATGTGCTTCGGAACGGGGAGCCTTTCCGGGAATGCTACGCCGGGCGGGAGGACATACCGGAGGAATACCGGATATGCGGGGCCCCGGCCCAAAACGAGAAGGAGGAAACACGCTCCATACTGGAGACCATCAGACAATTCAGGGAGGCCCCGCCCGCTCCCCACAAGGACAGGGAAGGGCCTTCCCATGAGGGGCGGTAGGCTTCGGGCCAAGTTGGCCCGAGGCCCGGACCCTGTGCAGAAAGGAAGGAGGTGCGCCATGCCGGGGTGACAGAGGAACAGATCGCGGAGGCGAAGCGGTGGGACCTGCTTTCCTACCTGCAAGCCTATGAGCCGGGCGAGCTGAAAAAGTCCGGCCCCCGGGAATACAGGACCAGGAGCCATGACAGCCTGGTGATCTCCAACGGCAAATGGCACTGGTGCAGCCGGAACATGGGCGGGAAAACCGCCCTGGACTATCTCATAAAGGTGCGGGGGCAGGATTTCGTCTCCGCTGTGGAGACACTCTGCGGCGGGGGCGCCTCCCCTTTTCTTTCCCAGCCGGTAGATATTCCACCGCCAAAGCCTTTTGAGCTGCCGGAGCCGGGCCGCTACGCCACAAGGGTCATGGGCTACCTGCAAGGCCGGGGGATTGACGGCGGAATCATCAGCCGCTGCCTACGGGACGGCTCCCTCTATGAGAGCTTCCGCTACCACAACTGCGTATTTGTAGGCCGGGACATGGAAGGGAAAGCCCGGTTCGCCTGCCTGCGGGGGACCTTCGGGGACTTCAAGATGGACGTGCCGGGCAGCGACAAGCGCTTCAACTTCTGCCTTGCCTCCCCTTCCCCGGACTGCCAGAAGGTGGCCGTCTTTGAGAGCGCCATTGACGCCCTCTCCGGCGCCACGCTGACAAAGCTGGCCGGGAAGGAGTGGGAGGATGCCTGCTACCTTTCCCTTGGGGGCACCTCGCCGCTGGCGCTGGTCCAGTTCCTAAAGGACCGCCCGGGAATCCGGCATGTGGCACTCTGCCTTGACAATGACGGGGCGGGGAAAAGCGGGACGGAAACGCTCATGGAAACGCTGCGCTCCGACCGGGAGCTGTCCGGGCGGATAGAGACAATCCGGAAGGCGGCCCCGCCGGAACGGTACGGGAAGGACTATAACCAGCACCTTCTGGGGGTGATTGGGGAAATGAAAGCAAGGAGGAAGGAAAAGAGTTTTGAGAGATAACGCCATACCCTATCGACATAAAGGACGGCTTCGGGCCAACTTGTCCCGAGGCTCATTTATCCGGGCAGCCCCAAGGGGCCCTCCCCGGCTCCAATGAATCCGGCAGAAAGGAGGAACCATGCAGGAATATGTAGAACAACAGACGGTGGCCGTCTCCGTCAAGGCGGCGAGGCTCACAAGCCGGGTGCTTGCCGCCGCCTTAAAAAAGACGCTGGCGGAAATGGAGAAACAGCGCCGGGCCGCACGGACGCCCCACGGGAGGCAGTCCGTCAAAAAGCTGATGAACCATTACGGCGCGAAGAACGCCATCAAGCTGGTGGGAGCGCCGAAGGATTTTGACCGTATCGCCAGAGAGTACCATGTGGACTACGCTTTCCACAAGACCGGCCCCGGCCAGTACCTGCTTTTCTTCAAGGCAGACCAGGCGGATGCCATCACGGCGGCCTTCTCACGGTATACGGAAAAGGTCATGGGGCGCGGGCAGGAGAAGCCCTCTATCCTCGGGCAGCTGCGGCGGCTCGTGAAGGAGCTGGCGGCAAAAAAGCCCCGGCAGAAGGAACGGGCCAGGGAGCCCGGGAAGGAGGAACGTTGAACCGGAAAATCAAAAAATATGTGCTCCCCAACTTCCCTTACCTCATGGCCTTCTGGTTCTTCTCGAAGCTGGGGACCGCCTACCGCATGGCGCGGGGCGGGAATGCCGGGGAAAAGCTGTTCGGCATGATGGAGGCCATAGGGCCGGTATTTCAGAATTACGCCCCCGGCCTGGGGCTGTTTGACCTGGCGGCAGGCGTTGCCGGGGCCGTGGGGCTTTATTTCATGGTGCAGTCCAAAATCAAGAAAGCCCGGAAATTCCGGCGGGATATGGAATACGGCAGCGCGCGTTGGGGCGGGCCTAAAGACATCGCCCCTTTCGTCGATTCCAAATTTGAGAACAACGTGATACTGACCGGGAGCGAGTTCCTGACCATGAACACCCGGCCGAAGATTCCGGCCAACGCCAGGAACCTGAACGCCTGCGTGATCGGCTCTTCCGGCTCCGGCAAGACAAGGTTCTGGCTCACGCCCCAGCTTTTACAGGCCCATTCCTCGTATGTGGTGGTGGACCCGAAGGGCGGGACCCTCGCCCAGTGCGGCTGTTTCCTCCAAAGGAAGAAGGGCTATAAGGTCCGGGTTTTCAACAGCATAGACTTCTCAAAGTCCATGCACTACAACCCCCTTGCCTATATCAAGACGGAGAGCGACGTTCTAAAATTCGTGAACGCCCTGATCGCCAACACCAAAGGGGAGGGCAAGGAGGGGGACCCCTTCTGGACGAAGGCGGAAACCCTCCTTTACTGCGCGCTGGTGGCCTATATCGTATTTGAGGGGCCGGAGGAAGAACGGAACATGAACACGCTGGTGGAGATGATAAACAGCATGGAGGTGCGGGAGGACGACGAATCCTTCAAGAACGCCGTGGATTACATGTTCGACGGCCTCGCCAGGAGGAGCCCCCAGCACTTCGCCGTGCGCCAGTATGCCAAATACAAGCTGGCCAGCGGCAAGACCGCAAAAAGCATACTTATTTCATGCGGAGCAAGACTGGCGCCCTTCGACATTGCGGAGCTTCGGGAGATCATGAGCTATGACGAGCTGGGGCTGGACACTCTGGGGGATGAAAGGACGGCCCTTTTCTTCCTTATCAGCGACACCGACACCACCTACAACTTTATCGTGGCCCTCGCCTTCTCGCAGATGTTCAACCTTCTGTGTGAGCGGGCCGACAGCAAATACGGGGGCCGCCTGCCCCACCATGTACGGGTGCTCTGGGACGAGGCGGCCAATACCGGGCAGGTGCCGGGGCTGGAGAAGCTGGTGGCCGTCATCCGGTCAAGGGAAGTGAGCCTGACTTTATTCTACCAGGCCATGAGCCAGTGCAAGGCGCTTTACAAGGACAACGCCGAGACCATCATGGGGAACATGGATTCCATTGTGTTCCTTGGGGGCCGGGAGGCCTCCACCCTGAAAGACATTTCCGAGAACTGGCTGGGGAAGGCGACCATCTCCATGCAGACGGACAGCCGTACAAGAGGCCAGTCGGAAAGCTACGGGCTCAACACCCAGAGGCTGGGCCGGGAGCTCCTTACCACAAGCGAGATTACCACCATGCCCGGGGACAGATGCCTGCTACAGCTTAGGGGGCTGCCCCCGTTCTTCTCGCCAAAGTATGACTTGAAGCAGCACCCCAACTACCGCTATACAGCGGAACATGACAGCAAACGGAACGCCTTCCACCTGGAACGCCTGACCTCCCGGCGATTGAGACTGAAGCCGCAGGAGGAATACACGGTGTACGAGGCGGACGCCTCCGACGAGGACGCTGACATCCTCAACTATGAGGATTTAGACAGCGAGGACGGTTCCGTCTGACTGATAGACGGCTTCGGGCCAACTTGGCCCGAGGCTCGCTGCCGCCTGAAAGGGCGGCTTTTTGTTACCCAAAACCCACAATCATTTATCAAAACGGAGGAAAACCATATGGCATTTTTCGCAAGCGCAATCGACACTTTGAAGGTACTGGTCATGGCTATCGGCTGCGGCCTGGGCGCGTGGGGGATCGTGAACCTGCTGGAAGGCTACGGGGCGGACAACCCGGCCAGCAAAAGCCAGGGCATGAAGCAGCTCATGGCCGGCGGGGGCATCGTCCTCCTTGGCATGAACCTGATCCCGCTGCTGGCTGACCTGTTTTAAGTTTCCCAAAGGAGTGACCTATGCAAAGTATCTTCGACGCCATCACGGAATGGCTCAAAGCCCTTCTGGTCGGGGGTATCATGGAGAACCTCGGCGGGCTCTTCACGGGGGTGAACGAGCAGGTCGGAGAGATCGCGGCACAGGTAGGGATGACCCCGGCGGCATGGAACGCCGGGGTGTTCTCCATGATACGCCGGCTCTCCGAGACCGTCATCCTCCCCATAGCGGGGCTGGTGCTGACCTTCGTGATGACCTACGAGCTCATCCAGATGCTGGTGGACCACAACAACCTCCACAACTTCGACACCTGGATATTCTTCAAATGGATTTTCAAGACCTTCGCCGCCGTGCTGGTGCTCTCCAACACCTTCAACATCGTCATGGCGGTGTTTGACGTCTCCCAGCATGTAGTGCAGCAGTCGGCGGGGCTGATACAGGGCTCCACCGCCGTCACGCCGGAGGCGCTGGAGAACATGCAGGCCCAGCTTGAGGCAATGGAGCTTGGCCCCCTGCTGGGGATATTCCTGCAATCCTTCTTCGTGCAGTTCACCATGACGGCCCTGAATATCGTGGTGTTCGTCATTGTCTATGGGCGCATGATAGAAATTTACCTGATGACCAGCCTTGCCCCTATCCCCTTCGCCACTATCGCCAACCGGGAGGCCGGGCACATGGGGCACAACTATTTCAAGTCCCTTTTCGCCGTGGGGTTCCAGGGGATGCTTATCATGGTCTGCATGGCAATCTACGCCGTTCTGGTGCAGGGTATCGCCACGGGCGGCGACCTGATGGGGGCCATCTGGACCTGCGTGGGGTACACGGTGCTGCTGTGCTTCGTCCTCTTCAAGACCGGGAGCCTCTCGAAGTCCATATGGGGAGCGCACTAAGGGGCCTCGGGCCAACCTGGCCCGAAGCCGGAAAGGAGGGATACCATGCAGGGACGGGCACCTCGCCGCTACAGGACAGACGGGAACGGGGACACGCGCCCCGCCTTCCACGGGAAGCTCCCGGAGGAATTTAACGAGCGGGACATGCTGGCCTTTGCGGCCGACACGGACCTTCTTCTTTTCCAGAAGGTATCAGAAGAGACCCTCGCCGCCATCCACGCGGCGGGCTACGACTATCAGGGCGGGGCCGTCATGCCCCGGCCCGGAAAGGAGGAAACAAAGGAATCGCCGCCCTCTATCAAGAGCCAGCTGGAGGCCGGGGCAAAGGAGTCGGCCAAAGAGAACGCCGCCCGCTCCCCGAAGAAGGAGAAGCCAGCAAAGGGCGCGGAGCGGTAGGACGAGCTTCGGGCCAACATGGCCCGAAGCGGAAAGGAGGACCTTATGGCCTATGTGCCAGTGCCAAACGATTTGAACCGTATCAAGACCAAGCTGGCCTTCAACTTAACGAAGCGCCAGCTTATCTGTTTTTCCATAGCGGGTGGGACAGGCGTACCCTTTTACCTGTTCACCCGCTCCCATATCGGGAACAGCATTGCTCTGTTCCTGATGATCGGGCTCATGCTCCCGTGCTTTCTGTTTGCCATGTACGAGAAGGACGGCCTTCCCTTTGAGAAGGTGCTCCGCAACATTATCCGTGCAAGGTTCCTGACGCCACGGGTGCGGCCCTACAGAACTGAAAATTTCTACGCTTTTTTGAACCGAAAGGAGGAAAAGCCGATTGCAAAGACAACCAAAGGCGAAACGGCCGGCCGCAAGGGCAGGAAAGCCTGACCGCCGGTGCGCCACAAAAAAGCCCCGGGCGGGGAAAACGTCCGGGCTCCAGACCGCCCAGCAGACCCTTCCCTACCGTGAGATGTACAAGGACGGTATCTGCCGGGTGGACGGAAGGCTCTACACAAAGAGCATGGAGTATGAGGACATCAACTACCAGCTGGCGCAGGCAGACGACCAGAGCGCCATTTTTGACGGGTACTGCGCTTTCCTCAATTCCTTTGACAGCTCCCTTCCCGTCCAGCTCTCCTTCATCAACCACCGGAGCCGCCCGGGCAACAGGTACCGGGTGAACATCCCCCGGAAAACGGACAGCTACAGCGGGATGCGTGACGAGTATGTGGAGATGCTGGAAGGCCAGATCGCAAAGAGCAACAACGGCATTGTGCGGACAAAACTCATTACCTTCGGCGTCACCGCCGACAGCCCGGCGGCGGCAAAGCCCCGGCTGGAACGGGTGGAGGCCGACATTTCCGGGAACTTCAAAAAGCTGGGGGTCCAGTCAAGGCCCCTTTCCGGGCTGGAACGGCTGGAGATCCTCCACGGCCAGCTCCACCCCGGCGGCACGGAACCCTTCTCCTTCACATGGGGCCAGATTCCGGCCACCGGGCTTTCCACGAAGGACTTTATCGCCCCGGAGAGCTTCGATTTCCGTATGGGCCGCCTCTTCCGCATGGGGGCCACATGGGGCGCCGCCTCCTATATGCAGATCATGGCCTCGGAGCTTTCCGACAAGCTCCTTGCGGAGCTGCTGGAGGTGGACGCGGAAATGACCATCACCATGCACATACAGACGGTGGACCAGGCGAAGGCCATCAAGACCATTAAAGGGAAGGTTTCAGACATTGACAAAATGAAGGTGGAGGAACAGAAGAAGGCGGTCCGCTCCGGCTACGATATGGACATCCTGCCCCCGGACCTTGTGACGTTCAGCCAGGACGCAAAGAACCTGCTGACCGATTTGCAGAGCCGCAATGAAAGGATGTTCCTCCTGACCTTCCTTGTGGTGAACACGGCGGCCACCCGCCGGGAGCTGGACAACGACCTTTTCACGGTCTCCGGTATCATGCAGAAATACAACTGCTCCCTGAAACGGCTGGACTTCCAGCAGGAGCAGGGGCTGATGTCAAGCCTCCCTCTCGGCCTCAACGGCATAGAGATCCAGCGGGGCATGACCACCAGCTCCACCGCTATCTTTGTGCCCTTCATGACCCAGGAGCTGTGCATGGACGGGGAGGCGGTCTACTACGGCCTGAACGCCCTTTCCCACAATGTCATCATGGCAGACCGCAAGAAGCTGAAAAACCCCAACGGACTGTATCTTGGCGTGCCGGGCTCCGGGAAGAGCTTCGCCGGGAAACGGGAGCTTGTGAACGTGTTCCTCGCCACCAATGACCGCATTATCATACTGGATCCAATGGGCGAATACTCCCCTCTGGTGCGCCAGTTCGGCAGTGACGGGCTTGTGGTGGAGATCGCGCCCAACAGCCCCCACCATATCAATCCAATGGATTTGGATGTGAGCGTGGACGACGAGGTTTCGCCCATCAGCTTAAAATGCGATTTCATCCTCTCCCTGATGGAGCTCATTGTGGGAGGCAAGGATGGGCTGCAGCCCGTGGAGCGGACCATCATTGACCGGTGCGCCCGGATGGTGTACCGGGACTTCCTCAACGACCCGGGGCATACGCCCCTCCCCACCTTGCAGGACTTTTATGACCTTCTCTGCAAGCAGACGGAGGCGGAGGCCAAACGGCTGGCGACGGCCCTTGAAATCTATGTGTCCGGCTCCCTGAACATCTTCAACCACAAGACCAACGTGGGCTACCAGGACGCCCGGGTGGTGTGCTTTGATTTGAAACGGCTGGGGGCGGGCCTCCGCACCATAGCCATGCACATCATCAACGACCTGATGAACAGCCAGGTTTCCCACAATTTCGCCCGGGGCCTCTCCACATGGTGCTACTATGACGAGTTTCATGTACTTTTGCAGGACGAATTGACTTCCAGTTATTTCGTGACCATCTGGAAGATGCTCCGCAAAAAGGGCTGCGTCCCCAGCGCCCTGACCCAGAACGTGAAGGACCTCCTTGCCTCCCGGCAGATTGAGAACATCTTCGAGAACAGCGATTTCATGGTGCTTCTCTCCCAGGCGCAGGGGGACCGGCAGATTCTGGCGAAGCAGCTGGGGATAAGCCCCCACCAGCTCTCCTATGTGACGCACAGCAATTCCGGGGAGGGGCTGCTGTTCTTCGGGAACGTGACGATCCCCTTTGTTGACCGTTTTCCGAAGAATACGAAGCTCTACTCCATTATGACCACCCGGCCCGAGGACAGAAAAACGGAGGCCGCAGAGGAATAGCAACCGGGCTTCGGGCCAAGTTGGCCCGAGGCCGTGACCTGCCAGCGCGGTACCGGAGGGTATGGGCTGGCTCTTTTCCTATCCAGAGGAAGGAGGTGCTTTTATCGCCAGACAAACAGAGGGGCCGCCGGGAAAGCGCGTGAAGCGGGGGCGGCTCCATTTTTCCGAGGAAGAAGTGGCCGGACAGTCCGGGGAAGGCGCTTCGGGCCAGGTTGGCCCGAAGCCCCAGGGCACCGGGAAATTCAAGCAGGACGGGGAACGGGAGAAGTTCTCTTCCAGGCTCCACCAGGAGGATTCTCCGAAAGAGACGGAGGCCTCAAAGGAGGGACGGGCAGACGCCAAAGCGGACGGCTACCAGAAGAAAAGGGCAGATACCGGGAAGGGGGCCTATAGGGAGAAAGAGACAGCTTCCGGGAAAGGAGCCTACCGGGAGAAAGAAACAGCTTCCAGAGAAGAAGCCTACCAAGAGAAAGCGGCAGCTTCCGGGAAGGGAGCCTACCAGGAGAAAGCGGCAGACACCGGGAAGGGAGCCAGCCGGGAGAAAGCGGCGGATTCCAGAACGGAGAGCCGCCGGGAGGAAGGCAATGTCTCCACGGAAAAGAAGTCCCGGCAGGAGAAGAAACAGGAACGGGCCCAGAGCCGGGCGGAATATTCGGCTGTCCGGCTGGAAAGGGCAAAGGAACATCTGGCGGCCCAGAAGCCCCGCAAGCCTCCCGGCCCGGCAAGGCGGGCGGCCACGGCGGCGGGGGCTACCCTCTGGGCCTACGGCCACCGGAAAATCCATGAGGCCGAGCACGAGAACGTTGGGACAGAGGCCGCCCACAAGACCGAGCTGCTGGCCGAGACCGGGGCCCATAAGGCAGTCCGCTACGCAAAGCGGCGTATCCGGGAGCACCCGGCCCGGCAGGTGGAAAGATGGGAGCACAGGGCCATGAAGGCAGACGCAGAGCTCTGTTACCAGCAGGCGGTTTCCGAGCACCCAGAGCTCCAGAGCAACCCCCTCTCCCGCATGGCCCAGAAGTGGAAAATCAAGCGGCAATACGCCAGGGAGGCCAGGGAGGCGGCAAGGCAGGGGGCCAAAGCCACGGGGAAGGCGGCAGGCACGGTCGAGAAGGCGGCGGAAAAGCTGGCATTATTTGTCCGCAACCATAAGGGCGGAGCCGTTGTGGTCCTGCTACTGTTCTGCGTTTTCCTGATTATCAACTCTGTCTTTTCCGCCCTCCCTTCCCTTGGCACCGGCATGATGAACGCCGTGGTAGGCACCTCCTACACCGCCGAGGACGAGGACATCTTAGGGGCCAACGAGGACTATACCGCCCTTGAAAACGCATTGCGGCAGGAAGTGGCGGACATTGAGCGCACCCACCCCGGCTATGACGAGTACCGCTACCGTGTGGACGAGCTGGGGCACAACCCCTATGAGCTGACCTCCTACCTGGTGGCAAAGCTCCGCACCTATACCCGTGAGGACGTGCAGGGGGAGCTTCGGGCATTGTTCGAGGCCCAGTATAGGCTGACGCTGACCGAGGAAGTGGAGACGCGCTACCGCACGGAGACCCGGACCGGCACCTCCACCAGCACGGACCCGGAGACCGGCGAGACCACCACCGAGGAATACGAGTACGAGGTGGAGGTGGCCTATGAGTATTACATCCTCCATGTGCGGCTGGAGAACCGGACGCTCCCGGCCATCGTTGCCTCCCGTCTGGACGGGGAACAGAAGGAGCTCTATGACATCCTGCTGGAGCTGAAAGGCAACAAGCCCTATCTGTGGGACGACATCTACTCCGGGAACGGCGGCGGATATGACCCCGGGAGCGACTACACCGTGCCGGGGGAGGCCCTTTCCGACCCGGCCTTTGCGGCCCTGATTACAGAGGCCGAAAAGTATCTGGGCTATCCGTATGTGTGGGGCGGCTCTTCTCCCAGCACCAGCTTCGACTGTTCCGGCTTCGTCTGCTGGGTCTATACCCACTCCGGCGTCCATAACCTGCCCCGCACCACCGCCAACGGGATTTTGAGCCAGTGCGCCCGGGTGTCAAGCGCGGACGCGAGGCCGGGGGACCTGATCTTCTTCCAGGGCACCTACAACACCAGCGGGGCCAGCCATGTGGGGATTTATGCAGGCAACGGGATGATGATCCACTGCGGGGACCCTATCAAATACGCCAGTATCAACACGCCCTACTGGCAACAGCATTTCCTGACCTTTGGGCGTTTCAACTGATTTTCTGAAAGGAGGGCTGCATGAGCAGGCTTGAAAAAATCGAAAAGGAGCTTTTGAAGGCCCGGGAGAAGGCCGCCGAGTGGCAGGCCAAAGTCCGGGATTTGGAGAAGCAGAAACAGGAGGAAGAGAACGTGATGATCGTGCAGGCGGTCCGCTCTTTGAAGCTGACCCCCGCCGAGCTCCTGTCCTTCCTCGACAACCCCAACATTTCCACCCCGGGCCAACTTGTCCCGAAGCCCGGCACCAGAAAGGAGGATTCCGAACATGAAGAATAACCTGATCCGCAGGGCGGCGCTTATCCTCTCGGCGCTGCTCTCCCTTACCAGCATATCCCTGACGGCCTACGCCCAGAGCAGCGAGCCGGCGGAGGAGACCGCCCCGGAAACGGAGGAAGGGACCACGGCGAAGCCCTTCACCCCGGAGGGCACCGGGACCGTGGTGGACAACGCCACGGACGGGGACGGCAAGGAGTTCTTCACCATCACTACCCCCAGCGAGAACGTGTTCTATCTGATTATCGACCGCCAGCGGGAGGGGCAGAACGTCTATTTCCTGAACGCGGTCACGGAGAAGGACCTGCTGGCCCTTGCGGAGAAAGCCCCGGAGCCGGAGGTGACGGAGCCGGTCATGGAGCAGGAACCGGAGACAGAGCCTCCCACGGAACCGGAGCCTGAACCCGAACCGGAGAAACCATCCGGGTTCCCTATGGGAAACATTCTGGTGGTTGCCGCCGTCCTGCTGGCCGGAGGCGGGGCCGGGTATTATTTCAAGATATACCGCCCGAAGCATGAAGCTCCTGACATGGACGACGGGGAATACGGCTATGAGGACGAGGACGACCCCTACGGCGACATAGAGGAAATCGAGGAAACGGAGGATGGGGAATGAATTTTACGGACAGCGAATTTGAAAGGATGATGAAGGAGACGCCCCGCCCGGGACGGGGAGGCGCCGACCCCTGCGCCGGGTGCCGCTACTTAAAGGAGTGCAAGGGACGGCGGGGGCGGTGCCGGAAGAAGTTCCGCACCCTGATCGTGGAGCCCCGCATTTCGGGCCAGCCTGGCCCGGGGCATTGACCGTGGGCCGGGAGCTGGACCGGGACGAGCGGAAAGGAATCCGGCGGCTTGTCACGGGCTGGTGCGCCAACTATGACAGCGGGGAGGACGTCTGCCTTCCGCTGGACGGTCCCTGCTACATGCTGGGGAAAGGCTGGACGGGTTCTTTCTGCCGCTATTTCCGTGGGAGTGTCCTCCCGCTGGACCCGGTGCTGGAAAAGGCCGTCTGTGAGGAAGGGCCGCCGCCGGACACGAAGCCCTGCGCCGTCTGTGGGAAGCCTTTTCTCCCGGAGGGCAGGCAGGCCTACTGCTCCCCGGCCTGCAAGGACGAGGGGAACCGCCGCAGGAGCCGGGAGCGCATGAGGAAGAAACGCGCAAAACCCGGGCAGGGCCGTTACGATTTAGGCCTGCCAGAAGCCAGTGATTCCAAGGGTTTCTGACCCTGTTTTCCGGGCGGAGGTATCTTAATGCCTGCCGGCCCGGTTTACGGGGGTATTTCGTAACAAAAGACGCTTCGGGCCAAGTTGGCCCGAGGCCGGAAAGGAGGGAACTGCCATAGAGATAAACCAGGGATATGAGATTTTGCGGTCGGTGGCCTTCACCAACGACCGGGGGTATGCGCTGGGCCACAACCCCAACGCGCCTTCCCCCTTCGTCACATGGACGTTTTATGAAAGTGCCGACGGGAGCCGTGACTATAACTGGGGCCACTACTTCAAGGACGAAGAGGCCGCCGTCCGGGACTTCGCCCACCGGGCGGCAGAGCACCGCTACCAGTTCGGCGTGGAGGAACGGGGGCCGGACAGCCAGCGGCAGGGGCCGGGGCATTACCGCTATTACTCCACCCAGCGGCCGGTGGACATAGGGACCTACCCGAAGCCGCCGGGCAACGGGCCCATAGAGATATTCAACTATGACGAGAGGATTCCGGTGGAGGGCGGGAACATGCAGGCGTGGGGCGAACTAATCTATGGAAAGCCGCTGACTGAAAAGCAGATGTGCGATTATGAGCTCAAGCCGTCCAGCCACAACCCGGACCGGGCGGGGCGGCCTTCTATCACCGGGCAGCTGAAGGAGGCGGCCAGGAGGGCGGAACCGTCAAAGGAATCCGAGAGACAGAAAACAGGGAAGTCCCATGAGGACAGATAGGAGGAACCATGAACGAGAGAGACAATCCCTTGCTGGCCGTGGAGCTTATGGAGGAACAGAACGGGAACATGCTGGACGGCATATTGAATAATCTCCCGCTTTCACCGCTCCCCCAAAGGCCGGAGGAAAAGGAGCTTGACCGGGTGAAGGAGCCGCCCGCCCCCAGACGGAGTCGGGAACGGGAGGAACGCTGACGGCAGGGAGGAAACGGGACAGGCACCTGAACGTGATGGTGACGGCGGACGAGCTGGCCCAGATACACGGGCGCATGGCCGAGGCCGGCATTTCCAACGCCGGGGCCTATATGCGGAAGATGGCCCTAAACGGCTATATCCTCCATGTGGACCTTGCGCCCGTCCGGGAGCTGGTCTCCTTGCAGCGGCGGTGCTCCAACAACCTGAACCAGATAGCCGTCCATGCCCATACCTACGGGCTGTACCCGGAAGAGATTGACGGGCTGAAAGAGGACTATGAAAAGCTGTGGGGGCAGCTGTCCGGGGTGTTGAAGGAGCTGGCGGCACTGGTGGGGAAATGAGTTTGAGGGGGCAACCTTTTTGGCAGGTTGCCCCCTCTTGTTTTGTGTTAGATATAGCGCAATATGCTAAAATTATATGGCACTAATATTTTGGTATCAGAAGATATATTTTCATTATAGGTAAATTTCGCTCTGTTTTTAGGCACCACTATTTTTTCCATAAGTATAATTTCAAGTTCATCCGACGTTACTTTTTGAGAAAAATAATCGCTATCATTGTATTTATAAAACTCTACTTCATCTTCATCGTACATACAACTTAGGCCATCAATGCAAATTCCATCAATGTGATACTCATTCTCGCTTTGGGAGATAAGGACATCAATAGTTAGTAAATCAGTTGAGCCAGGCATATAGAAAATTTTTTGTGGATATTGTTCCAAAAAACTTCGGATAAATACACCACAAGAAATATACTTATCCTTTTGACACATTTTTATTGGCTTCTCAAAATGAGTAGATTTAGGAGAAGTTCTAATCTGGCCTTTGCAATTAAAATATATTTCAAAAAGAATACCATTTAGCAAATGAATGGAAGCATTATCACCTATGCTGAGAAGATTGCTGTTTATATTGTCAATCCAATTCCCAGCATTCCCTGATCCTCCACATGCAGCTTGATATATATTTCTCCCCAAAACAAATAAATCATCTTTGTCCGATTGTACAAATTTCATTCGTTCTAATTGCGTAATAGCAGGATTTTGCTTATACCAATTATACGATTTTAAAGCGTCTATGATATTTTGGATAGAGTCATCTTCACACATATAATTTTGGTCGGCCAATGCACTGTCCGAGTATGTAGCGGTGGCCTTTCCTTCATCTAAACCGGAATTAAAATAGAAAGTTCCCATGAGCGATGTGTGTTCCCATGTGATTTGCTTATGATGCGTATGTGAGCTTACAGTGTTACGCACTCTTTTAAACATATCTTCAATAGACAAATTCTTAGTTGCAATGTGCATAAGTAGCGCATTGGTATATATACCGTGATTATTGCTGCCATCAGATGCTTTTTGCCCCGGTGAAGTAGAAAATGCTATAATAGTTCCTTTTGGTGCATATACGGGAGCCAGTCCATCATTCGTTACACTTCTCCATGTAACAAAGGGATTATTTCGGCAAGCATCTAAAATTATAATTTTAGTATTAACTCCGCTTTCTTCAAAAGTATCTATTACGAAATTTAGAGGAAGAGAGGTATACTTACATGAACTTTCATCTGCGAAGCTTGTACTTGTTGTAGCCAAAAAATTTTCTCCTTTACACTGGATGCCATGACCAGCAAAAAAGAACAGACCGACATTTGATTTTGATAAAACATCCTTAAAGGTCACCAGTTCCCGGTCCATAGTTGCTGTATCTATATCTAAAAAGCATTTTACGTCAAAACCTAATTCTTCTAATTTATTGGCTAATGCAGCGGCATCATTAACTGCATTTTTAAGAGGGCAGTCCAGATATTTATTTATGCCAAATAAGATGGCTGTTTTTTTCATAGCCGTTTTCTCCTAACGCTGTTGTTATATTGGTTATATTTTAAACTATATAAAAGAAAATCACAAGCAAATTTACTTCGGGCCAAGTTGGCCCGAGGCCGGAAGGAGGGATGAACCATAGCCACCACGCGGCTGATGAAGCGCAAGACCACGCCGGGGCTCTCCGTGGCGCAGTCCATAAAGGACTGTACCGATTATGGGAAGAACCCGGTCAAGACGGAAGAAGGGAAATATATCTCCGCTTATGAATGTGACCCGGCCACGGTGGATGCTGAATTTCTCTTGTGGAAAAGTAGGTACAGGGTCGCCACGGGTCGGGAGCAGAAGGCGGATAGGGACGTGCTCTGCTACCAGATACGCCAGTCCTTCCTTCCCGGGGAGATCACACCGGAGGACGCCAACCGCATCGGCTATGAGCTGGCTATGCGTTGGACGAAGGGAAGGCACCAGTTCATCGTCACCACCCACACGGACAAGTCCCATATCCATAACCACATTTATTACAATTCCACCACCCTTGACTGCACCCATAAATACCGGGACTTCCTCGGCTCCGGCCGTGCCCTAGGGCGGCTGTCCGACACCCTCTGTCTGGAAAACGGCCTCTCTGTGGTGAGGCAGCCGAAGCAAAAAAGCCAGGGGAAATATAAGAGCTATGGGGAGTGGGCCAAGGGCCGGGAAAGGCCGCTTACCTTCCAGCAGAAGCTGTGCGCTGCCATTGACGTGGCCCTTGAAAAACAGCCCTCCGACCTTGCCGCCTTTCTCTCCCTCATGGAGCAGTCCGGCTATGAGGTAAAGCAACAGCGGGGCGCAATCAGCTTCCGGGCTCCCGGCCAGGAACGGTTTACCCGCCTGCGTTCCTCCACGCTGGGGAAGGGCTACGGCCAGAAGGATATAGAGGCGGCACTGTCCGGTTCCCAAAGAGGCACAGGCCAGCCCGGCCAAAGGGTCAACCTGATTATCGACATCCAATCCAGGCTCCAGGGGAAGGGGCCGGGATATGAGCGGTGGGCCAAGGTTTTCAACCTGAAACAGATGGCCGCCGCCCTGGCTTTTTTGCAGGAAAATGATTTGATGGAGTATGGGCAGCTGGAAAAGAAAGCGGCGGAGACCACGGAGCGTTTCCACACGCTTTCCGGCCAGATCAAGAGCGCCGAGGCAGCCCTCCAGACCAACAGGGAATTGAAGGCGGCCACGGTCCAGTATGCCAGGACCCGGCCGGTGTTCCAGGAATACAAGGCCCGGAAATACAGCCGGAAGTTTCTTTCGGAGCACGAGGGCGACATTGAGCTCTACCGGGCGGCCTGCGCCGACTTCAAGCGGATTCTAGGCGGGGCGAAGCTGCCAAAGATGGACGAGCTGAAGGAGGAAGGCCGGGAGCTGGCGGAGAAGAAAAAGAAGCTCTATGCCGAGTACCGGAAGGCCCGGGAGGAAATGCGGGAGGTCACGGCGGTAAAGGCAAACATTGATTATCTGCTGGGCTATGCGGAGCCGGGCAGGAAGAAGGAGCAGGAACGTTAGGGGGTGTGAAAATAAGGAGCAAAGCGACGCTGACTCTTCGGGCCATGTTGGCCCGAAGCCGGGTTTGGGGAGGCTCCCCAACAAGCAGATTTTTGCGTTCTGACCGGAAGGCCGGAACGTAAAAATAGCAACTGTGTGGCCACAGTTGCCCTGCTTGCCATTTAGCGGAACCCTCGATAAACGCCGCAAAAACGGAGGCCCCTACTCGGAAACCTCCGTTTCTCTGGCTTTCTTCAAGCCTTCGGCAGTTGCCTCCATGACAACGAGCTCCTTCTCATTCATGGTGTTTAGCAGCACATCAATATGCTTGCGGCAAAGACTTTCTTTATTGCCGCTGTCACTGTGTATGAACTGATCCACGGAAATATCAAACATGCTGACGAGCTTAACGAAAACACCAAAACTCGGGTACTGCCCTTTGTTCTCAATATTCATAATCGTGTGGGACGTGCGCCCCACAAGCTCCGCAAGGTATTCCTGCGTCCAGCCTCTTTTCTCGCGGGCGTCTTTTATCGCCAGCCCGAGGCCATGAAAATCAAATCTATCTTCATAATGTTCCATACAATATCACCCAAACTTATTTTATATTTAAGGTGATAGTATGTGAATTAAATACAATTCTATGTTTGATTGTATTTAATTGCACATTCTTTAAAAATATCCACTTGACATATGTATGACACCGTGTTACTCTTAAAGCGTAACATGATGTCATACTTTAAGGAGGAAATCAAAATGGTACAGCAAATATCAGATGCGGAATTTGAAATTATGAAAGTGATATGGGCTAACGGAGAAAAGCCGACGCTTTTTGCCAGTCTTACGGCAGATTTAGCAGCAAAAGGAAAACCCTGGCAAAAAAATACCCTTATCACGCTTTTAAACCGGCTTGTCAATAAGGGGTTTTTGAAAGCAAAAAAAACCGGGCGTTGCAATGAATACACCCCTCTTGTGTCGGAAAGCGAATACCACAAAACCCAAACCAAAAATTTTCTGGATAAAATTTATGAGGGAAATGCAAAATGGCTTGTTTCCGATTTGATTTCTGGCGACCTGTTGGCAGACGAAGAATATGAGGAACTGAAAAAGCTCTTGGAGAAAGGAAGAACAGAAAAATGAACATTCTATTGAAAATGTTTTTGTCTATGTCATTTTCCGGTTCATTGTTCATCCTGCTGTTACTAGCTGGAAAAAGATTCCTTAAAGACAAAATCAGCAGACAATGGCAGTATTATATTTGGCTCATTGTTGTTGTACGGCTGTTATTGCCTTTTGGACCGGAAACAAACTTGATGGGAAAAGCCTATCAGACAATCGATCAGGCCATAACCCATTCTGTTTCCCTGCCGCAACAGCAGTCACCCTCTGGTGATACAAATGCTTTCAATGTTCCTGCTTCCGGTATGGAACACGACAACCAGAATACTGTCAATCCTAAAGACGATTCTATATCCTCCCGCCCGGTTGGGGATATTCTGTCTTTATTTTCCAACCATGTTTGGCTTATCTGGCTCATGGTTGCATTGATTCTTTTGGTACAAAAAATAACGGCATATCATAGCTTTATTCGATATGTTAAGGCTGGATTAAATCCGGTTTCCAATGTTGAGCAATTAGACCGGCTTTCAGTTATTGCGGAACAGACTGGCAGGAAAAGACCAGTAGAGCTTTGTGTCAATCCGTTGGTTTCGTCCCCTCTGCTGATTGGATTCTTCCGGCCATGTATTGTTTTGCCAAGCGCAGATATTCCGGAGAAGGACTTTCAATATATCGTATTGCATGAATTAACGCATTACAAACGGCGGGATATGTTTTATAAATGGCTGGTACAAATTACCGTCTGTCTGCACTGGTTCAATCCGCTTGTTTATTTAATGAGGCGTGAAATCACAAAGGCATGTGAATTTTCTTGTGATGAAGCGGTTCTTTCAAAAATGGGATATGATAACGCACAGGATTATGGAGAAACTCTGCTTGACGCAATGGCAGCAGTCGGAAAGTACAAGGAATCTCTGGCCGCTGTTACTCTTAGTGAAAACAAACAATTATTAAAAGAAAGGTTAGGTGCGATTATGAACTTAAAAAGAAAATCAAAAACAACTTTATTTTTCACAAGTGTGCTGACATTGTGTATTATTTTAGGTGTGGTTTTTGTTGGTGTTTATCCAGCTGCCGCCGCCGATCAACCGTCAAATGAGCCTGCGGTATCGGGCCTGAATGAAAATGTAATATCGCCCACACAAGAGAAAAACAGTTCGCATAATGAAGTGTTTTCCTCACAAGCAGAGCAATATTATGAGGACGACAATTTACCTTTGTTTGAAATTGCCTTTTCCCGATTGGACGAGAAAGCTCAAGGCGAATGGCTGGATAAGATTTATGCAGATGACAGAATCCGTTTTTGGAAAACTGCGGTCAATATGCTGGACGTGGATTGTGCTTTAATTCAGCAGTATGCGGAAAAAATCTATGATGACGGTAACATTTCCTATTTCTCCACCTTGACCTCGCGCATGAGTGAGGAAACATTGGAAGAATGGATGGGCATAGCAGCGGATGATGAAAAGTTTAATTTCCAATCCATCTTATCCAATGCACTGGGGCAGGGCAATAAATTTGATACGCTGTCTGAAACCCAGAAAGCGGAGTATCAAGCGGTAGGCATTACAGTTGACGGCAATAATCATTATTATCAGGGGCAGCTTGTCAACATCTTTTTGGATATGCACAGGCTGGCCGTAAACCCGGCCGGAACGGTCAATATCAGAATCACCCGTAGCGAGGATGGAAAAATATCAGATGTTGCATATATGACCGATACAGAAGTAACGGAACTGCTGGGAAATATGGAAGAACCCAATGATTTATATGATGCAGAAATGGAAGAACTACTGAATGATATGAACGATTTTGATAATAAATAAATCGAAGTTACAGCCGCCCAACGGTAAATAAAAAAAACCGTTGTCTCGGTGGCTAATCATCTGTGCGCCCAAACAAAATCCAGTAGCCTTTACGGCGGTTTTGAAATAAAAATTTCAAGCCGCCGTTTTCTTTTTGAAAAATGAGAATGTGGAGGGTGTGTTAATGTCGCCCTTTTTCAAGGATATGGCGGTATCAAATGCTTAAAAGCATTGGGAGGTATCGCTGTGTCCTTATTTCTTTTTCAACTGTCTGAACCGTTAAAAAAAGCCCGCCCCCTTGGAAGGATAATTCTGGCAATCAATATGAAATAATTCAGTCCAGAAACAATAATTCTATTTCATGCGCCCGAATGGCTCTATGCTGTCCGGACGCATTTCTGTTTCTATGGGACAGCCTCGGGCCAACTTGGCCCGAAGCCCGGCCCCGGTGCCGTTCCCCGCCGCCTCCGTTTTGGCAGCCCATTCACCAAACACCGAAACGGAGGTAAACATGGCTATCATCAATCTTCGGGATTTTTACCCGTACTATACAATGGATTCTTTTATCGAAGTGCCTGACGAGGTAGCGGAGGCAATGGCAGAGTTTGACCGCAAGGAGGCGGCCTACCGTCTGCGTACATACCGCCACAAGGCCTACTATTCCCTTGACCGGGAGGACGGCATTGAGCACTCGGCTTTGTTCGTTGCCCTCTCCCCATGTGAGATTTACGAGCGCAAAGTCACCATGCAGGAACTCTATGCGGCCATTTCCAGCCTGCCCGGCAAACAGGCCAAACGTATCTACGCCCATTTCGTCCTCGGCATGAGCAAGACTGACATTGCCAGGGCCGAAGGCGTGGACGAAAAGGTGGTGCGCCTGGCAATCGAGCGCGGGCTTCGGAACATGGAAAAATTTTTAAAAAATAATTTCTAAGGTGTACCGAAAAAGCCTGAAAAATGAAATGGTATATGAAAGGCGGAGGCGCCCCGGGACAAGCTGGCCCGAAGCGCGGACGGACCTTTCCGGCAGATTGAAAACTGAATAAAAAGATACCCGGATACTTGCGTTCAGTCACAGTCCGAGCGCCACCGCGGTCTTGCAAGCCGTGAGCCGTCGCAGGCAATGAGGACGCCTTGCCATAAGAATGGGGAGAGTTGAGACACTATGGGGTGGACAGGCCTACACCCGTCCGGGGAATCTGTTTTACAAAACCAATCAGGGAGCCGCCCGCTCTCACTGTCTTGTGACAGGCCAACTAAAACGGTGCGGCTCCCTGAACTTTTATGAAAGGAAGTGCAGGTTATGGCAAAATCTTTGCAGGAAATCCAGGACATGCTGACAGACAAATGGAGCAAC
>ERZ808054.584-NODE-584-length-30967-cov-12.541858_pt1 | contig 30967 bp, 28 predicted proteins | sample MGYA00380201_ERZ808054 | MGnify/ENA primary metagenome ERZ808054 (study PRJEB31490, sample SAMN06133419) | mouse gut metagenome | isolation source: Z5_2 | host: mice | place: China: Chengdu | collected 2015-05 ...
GTAGACTTCATGGTAATGACTTCGTCATTCCCCATCAGCACATTCTGGGGCTCTATGTTTTGCCAGCGGTCCTCCAGCTCGATCATCTGCTCGCATTCGAGCCCCAGCGTGCAGGTCCCAAAAGGATCGATATTCACGAATGCTTTGCTGTCCCACACATGGGCGCTGGGCAGGTTGTCCGTATTTAAATTATCCGTCGGCACAATGAGGAAGCTGTGCCTGAATCCACACGGACATTTTAATTCTGCTCCAAAGACCAAAGTCTCCGGTTTCTTTTCCGGCTGCTTTTTCGGTCCCTCATCTTCAAAAAGCCATGAAAAAATTCCCATCCTGCTTCCCCCTTATCTTACCACAAATTCTTCAATCCCCATACCCCTGACTTCCCTTCTGTATGCGCTTTCTACCAAAGCCAGGTTCGCCATAACATGGTTTCCTTCCGTCCCCTTCAGTAAGAACAGCGGCTCTCCCTTTAACCTGCTTCCGAGCAGGATGCCTTTTTCTATCATGCTCTTATCCCTGCTGAGCACACTGCCCTCATCCAGGCAATCTATCTCCGGCAGATTGGGAACCAGATAGGGCACCGTCTTTCTGCCCCTTTCATCTATAAGCGCAATCTGCTTAAATTGAATCTCCGGACGATATAACCTAATTAGATTACCAAACTCCCTCGATACCATGAAGCACGGACTGCTTATGATATCCATAAGTTCCATTTCCTCCTCAAGCTCCGCCTTCAGGTAAGTCCTCGCTTCCAGCGCTTCATAAACCTGACCGTGCCGCCATATGCCGGGGCGCATCAGCGAATACCAGCCCGGAAAGCGGGGCTGCAGGTTCTTTTTATCCGCATATATCCTGAAATATCTCATATAACCTCTCCCTTTCCGCCTGAAAAAGCAGATCCGCTTCCCCCATATATTCTCCGAACAAAATCTTTACCTTCCCGCTCTCCTGGATGCCTCCGTGAAGTGTTGAAATATTCTCCGCACGCTCTGCGCCCGCCGCATTCTCCGTCCCTTCCAGCGCCGCTCCCAGCATCTCCTCAATAAATGCCTTGACCAATCGGTGATAAAAAGGCGCATATGCATAGCGGATATAGTCCGTTTCGTATTCCTTTATCCTCGGAACCCTTTTCCTCACCTGCCCTTTCAATTCCTCCACATCCCTTTCAAAAAGGCGGTAAAGTTCCCCCGCGTCCCAGCACCTGGACGCAAGGGGCTCTTCCCCATACATTTCCTTTCCCATCAGCTCTATCTGAATCAGATAGTTTTTCAGGAAGATACTGCTGTGCAGACAGGAAAAGATAAGATACTGGTCCTCCCCGCCCCACCGGTCCTTTCCGCATTTTTCCCTTCCCCTGCCCCTTCCGCAAGCACCTTTCCAATCGCTGTAAGAAACCCATCCGCCATCTGACGGCTCTTCTGCTCGCAGGCAAGGATCGTTTCCGCACTGCTTTTTTCAAACTGCTGCGCCAAAAGTTCTTTTGCCGTTTCCACGATTTTTTCTTCACGTTCGCTCATTGTATCCTGAATTTTCCTCCCGAAAATGTGATATCGTTGTCCATGTGAAGCCCGGCGCTGCCCTGCCGGATGTCAACACTGCTGGTTCCGGCAATGGTAAGGGAAGCGTCCTCGCTGGAAATCATCATATTTCCACCTGCTATGATGGAAATATCCTTGTCGCTCACCAGCTGGATTCCCTGTCCGTCAATAATCCTGACCGACATTCCCTGATGATTGGTCAGTTCCAGGCTGTCCGGTGTAAACAACAGTTCCTTCCCATATTTTGTCTTAAAGGACTTATGATCCGGTATCCTGCGGTCATGACCGGTCTCTAAATGCACTGCGCTGATAACATAGCTGTGTTCCTCCGCCTGATCCGGTATCTGCAGGCGTACCCGATCCCCGCTCTCCGGCATGCAGTACCATCCCGCCCCGTCCGGGGAAGAATAACCTGTAGAATAGGGAAACCATCTGGTAATCGTCTGGTCTGCATTTTCATCCCCTTTTAAGAAAACCTGAACCTTATCCTGCTTTACCGCTTTTACCTCTGCCTGAAAAGAGCACCCCTGCTGGCATTCATTGAATATAGGCAGCGCCTTGAAAGCCTGCCTCTGCCGCAAAAAGTAGGTATGAATCAATTCCCCCTTGCAGTATGCACTGTGGATCCGGTAGATATGACCCGCCAGATTTTCCATGCGCACCAAATCCCAAAGATTGTAAATCTGCCTTGTAGAAATCTGATATTCCACATAATCCTGCTCTCTGGGCGCTCCCTCCCCGTTCGCGCCATGCTGCATGAATGCGCCCACATATCTGCTTATACGGCACTTAGCCGAAGCTGGCAGTGTATGTTCCTCATAATACTGACCGCCTACATAATAAAAAGGACCTTCCCTTTTGATTTCAGGCGTGACTGCCAGTCCAAAACGGCTTGCAATCCTTCTAATAAATTCCCAGTCCGTCTCTTTGTACTGCAGCAGGAAGTCTACAGGCGCCTCCACACTGTCCTCGGCGATAACCCCGGATTCTCCATAAGGCGCATTGATCATTTTCATCACATCCAGATAGGTAAGCGACTGATTCTGAAAAGAGCGGAAATGTTCCCTGCCATCCATCAGATAAGTTCCGCTTTTTAGCTCCAGCTCTAAGACATACTCATGCTGCATCTCCTCCAAGGAAAAGCCGGCAATCATTCCCACCAGCAGAATCTGCCTTGTGCCGTCCTCATCTTCCGCCTCGATTTTTACCCAGATAGGAGCGGACAAAAGATACCGGTATTCTTCTGCATCTTCGTCCCTGACAGTACCCCGCAGCCGCGCCGAAGCATGTTCCCCTACTGCCCGGTCAATTTCTAAGGTTTCAATTGTAAGAAAATTAAAATGTGAAATGTGAATCTGTTCTGATTTCATACCTCTTCTCCTTGCTTAATCTGTGCAAGCGCCTTTAAGACCAGCGGCTTCCATGTATCATAAACCCTCATCCTGCAGTTAAACGTTCCTGCCAGAAGATACCGGTCTGCACGGATCACAAACTGCATATTGTAGGTTTCTTCGTCCAGCGTAAAATTCTTGTATTCAAACCATCTTCCCTCCATCCCTTCCGGGTCAGCTTCTCCCTTTTCATAGAACACTGCCTCCGGCACAAGGGCGGAAACGGCTTCCCGCATCCTCCCAATCAGTTCATCCACCCCCATTTCCACATCCTCCAACAGATGAAAGCCGAAATTTTCATCATATTCTGGATTGGACAAAAGAACCGGCGGACGATGGATACTGATATACTTTACCTTAGCAATCTTCTCCGGCATTTGCTCAAAATGTTCCGGCAAAAGCATGCGGAATCTTCCGTCAAACAAAGAAACCCATCTAAAACGCAGCATTTTTCCGCATACGGGAATCTCATCCGTAAGCAGATCATAGTCTGCCTCCGCCCTCTGGAGACTTCTCTTGAGTAGGAGGATTTTTTCATCCGTATATTTACCTTCTTTCATCTACTCCTCCATTCCGAAGCGTTTTACGCGAAGGAGGCGAGCGAAATATCAAATTTCGCTCTGCCATCACAGAATTTGTGACGCTTCGGCACAAATTCTTGGTTGAATAATTTGCTATCAAGCAATTTATTCAGCCTTACCTCCGTTCGTGTACACTTACACGCCTACACATTCTTTTATCTCTTGTAATACAGTTCTTTTCTTTTGACTTCAAAGCTGAACTTCTTTTCGCACAACTGCAGGGACTTCATGATGCGCATCACCTCTTCTTTTCCTTCTGCATCGCCCAACGCACAGCCTGCGGTTCCAAGCATCATACAGCCGTTTACCGGCAAAATATACATCACATGAAACAGTTCCTCTTCTATTCCCGCCACCCTGAAAGAAAACCATCCGCAGACCGCTCCCTCACAGTACGCCAGCCTGGGCGCATCCAAAAGGCTTCCCGGATAAAGGCTCGTCACCACCCAGCAGACCTCTTTCAGTGCATATTCCAACTGATTCTCCGACAGCTTCTGGATCTTCAGCAGGGAAAAGGTACAGAACCTGTGGGACACCTCGTCCTCCAAAATAATCTGGGGTCTCTCCTCATATGGGTACCTGTCCTCTATTCTCTCTCTTTCCATCTCCTTGAAAGAATCCGGCACCTGTACAAGAAGTTGTTCCTCAAACATTACGATTTCCATCTGACCGCCCCTTTCTGTATGTTTCCAGCCGGTTCTTTATCTCTCTTTTGCATTCCGGGAAAGAGATTGGAAGGGAAGGATACTTTTCCCCTTTTCCGCCGCATACCTGCCGTTCCATTTCTGCCGCTACCTTCTCTCCGGTCTCCTCCACCGTCAATTGGTTGATTTTATCAATAACGGGACTCTTTCCTATTGCCCCGTTTATAACCGAATATGACATCATGCTCCTTTCCGCGCGGCAGTTCCGCCTTACAACTTTACTGCTGCGCAATTTCTCTATGAAAACGCTGTTAAAGTACTGTTGTGAAAAAATTTCAGCTATCTCGCATGCTTCCTGCAATGGGGCGGAATCCCGCTGTTATCTGTGCAATCCTGTCCTGCCCGGTGCACTGGGGAATGGCGGAAATAATTTTGATCACAGACGCTCCCAGTTCGAATTTATTTCGTTCACTCTCCTGTTCCAACAGCTTTTCCAGCTTAAATTCTTCCTTTTTCTTCTCCTCCCTTTCGCCATTCATAATCTTTTGCAGCGCCGTCTGCTCTTTATCATGATGCTCGCTCCTTGTGGGAAGACTCTGTATTCTTAAGGCTTCCAGATTCCGAAAGACCGTCTTCTTTCCCATGGCGTCCAGATTATGGCAGACATTTACCACTGCCGGCTGCCCCAGCTCTCGTTTGACCGCGGTGATTTCGTTAGGTGCATCCAATACCACTTTCGTTCCCTGCATAAGAATCTGTCCCTTTGCCTGAATCAGAATTTCTCCTTTGCTTCTAAGAATCCCCCCTGTACCGTCTTCTAACGCTATCTTTGACGTTCCTTCCAGCGCAGACAGCTCCATAAGCGACGGCTGAAGCGTCAGGCTTTTGTGATGGTCTGTGGCAAACCATCGCTGGTCCGGGTTCTGGGTCTTACTGCACACGGCTCCGTTCTGCCGCACACAATGGATGCCTATGGCTTCCCTCTCGTCCTCCCCTGGAATCAGCAGCCTGATTCTGCTCCCTTCCTCCGGCATACAATAAACCATGTTTCCGTGTTCGGGCATCCATGGATACCAATAAGCGTTTGCCTGTTCCTGCATCTTATCGATATCCAGATGCACCCTCACATTTTCATCCATCCTCTCCAGCACTGTTCCCTCCAGCGAAACTCCCTTTATACATGGGTTATAACGAACCGGCATATGAAAATGCATTGGTCCGCCAAGCCGGTATGTACCCCAGAGCATTCCATTCTTTAACTCCATATCTGCTTCCAAGACGCGAAGAAGCGTGCGATGATACAGGACGCTTTGCCCCAAATGGAGGACATGACCACTCGCCACTTCATAGTAAGCCGCTTTATCCGGATCGAAATCCATTTTTCTTGCATGCTCGGCTTTCATGCAGCATTTTCCTCTAAACGCATCCAAGCTTACGGGATGTTCCTGATTCTGCACTCCCAGGTACAATCCCTTCCCGGCATAATTGCCTGCCATATAAACAGGCGCATGGAGATGGGAAGACAGCCGTAGCAAAAACGCCCAGTCCGTCTCCCGGTATTGGATAAACGGCGCTTTTACCGCCTCATCCTGCACAAAGGAGGAAATAGAAAAAGAATGTTCCCTGCAGATTTCCTGCATCAGATTGAAAATAGAACGTTCCCCCTGCCATGACCTGCTTTTTCTTTCCAGATCCATAAGCCAGGACAATGAGTAAGCTTTGATAGAAATCGTTTCATACGAAGCCTCCCTGTCCGTATGAATCTCACTGATGATTCCTGAAAAAAGCAGTATTTTTTCCCCGTCTGCATCCACTTCTACTGCCAGAGGCTGCCCCGTAAGCCTTATACCTGCATTCTCCACACCCATCGGCTCAATGCCAGCCCTTACCTCCGCAATTGTATGTTTACCCATCCTTTCCCTGATAAAAAGACTTTCCAGCCGTCCCATAGGGATATTGCATCTTACTTTTATCTCATCTACGCTGATAAATTGATCCGTACCATCTTCCTGCATTTTGTCTTGCATTTTTTCATTTGAATATATACTCATTTTTCCTCCTTAAATTACATGTTTCACGCACATTTAAGTTGGATACATTATAGTTAAAAGCAAGTTCTTTTTATGATTTTCTACCAAATCGACAAAAAATACTTTTAATTTACATTTTGCACGTACTATAAACCATTTTCTTTAAATCAACTATATATATCTTACGTTCAGTGTATAAGCACGAATTAAATCAGAATTATCAAAAAAAATACAACAGGATTTATTTTATCCCATTGTATTTACCTATCTTGCATAAATGTGTAATTATAATTAAAACTCTTGTATCTATTGCTGCTTACATGCCGCCAGCTCCATAAACTTCTCTACATACATTTCATAAGTAAAACACTGTGCCCGTTCCACCGCCGCCTTCTGATATTTTTGAAGCATTTCATCATCTTCCAAAAGCCCCAGCACAACATCCGCCATATTCTTCTCCTCGGGAAGGATATGCGCCGCGTCAAGGTCTCTCTCCTTCGTCATAACCGGAAGCAGAATACCATACTCCCCGTAAATGACCGGTATCTTCTCCCCGCTTTCCCTCTTCTCCAAGCAGGAAGCGTCCCCGTCCTCCAAAAGGATTTCTGCCGGACCAGTCATACAATTTACGCTTACCGCCGCCAGTCCAAGGCTCATCCCCTCCACCAGCGCGTTAGGAAAACCTTCATTAGATGACGTAAGCAGATAAATTTCCCCTTTTCGCAAATACTGATAAGGCTCTCTCTGCATGCCTGCAAAATAAATTGCGTCTGTTATGTTTAAATCCTCTGCCAGCTTCTTATAATATTCAAAGCTTCCGGCTCCCATCAGAATCAGGCGCACCTCCGGCATTTTCTCATGCACCAGCGCAAATGCTTTCAACATATGCCAGAACCCTTTCATATCATCGTCCCTGCCCATAGAAACCATGCAGCGGATCTTCCGTCCTTGATCGTCGTAGGTTCCCCAAGGCAGCTCAGGCTCGCTCTGCATAGCTTTTTCGCGGATTGCCTTCACATCATAGAGATTATATAAGGTTGCTGTCTTGTGAAAGTTAAATCGTTCTTTAAGTTCTTTCTCAATTGTTTTAGAACAGCAGATCATCAAATCTGCCTTTTTGGTAAACAACTTGATCTTTAAGTGCTCCTCCACGTCCGTGTAATTGCGCAGCCCCAGCCATACCTTTTCCCTGCCTGTTTTAGAGAATGCATTCACCATGTTTGCCGTGGGACCAAAGCTGTATACAATATCCGGTTTCATCTGTTTTTTCAACTGCCGCACTTTTTTTGAGCGCTTAACAATATTCCAAAGTTTCTGCAGGGTTCCCTTTTTCGCCCCCATCTGAATATCAATAATATTTAAGCCCTCGACATCATATGCAATATTTGCCGAATTAAAAATAACAATTGTTACATCAAAATACGGTTCCATGAGTCTTGCCGTTGTAATACAGACCCGCTCGAATCCCCCCTGATGAAGCATAGGAGACATCAGCATCAGTTTCTTCTTCATTTCCACTCTCCCGTTTCATAAAAAGCCGTCATCTTTTCCGTCTGTGCACTTACGTCAAATCCTGCTTCCTGCATTTCTCTCGCGTAACTTCCGCGCACATAATCAGCCGTATTTTCAATATAAGCCGCCCACTCGCCTGCGTCTTTCTCAATGCTCATCCTATGTACCAACTCTGTCGCCGCCACCTCTTCACAAATGCTGTCCGACATCAGACACCGAAGCCCCGACGCCTGCGCTTCCACAATGGTTCCTGGGAGCCCCTCATAGCGGGAAGGATAGACGAAATAATCCATTGCCTGATAATAGTCATAAACAGGATTCTGATTTCCCAAAAAGTGCACTCTCTCTGCAATCCCCAGCTGCTTTGCCAGACGTTTTGCATCCTCCATACCGCTTCCTTCACCCAAGAGCAGCAAAACATAATCCCGCTTCTTTTCTCCTTCAGGCTTTATATCATACGCCCCTTTATCATTTGTTAAATTTCCATTTAATTTCATACCATTACATAGACTGGCAAATACATGAAGAAGATATTCATGATTCTTTGCATAATGAAATCTCCCTACATGTCCAATCACATAGTTATCCCTTATCCCAAGCTTTTCCCGCATCTCTTCACGTTTCTTCTCATCATAAGCAAAAGCCTGACAGTCAATTGCGTTGGGAATAAAAATCGTCCTTCCCGCTCTCACCGCCTGCTCTCCAAACACAGAAATACCTGCCAGCCTTGAGCAGGTAAATAGATAATCCGCCTTTTTGGAAAGATTTCTCCTCATCCACCGCGTGAGCTTCCCCTTGGCGCCCTTATCCACACCGGCGCTTCTGGCGTGGGCAATCGTGATCGGCACCCCTGCCTTTTTTGCAATGGGAAGATAAACCGCCGCGGTACTGGTAATATGCCCCTGTACTGCTTCAAAATCATGATGCAAATCAAAAAAATTTTTAAGCGCTCGTTTGTAAGAAAAATAATTGTATAAACGGAAACGAGGAACCCGGTAAATTCTTCCTCCTAATTTTTCTATCTCATCATCAAAATGCCCTTTTTCATTCGTATGAACCAAAAAATCGAACTGGATACGGTTTCTATCCATATGACGATATAAATCCATAATGCGGCTTTCGGCACCGCCAAGCTGGGTATTTCCCAGCACGTGTAAAATACGAATCACCTCTGACACATTACCTTCCTCCTGCAAATGATAGTATACAACATTTAGATATTCCCATAGAATCCTGTGTCTGCTACTTCCACCCACTTCAAATACATCTCTTTATAATGCTCTTTGATAAATGCTCTTATCTTCCTAACCTCACGTTCTGTAAGATTTCCTTGCTTTTCCAAAGTAGTATCTCCATTGCTTTTTACAAAGAATTTGGCAGAACCAGATTCTGTTAATTTTCTATCACTTGCATGTACATGCATTGCCTCGATTACACAACTGGCCGTATAATACAAAAAATAGCCACACACCTTAAATTCATAATATTTGGGCATTCTATTCCTCCATAAATTGTTTATTGCGATTATAATAATCTATAACAATTTCATTCTCAATATCGTCCATATTTGTCTCTACGATTTTATCATTCAAAATTACAGCCGCATGATTTATACAATTGAGATTCAGCACCCTCACATATTCCTTATCTCTCGTAAAAGCATATCCATTAATAATCATGTCCGCCTTATCAGCAATATCTTTAATATTAAGCTGCATATTCAATTCTCACCTCCTTGATAGGATCCAAAAAAACATCAATATCATAATAAAGGTTCTGTAGTATAGGGATTAAATCAATATATTCTTCTACTTCGTCTAAATTCTTATACTTTGCCATGACTACTAAATATCCATGATCCCACTCTAGGACCTTCGTATATCTTTCCAATTTCGTAGATGTGGCAAAACGGATTACATGATTATTAAATTCAAATATTGTGTATTCCCCACTGCTTCTAAGAATTGCATAATTGTTCATGCCTGCTCCTCATCCCTTCCTATTTACCCCTGCTTCTCCCCTTAACAATCAGATACTTCCCCTTCGCCATCAAAAACTCCTTTGCCTTTGCAACAATAGTTATCCTCCTGGCTGGCTGGCTGATATACTCCCCAAAGGAAATCCACTGTGCATTCTTACTTTTAAAATAAGATTCATACCGCTGCAAATCTTCTTCGTTAATCGTATCCGTATGAACCACCATTGTGGAATATCCTGTTTTTTTCTTAAAAGTACTTCTTAAGTTAAAAGAAATAGGATAAAACCTAAGCCCCCGCCAAAGGTAAGGGCGGTTTCCGAATCCATCCGTTATGGCTGTAAACCCGGTTTCTTTCAATGCCTTCAGGGTATTTCGATCATAAGAGTGGGCAGGCGCCATAAAAATGTCTGTCTTAATGCCCCTTTCTTCCAATATTCTCCTTCCCTGCAAGAGCATTTCCTTTTGCTGCGCAAAGGGAAGCCCGGCAAATTCGGAGAAATCGTTGAGGGGGAAGATGCCCCCTTTTCCAGTTGTATAGAGATGATGGACGCCGTGCATTGCAAGGGTCCATCCGTCTTTTTCCAAGTCTTTCACATATTGCCAGAAGTCTTCCGGTTTATCTTTGCTTTGCTTTATAAGGTTTTCATCCCTGTTGTCGGGAACAACCCCTATAAGCGGTTTCACCTGATAACGGTCCAGGAGAGTCTTAAACTTTAGGAACCTCCCCCAATCCATATCAGGTGTTATATCATCAAGTCTCACTGCTATTTTCATACAGTCCTCACTTAATCCGTGTATTTCCTTAGCTTTAAAGGTTTTCTTTGTACCAGTCAATGGCAAGGTTAATCCCTTTGGCAAAGTCATATTCGGGATCATAGCCTAAAAGCTTCCTTGCCTTGGAGATATCCGCATTGGAATCTCTGATATCGCCAGCTCTTTCGGGACCAAAGTTGGGCTCCACCTCTTTTCCAAGGGCTTTGCACAGGTCATGGTATACGTCGATCAAGAACTCCCTTCCCCCTGCTCCGATGTTGAAAGCTTCGCCTGCTGCCTCGGAGGGCGCTAAACATGCTTTTAAGTTCGCTTCTATTACATTATCGATGTAGGTAAAGTCTCTGGATTGTCTTCCGTCACCGTTGATTGTGGGGACTTCACCGTCCATCAGTTGTTTGATGAATTTGGGAATCACCGCCGCATACATGCCTGCGGGATCCTGACGTCTTCCGAACACGTTAAAGTAACGCATTCCGTAAGTGTCCAGCCCGTAGAGGACTTTGTAGAGTCTTCCATACTCCTCATCCACCTTTTTGGTGAGCGCATAAGGCGAGAGGACACGTCCTTCCTTTCCTTCCTGCTTGGGCAGTACCGGATGGTCGCCGTAGACGGATGAGCTGGACGCATAGACGAACTTCTTCACGCCGTTTTGTCTGGCTGCCTCCATCATGTTAAGCGTACCCCGTATATTAATTTCTTCATAGAGAAGGGGCATTTCAATGCTTCTGGGAACACTGCCCCATGCCGCCTGATTCAGCACGAAATCCACGCCCTTTGTGGCTTCCATACAGGTCTCCAGTTCCCGGATATCTCCTTTAATAAAGGTAAATCTGGGGTTTGCTGTCAAGGATTCAATATTTTCATACTTTCCCGTGGAGAGATTGTCTAAACATCTTACCCTATAGCCCATCTCCAGGATTGCTTCACACAGGTTGGAACCGATGAATCCGGCGCCGCCTGTGACGAGAAAAACTGCATTTTCATCAAACTTTAATTCTTTATATCCCATCTTACAATCTCCAATAAATATAGTCTTCCGTCAGGTAATCTTCTCTGTTATATAATCCCTTCAAGTCCATAAAAACTTTCTTCCGGTGTGCAGGATTGTAGAAACCGCTTACGGTCTTTTTGTCAAAGTCTAAGAACTGGGTATGCGCCACTGCCACAATGACGGCATCCATATCCTTCACCGCATCCATAGGTGCAAAGTGGATGCCATATAAATGCTCCGCTTCCCTTGCATCTGCCGCCGGGTCAACAACAACAGGTGTTATCCCATACTCGCCCAGCTCTTTACAAATATCGATGACTTTGGTGTTTCTGGTATCCGGACAGTTTTCCTTAAAGGTAAAGCCCAGAATCGCCACCTTTGCTCTCTTTACGGGGATATCCGCCTTAATCAGGTTCTTGACCATGCTCTCCGCCACATATCTTCCCATATCGTCATTAATCCGGCGCCCCGACAGGATAATCTGAGAATGATAGCCCAGTTCTTCCGCCTTATAGGTAAGATAATAAGGATCTACACCAATACAGTGACCTCCCACAAGACCGGGATAGAATTTCAGGAAATTCCACTTGGTCCCTGCCGCCTCAAGAACAGATTTGGTGTCGATTCCCATTTTATTAAAAATAATAGAGAGTTCATTCATGAAGGCGATATTGATATCCCGCTGGCTATTTTCAATAACTTTCGCTGCCTCCGCCACTTTGATGGACTGGGCACGGTGCACCCCTGCCTCTACCACCAGTTCATACACCTTTGCCACGGTGTCCAAGGTCTCTTCGTCCATACCGGATACAATCTTCACGATGGTTTCCAGTCGGTGCACCTTATCGCCGGGATTGATCCGCTCCGGTGAATATCCAATCTTAAAATCCACGCCGCACTTAAGTCCCGACTCTTTTTCCAGAATCGGCACACAGATATCTTCCGTCACTCCCGGATATACCGTTGACTCAAATACTACCACCGAACCCTCAGTAAGATTCTGTCCCAGAATCCTGCTTGCGCCCTCCACCGGTGCTAAGTCCGGCGTATGATCATCGTTGACAGGCGTGGGCACGGCGACGATGTGGAATTTTGCTTCCCGCAGTCTTGTCGCATCCGAGGTAAATTCTACGCTTGTATTTTTAATCACGTCATTTCCCACTTCATTGGTGGGGTCAATGCCGGACTGATACATTTTAATCTTTTCTGCATTCAGATCATAACCGATTACTTTGACTTTTCTTGCAAAGGCAACCGCAATGGGCATACCCACATACCCCAGACCTACCAAAGAGATCTTGTCCCTGCCTTCCAGAATATTCTCATATAAACCCATGTCTTTTCCTCCTATGTCAATGCTTTTTCTATTATAGCACACCTGAAAGTTACTTGTTAACCGCTTTTTGGATTTCCTCCAGATAGGCTTCGATTACCTTTTGCCTGTCAAATGCGCCTTCCACATGCTGCCTTCCCAGAACGCCCATTTCCTCCCGTTGCTGCTGCGTGAGAGAAAGGCTTGTTCTGATTGCTGTCAGAAAACTTTCTGCATCCCCCGGCTGGAACAAGAATCCCGTTTTCCCTTGGCACAAGGTTTCCCGGCATCCCGGCACGTCGCTTGCAAGCACCATTCTCCCGCATGCTGCCGCCTCCAACAGGACATTGGAAAGTCCTTCATGATAAGACGGATGCACGATGACATGGCTCTGTGCCATGACCTCCGGCACATTGTCAATATGACCAAAGTAGCGGATCACACCCTTTGCCGCCAAAGCTTCAATCCTTGGTTCATAGTGTGCTCTCGTTTCCTCCTCATATTCCCCTACAAGATAAAACCGTGCATCTGCATTTTCGGACGTAATCTTCTCCGCCGCCTCCAGATACTCCTCAATTCCCTTCTCCTTCATAATGCGTATCACCGCCAGAAAAACGATGCCCTCATCTTCTTTAGGGTACGGTACAAAGGGATGCTCTTTCAAATTCACCCCGGAACCCGGCAGCAATCGGTTCCTGCCCTGTACCGCCTTTTTATCCAACATGCTTTTCCTGTTCGTCTCATTTTGAAAAAAGACGCAGGCTGCCCTTTTCGTGGCAATTCGGTAGAACCGAAACAAAATACGCCCCAGCATTCCAGGCTGCTCCATTGCCGTTCCAAGCCCTGTAACGTTGACCAGATACGGCACTCTCCTTAATTTGCACGCCAGACCGCCGTACAAATTCGGTTTGATTGTATACGTAAGCACCACATCCGGCTTTTCTTCCCTCAGTAACTTAAGATAACGCAGAAAAAGCTTTCCATCGTGAATCGGATTGTTTCCTCTTCGCTCAAACCAGGTGGGAATCACTCTCACCCCCAGGCTCTCAATCTTTCCGCAATTTTCATCGGGAGGAACGCTGACTGCCGTCTCATATCCCCTCTCCAGAAAAGCGGCGAGCACTTCCTTCCGGAACAAATATAGACCATTTGCGTAATTACATAGAATCAGTATCTTCATCTTTCCTCCATGCCGCAAGCATGTACATAACCTCTAAAGTTCTGCAATAGAAGCTTCGATCTCACTCATCTTCCGTATCACGACGCTGTCATACATCATCATCACAACGTCCTCTTCATAATCGCCAATGTGTTCCTCATTTTCCCTGCCTGCCGCGTTTTCGGCAATCAGCTTTATAAAGTCCACCCCTGCGCCGTAAGCATGCAGATATGCCCCGCCGAATCGGGGATTGATCTCAGAGAGATAATAAGCGCCGTCCTGATAAAAGAAATCCATATCCAGAGGACCGCAAAACTGCATCAGCGCCAAAACCTTTCTGATGAAATCAAAAAGCGCCTGGTCTTTAAAAGAGATGGTCTTATTGGCGCCTCCTATGGTGGTGGACAGCTTGCGCTTGGAAAACATGGCTACCGGCTTGCGGCTGATGGTGTCCACATATACGTCCGCATCCAAGTCCTTCCCCGTCATCAGCTCCTGAATGATCAGGCTCTCGTCCGCATCCGTCACCTGTTTTAAAAGTTCCAAGGTCTCTATCTTCCGCGCGCCCACACTTCCGCTTCCCGTTCTGGGCTTCACGAATACCGGCAAGGAAACTTCTCCCGCCTCCTGCGCCTTACAAAATTCCTCATAGGTGCCGTAAGTCTTCACCGTATTGATCTGATGCTCCGTGAGGAACCGATACATTTCATATTTATTGAAGCAAAGCTTCGCCGTCTCCTCGCAGGGAGCAAGCACCGTCACGCCAAGCGCCTCAAATTCTTTTCTATGCCCGGCAAGGAGCATGATCTCCGGGTCGATCAGCGTAGTCACTGCCTGAATCTTCTCTTTTTTACAGATTTCAAGAATCATAGGAATATAGGCGGGATCATTGATCAGAGGAACCCGATACGCCCTGTCAGCAAAAGCCATCGCCGGCGCCACTTCGCTGTTGTCCGTCACTACAATTTTCAAATCGTTCCCCAGCGTCTTCCTAAAGTCCTTAAGCAGTTCACATCTTCTTCCCACACTGCAAAATAAAATGTTCATTCCAGTACTCCTTCAACGCCTTCCTTCTTTTCTGCAGGCGTTCCCTTAAATGCCTCCATAGTGGCATCATTCTCACTGCTGATTCCCTCTCTTGCAAGCACCGACCGGATGGTCCCGAAAAAGATTTTCGCATCCAGTGCAAAAGAAAGATGATTCACATATTCCACATCATATTCAAACTTCTTTTCCCAAGTAATGGCGTTGCGTCCATTCACCTGCGCCAGCCCGGTGAGCCCCGGTCTCACATCATGCCGATGTTTCTGAGTCTCATTGTAAAGGGGAAGGTATTTAATCAAAAGCGGTCTCGGACCTATGATACTCATATCTCCCTTTAAGATGTTAAAGAGCTCCGGCAGCTCATCTAAGCTGGTGCTGCGCAGCTTCTTTCCAAAGGACGTCAGCCGCACTTCATCTGGAAGCAGGTTTCCCTCTTCGTCCCTTGCATCCGTCATGGAGCGAAATTTATACAATTTAAATATCTTCTCGTCCTTCCCCGGTCTTTGTTGGGTAAACAGCGCAGGACTGCCCAGCTTTACCCGTACTAAAACCCACAAAATCGCAAGGATAGGAGAAAGAACGATGATCCCTATAAGAGATATGAAAAAATCCAAAAGACGTTTGATATATTTTCTGTACATCTTTCCCTCTTCCTTTACCTTCCAAAGCATCTGCGCACAATGCCAATAATCCGCTCCATATCCTCATCCGTATTCTTGATATCGCTAGGCAGGCAAAGTCCCTGTGCAAAAATCTCCGCAGAAACGCTTTCTTTCCTGCCATAATCCTTTACGCTGCCATCTGCTGTGATAAAATCATACGCTTCAAACACCGGCTGCAGATGCATGGGCTTCCAGATAGGACGGCACTCTATGTTCTCTCTGTCAAGGGCATCCATGACCTGATCCGGCGTAACGCCGCTTGCAGGGTCTATACACATGCAGGTCAGCCAGCAGTTGGCATCCCCATCCTTATTTAAGGGATTCAAAGCAATTTCCGGTATATCCGAAAACGCCTCCTTATACTTGCTGTAAATCGCCTTCTTTAACGTCTTGTGTTCCTCTAAGTGCAGAAGCTGCCCTCTTCCGATTCCCGCCACAATGTTGCTCATCCTATAATTATAGCCAATCTGGGAGTGCTGATAATGCCTTGCCGGATCCCTTGCCTGGGTTGCAAGGAAGGTTGCCTTTTTGGTAAATTCCTCTTCCTCTGCTAGCAGCATTCCGCCTCCCGAGGTGGTGATGATCTTATTTCCGTTAAAAGAATAAATTCCAATCTTTCCGAATGTCCCTGTCTGCCTTCCCTTATAGGTACTGCTTAACGACTCCGCCGCATCTTCAATCAGCGGAACCTGATGGGAAGCACAGATTTCCATGATTTCATCAAGCCGTGCCGGCGTGCCGTACAGGTGCACCACGATCACCGCTTTGGGAGCGGGGTATTTTTCAAAGGCACGCGCCAGCGCATCCGGATCCATATTCCAGGTATCCTTTTCCGAATCGATGAACACCGGAACTGCCTTTTCATACACTACCGGATTGCAGGTGGCACTGAAAGTCAGGCTGGGGACAAAGACCACATCCCCCTCTCCAATCCCCAAAATCTTAAGCGCCAGGTGAATGGCTGCCGTGCCGGAGCTGAGCGCAGACGCATGGGCGATTCCCGCGTAATCCGCCAACTCTTTTTCAAAAGCGTTCACGTTCGGTCCAAGAGGCGCCACCCAGTTGGTGTCAAACGCTTCTTTAATAAATTCCTGCTCTTCTCCGTGCATCGTGGGGGAAGATAAATAAATCCTTTTCTCTGCCATTTTCTCCTCTCCTTCTATTCCTTATAATGATAGGTAGGCACAATCTCCCTGATTATAGGTCTGATATCTGTAGTCTCACTTTGGGATGCCTCTTTTAAGTTCTTAAGCTGTACAAAGAACTTCATCTCGTCTATTTCTATAGGTTTCCCAATATGAATCAGTTTATTTGCGGTATCCGTCATTCCTTCTTCCGCCATCAAAAGTTCCTCATACAGCTTTTCGCCGGGACGCAGTCCGGTAAATTCTATCTTGATATCCTCATCCACCCGATAACCGGAAAGGCGTATCAGGTTTTTGGCAAGGTCCAAAATCTTCACAGGCTTTCCCATATCCAGCACGAAAATCTCTCCGCCCTTTGCATAAGCCCCTGCCTGCAGCACCAGTGAGACCGCCTCCGGTATGGTCATAAAGTAGCGGATAATATCCGGGTGGGTGACGGTGACCGGTCCTCCCGCCAAGATCTGTTTCTTAAACAAAGGAATCACACTTCCGTTACTTCCCAGCACATTTCCGAAGCGCACCGCCACAAATTCCGTATCATAATGTTTATTAAAGGTCTGGATGATCATCTCACAGATCCGCTTGCTCGCCCCCATGATATTGGTGGGATTGACCGCCTTATCCGTGGAAATCATCACGAACCGCTTTACGCCATTAAATGCCGCCGCCTGCGCCGTCTTCCAGGTACCGAACACATTATTCTTCACCGCTTCGTTGGGGCTTACTTCCATCAAAGGCACATGCTTATGGGCAGCCGCATGATAAACGATATCCGGCTTATAATGCTCAAAAATCCAGTTCATCCGATTGGTATTGCGCACAGATGCAATCAACACCACCAGCGAAAGTTCAGGATATTTAATCAAAAGCTCCTGCTGGATGTCATATGCGCTGTTCTCATAAATGTCCACAATGATCAGCTGCGCCGGCTTGTGGGACGCAATCTGACGGCAGAGCTCGCTCCCAATGGAACCGCCTCCTCCCGTCACCAATACCTTCTGTCCCCTCACATAACCTAAAATGGAGTCCAGATCCACTTCTATGGGATCCCGCCCCAGCAGATCTTCCACCTCCACATCCCGCAGCTTGCTGATACTGACCTCGCCGTTTACCAGCTGATACATGCCGGGAAGGGAGCGCAGTTTACAGCTCGTTTCCTTACAGATGTCCAAAATGGCTGACATCTCCACCCTTGAGATAGAAGGCATCGCCACGATAATCTCATCGATATCAAAAATATCCGCGCATTCAATGATCTTATCCCGTCCGCCTACCACCTTGATGCCCTGGATAAATCTTCCCCATTTCCCCTTGTCGTCATCGATGATGCACCGGATGACCATGGTGGAAAAATTGCTGTTCACGATTTCTTTGATGATCAGATTCGCCGCCTCACCCGCACCGATTACCATAACGGAGATACTGTTCTTCTTATTCTGCTGCTTGTGCTTCAAACTGCGGAAGAACCGGTAAGAAAAGCGGCTGACAAAAATAAAACTGATCAGCAGGAACGCATACAGGAAATAATAACTGCTTGGCACAGCCTGCATCCCCGGTTCCTTAAAGAACTGGATGCCTGCCGCCTGAATCAGCGAGGAAATCACACTGGAAATGACGAGATTTTGAAGTTCCGTCTCCCCCGCGAACGCCCAAAGGCTGCTGTACATCCTGAAAATATATAAGACTGCCAGCGTAACCAGGATATTTAAGGGCAGAAACCGGGTAATCGGCTCTAAAAAATAATCCGGTATTGCCGAAACGTCAAAGCTGTAACGCATCAAAAGCGCCAAATAACTTGCCATGCAGACGCTGATGATATCATAGACGATCAGGCAGGTTCTTCTATAAAACAATTTTACATTAAAGGGATGTCTCGTTTTCTTGTTCTCTTTGTTCATAACCTTAACCTTCATGGAATATAAGCGGTGTGATGACAAGCATGAGCACCAGCGTACATGGATTGCTCAGGCTGAAGATCCACTCCACCATGCCCGCCACTGCCACAGCCATACTCACCACTGCAGGCAATGCCGCATATGTTATTTTATCCTTCTTTTTGTGATAATACAAACAACTTTTGATAAATGTGGCTATCCCCACAAGGACAAAGAGGATTCCCACAAAAATGCCATGGTCATAAGCTACCTGCAGATAAATGTTATGGGCGTGGGTGGCAATTTCGCCGTTCTTTAAAACCGCGCCCATCTCTTCATGCCCCGTCATATTCAGCTGCTCTATATAAGACCTGAAAATATCAAGCCTTCCGTTGGTGTAATCATTATCCTCCGGAATCTCCTCCGCTTCCTGAGAAAGCTCCTGCGGCATGCCGTCCGCTGACGCCACCAGATAAACATCTAATCCGCTTTCTTCCTCCGCCTTTGCCGTATTCTGCTTCGGGTGCGTCCTTTGGTATTCTTCGATCTCTCCATATATATCAAAGGTACCCTCCGGGATGCCAAAAATCTTCTCCGCAAAAACGTCAATAAACCGTCCCACACGCATAAAGTTCTTCGAGTCAAGATTCCTGCCCCGCATCACATCCTCCGGACAGTACATAGAATATTCAATCTCATATAGAAAAGGATCACTTGCCAATATAGGCACATTTCTCTGCACACTGAACGTCACCGGCAGGCATACCGCCGCCGCCGCTATTGCCATACCAAGATTTCCTGCAAAGGAAAGAAGCCTCTTTTTTCCTTTTCCCCAAGCGGTCACGATCAATGCAAACAAGACCGCAACGCCCACTGCAAAGAAGGCGGTTCTTGACATGGTAAACAACATATAGGAAGACACCACCCCAAAAAGGATAAGCTCCTTCCAGCAGTCTTTCAGCCTGCGGCTCCTGCGCAGCTTATCACACAAAATGACCACAGCCGCACATTCCACAATAGTAAGATAGGTTGCCGTAATCGTCACCGTATGGAAAATATGGGTATACCTTGCATTTCTGAACGTAATATAAGGTCTGTGCAACAGGGCATAGCCCGTGGACCAGGCAAACTGCAGAATCACTCCTCGCGCCACATTGACAAGGAGCCTGTCCCTATGCTCCCACATCCCATAATTTAAGTAAAACAGGGTAAAGGCAACCACCATCGCCACCCCCCACCATCTTCCATTCCTGAAAAGAATGATCATGGCAAAGAACAGCGCAAGAAGACCGGCATACAGATAAGACGGCTTTGCTATCCTTCCGCCGCTTCCTTCCGGCTTTTTCCTGCACAGCGCAATCAATGTGCGGATGACGATCAGCCCCAGCAGAACCGCAATCCATACCGTGTGCTTCAGCGCCTGCACTGCCAGCGCGTCCATCTCTTCCGTCACATGAGTATTAAAATAATAGTAACCGTAAATCCCTGCCCCCACAAGATAGACTGCATTGTACAGATTGACGATTTCCTTCCATTTAAACATGGCAATCACCGCAAGGGAAAACCAAAGCATTTCTTTGCGTTCCGCCACGGTATGATGGATATCATACAAACCGCTCATATATTCACAGCAGCCTGCCATAGCGCCTGCAATGGCAGCCGACTGAACCAAATCCCCTATATGACTCTTCGCATATTGCCATGTCAGCACAGCCTGCTGCCCGTCCCTGTTATGATTGATTCCATAAAACAGGATTGCAGAAAGCAGCACCACACTGACACAATAAACGGTATTATCCAGCACATAACTTCCGCACACGCCTAAAAACACCGCCCCAAGGCAAACGGCACCAAAGATCGCAACCAGCGGATTCATAACCGCCTTAAACGCCTTCTCCACCGTAATCAGCTTATCTTCCCGCTTCTGATACCACCAGCGGACCGCCAAGCATAACGCCGCCGCTAAAGCTGCAATCAGACCGCCAAACACGAGCACCCTGCTTTTCCTAAGGGGCATTCTGTAATTGTAATTGGCTGCAAGGCTTACCCCCTCCTGGGTATCATCCGCATAATACATGGTTCCTAAATAGGGCATTTCAGCCATGGAAACCGCCTCATATCCTGCATGGATTTCCGAATCATTCCCCTGCAGGATCACGTAATACATTTTCCCCACTTCCATGTCAATGTCAATCATGACCTGCAAAAGACCGGGCAATGCTTCCTTGTCAATTACCGCCTTTTCCTCACACACCTGCTGCCACTGCTCGTCCAAGATTCGCAGGAAAAAGGTATCTCCCGTACAGTTTTCGCCCAGATAGACCTCTATGGTGTCCATATGGTCATACTGCGCCACTATGCCCTGCAGCAGAGTCTTCTCATTGTTGATTACCTCCGTCACGGTTCCCTGAACAGGGGAAACGGAAGTTGTTACCGTCTCCCGCCAGATTCTAAGCGGCCAGAGCGAGACTAGAAGACATGCCGCTACAATCAATATGACTGCCTGAATTGCTTTGCTTTTATATACGATCTTTTTCATAAAATCCTTTCGTTACTATACAGAAGTAATCTGATTTATTCCAACTTTTCCGGTTTGTTCCATTTTTACGCATGTAAGTATATCACAGTTGGTTTCAATTATCAAATTTTGTGGGGATTATTTCCTGCATACAATTTCCCATACAATTTCTTTTCATTAGATAGTTGACAAGAGTATTAAAAAAACGTAAAATGGCATGCATAGAACAAAAATCTTAGAGATTTTTACTGGGGCGGTGCGTGCACTAAACTAGATTTGAGCTTGTTGAATAAAAAGGGTCACTAGAGAATATTATGTGTTTTCTAGTGACCCTTTTTATGAATATGTTTGTACCCCCGAAAATGATGTTCTGCTACCGTTTTTATTCAAACCTGAATATTATCATCCGATTTTTTCAGCAAATATTCCCGGAGCATAGTCTCCTGATATGCCGCTTTTTTCTCTTTAAGTAAAGCCGTCTTCATTTCCTGCAGTTCCTCTAAGTAAATCTTATCCAGTTTTCTTAAGCTTCTTTCCGTAATTTCTACCTCTGACTTATACTTTTCATAGTATTCCTTACGATAGTTCCACAATTGCAGGCGATTTTGATATCGCTCCTTCAAGCGCTGCGCAATTTGTAAGCCCTCCGGATCAAAATCTCCGGCATAATAAAAGATTGTCTCATCGTCAAATAGATCGAGCAGCGTAAGTGTTGCAAGGCGGATCTGACCATTTCCGCATAAGATCGTCTCATTCCCCCACTGCCTGATAAGGGTAGAAAAGACGGCAGGATTTTCAACGATATAAACATTTTTCTTTCCCACTGTCCCTACGCTGCCAAGGCTTCCCAGGTTCATTAAGGTCAGCAGAACCGGTTCTCTCCTCATCCAAAAACCTTCCACCCCCTCGTGTACTTTCCCATCCCTTGCCCATGCATGAATCCCATATGCAAGCGTATAATTTGACAGTTCATCAATTAAAAGCCCCGCCTCATAAAAAAGAGAAGCCTTATCCTCCGCGCAAAGTCTCTTCCTTTTATCACCCCCAGGCAATGCTGACTTTAAAAAGGCAATCAGCAATTGCTCTGCCAAAGTACCTGCGTCAAAGAAATGGGGATCTCCTGTGGTTCCTGCCGCAAAAACAGCAAGCAATATCTTTTCCGGCTGCCTGAATGCAGTCTGCTTCTCCTCCCTGAAAAGCGGGAGCTGCAAAACCGCCTTAAGAACCTGCTTCAAAACCCGGCGGAGAAAGTCCGGATTTTCCTTATAGTTTTTCATCAGTAAAAGATTCCCCTCTCCCTGTGTTCGGAGAATCATTTCAAGCCACACCTTCCCCGGTCCTGGCGCAGTCGTCTCTAAAATGGCATTAAAATATCTTTCCTTCTCTTGCTGCTGCGAAAGCTTCCTCTCCTTTTGAGAAATAAGCGGTTCTCCAAAATATGCCTGTAAGATTTCCTCCCACTCAAGCCCTGCAAAGCGGCTGCTTCCCAATGCTTTTTCCATGGATGCCGCTGAAACAGTAACAGCCTTTCTCCCTGCGAAATCCTTCTGAAAGAATCCTCCAAGCTGCCGCCAGTCCTCTGTTTCCAATCCCTTCAACGTCACCGTCCCGCCAAAACGTCCCAGGCTGACATACTTTTCCCTTATTTTTAAGAACAGCTTGTCATAGCTTTTCCGTTCCTTAAAGTAACTGATACATTCCTCTAATAATTCCTCATGTTTGTCCATCGCTCTTTTCCCTGTCCGCCTCTTCCACTAAAATACGTTCTTTTCCATTCCAGATGTAGGGCGTAACTGCCACGAACTTTGCGTTCTCCGGTCTCTGGAGATAGTAGATTGCCAATCCGGGAACCGTGTCATAATCACCCCACAATACCTGAGAATTAATCATAAAGTTGAACCTGCATCCCACCATCAGCCTGAACATGTCCCGTATGTTAGTCTCATCCACGCCTGCAAATGCCTCATCCAAAGAGATAAGGCGCGGTGCATCCTCACTTGCTCCCGCATATTTTGCGACCACTGCTGAAAAAAGAGGTACATACATCGCCATTGCCTTTTCACCGCCGCTAAAGGTAAAGAATACCCTGTCCGTTAATTCTTTCTTCTTTTCTCCCGTCTTCTGGCATTCCAGCGTAAATTCAAACCATTTACGATAATCCAGCACTTCCCGGATAACCGCATGGAAGGACTGTACAGAATTGCTGTCCTCAGAGACCTTTCTCGCCTCTGCTATCTTCGAGCGGAAATGGAGGGACAGCTTCTCCACCTCTTCCTGACGCATGATTTCCACATCCTTTGACAGCAGTTCCACAAGTTCTCTGGTATCTAACTGTTCTTCCTTCTGCGCATGCTTCTTTTTCCAATTCAAACTTAATTTCAACCCGCTGGAGGTATGCATAGTATCCATCAGCTGATTCATTTTCGTCACCCATCGGTTGCTTGCCTGAATCCTGATCCGGATTTTTTTGCTGACCGTATTCGCAAGAATATCTTCAAATAATTCCCGATCTCTGTCGCTGAGCAGCCTTTGAAGCTCTTCCGCGTCTTCCCTCAATTTGGAAAGGAGCTCTTTGAAGCGGACATTCACGCCCCTATATTTTCCCGTAATGTCAATCCGCCTTACCGATTCCTCAAGTGCGGCAAACTCCTCATTTTCCTCCCCGAACAGGCTCTGCATCGTGAGCTGATAATCTAAGAGATACCCTCGGTTCTGATGATAAGATGCCTGCAGATTTTCCAAAAGGTCTGTCTGCTTCCTGTTTCCATATTTACCTTCCAGCGCCGCATAAATCTTTTCTGCCTGATCTTGCGGGTCATCGCTGATGACAAAGGTCCGTTCCACGTAGCCGAGCCGATATTCCGCCTCAAAAGCTTTTTTCAACAGTTCCGCCTTTATCCTGACTTTCTGAAAATCGATTTCCTGCTGCTCCAGTTCACGGCAAAGGCGGTCCCCCTCATCTTTCCAATGGGTCATCCATTTCGCTGCATTTTCTCTCTCATCCGGCAGGACCTTAAGACGCTCTAAACATGTATCCAATCGTTCCCTAATCTGTTCATAATCCGTCAGCTTTAGCTGCTCTCTGACCGATTGTAAGGATGCTTTCTTTTCGCCTGCCTTGCGGGAGGCTTTCACCAATTCATAGCGTATCCCATCCAAATCATAATCTATAGCCTCTAAATTATCCTTTAAAGTCTGTAAATATTGTATTCCGCTAAGGAAACTCCCATGCTTTACCTGAAGCTCAGACAAAAACCCTCTGTATTTGGAAAGTGCCTCCAGTGTGCTCTTAAACACATCCATGCGGGGCGGAAGATAGCACTTGCTGCAAAGATCACGGACTTGTATCTCCATTCTGTCCAGTTCATCCTTAAGCTGCTGCAAGTTTACCCTTAGTTCTTCCATCTGACTCTCTAACCGCGTCAGTTCATAGCTCCTGTCCGCATATTCCTTTGCCGCAGTCTTTAAATCCGCATCAGAAGGAAAGGCTCTCCATTCTTTCTGAAGGACTTCTATTTTTTCTTCAAGCTGCTTTTTCTCTTCGGCGTATCTTTCCATCTGCTCCTTCAATCGTGCAGCGTTTTCCTCAAGTTCAGCAATTTTTTCAGCCCGGAACTTTTCCCGCGCTCTGACGCCGATATATCTCGCCTTATAATCATGGGTAATCGTCCCCTCAAGAACGCCGATACGGTAATTTCCCCTATCGTCCACCCAGGTGCTGTTTCCTTCTTCCGAAGCCCCATCGGTCTGCGCGCCGATGGCAGACAAAATATTGGCAACACTTTGATACTTTAAAATATCCCCCTCTTCGTTATCTACATCCAAAATATCCAACATATTCTGCTTCACATGCGCCACATCACTGAAAATGTAACGATCACATACGCCGGGATCCATCTCCCTGACCTTTTCCCTGTATTGTGCCGGCACGATCAAGGCGTCCAGAATCCCCATGGTATACAATGCCTCTTCCACGCAAGCTGCCTGTTCCTCGCTCAACCCAGCTCCAAAATCAATTACTTTATAAAATTGCAAAAAAGGAATGCCTTTTTCCTGCAAAAGCCGCCTGTTCCTTGCCACTGCTTCGCTGCACTCCGGCTCGGGATCCTTTTTATTCTTCCATTCGGCAAGTTCCCCGCAGGCTTCCTCATACTTTACCGCCTGCTCTTTCTCGTGCTGCTGTGCGGCGTACAGCTTTTGCACCAGTTCCCTCTCTTTTGCAGAAAAAACTTCTTTTCCAAGATCCCTGATTTCCGAATAATCCGTTCCGAACTGATACTGCTCCAGCCGCCGTGCCACCTTCTGCTTTACTTCATCCGGGAGGCGGAGCTGCTCATTTTCCTTCTCCCACAAATAAAACCGCTCGATTGCCTCATCTATGGTTTCTGAAAGCAGCTTTTCACACTGCCGGCATTCCCGTTCCTTTTTCTCCTGTCTGTCACGGCATTCGTCCACTTCCTGCAGCTTTTTATCATAACGCTCCTTAAAGTTCTCCGCCTTTTGAATCGCCTCTCTGCCGCTTTCCACCCTTTTTGTATATTCTGTAAGCAGTTGAATATGCCCCTGAAACGCATACTCTTCTTCCATTTTTTCTGTCAGCTCCGCCTTCATAAAAGAAAACTCATCAAAAGGAACATCCTCCAGCGTTTCTTCCATTTCCGCCAGTTTCTCTTCCATCTCTTCCTTTATCTGCTCATTCCGGTTTTGCTGCTCTGTATGCTTTTTTTCAATTTCCCGGTACTTGTCTTTCTTCTCCTGCTCCTGTGCGGATTTCGCCAAAACCTCTTTTTCCGTCTCTTCCAGCTCCTGCTGCAGAACAATTTCCTGATCTTTTAAACGTGCCGCATCACTGTCTCTTAAGGAATCTCTTTCTTTTGAAAGAACGCTCTCTTCCTGTTTTAAGTTTTCGTAGCGTCTCGTCTCCTCCTCCAATAATCTGCCGCATTCTTCCTTCTGTTTATGAATTACCTCTGCTTTCTTCTGAAGCTCCCGCTGATCCCGCATTGCCTCACAAAGACGCTTTGCCTTATTATACAGCACGATTTCATTGTAATTATCATAGGTCCGTTCAATCTGCTCCGCCGCACGGACGCTCTCCTTTAGTGCATCCAGATTGATTTTCAGATTATCCATGTTTTCTATTGCTTCCGACATTGGACGGAGATCATCCTCTGACAAAGTCTGCAAAGACCGGCTCAAAATTTCATTAATGACCGTAGGCTTGAAATCCTTGGATAACTTAGGGGTGCGCAGCTGTATCAGAAGTTCAATCATCTCCTGATACTCTTCCATCGTCTCAAATCCAAATAACAGCCGATTGACGCATTGGGCATACTCGCTCTGGGTTTCCATAACCCGTCCGCCCTCGCCAATCCTGTTTCTAAGTTCCTGCCTGGTCAGGGTGAGCCTGTTCTGCACATCTTTATATAGAAACAAATCTTTCCCGATTCTTCTCCCGTCAGTCACACAAAAATACCATGTGTCCAGTTTTTTATTTTTCCTGGCACGAATCCCAATACCGATTGTCAGACAGGCATCGCTCTCAAGTTTTCTCAACTCCATATAAAGATAGCCTGTCCTCTCTTCCCGCTCGTCTCCTTCTTCCAAAAGATAATTTTCCATCTTTCTTGCCCGGGAGCCAAAGGGATCGAGCCGCTCCGGTCTCATATTTCCATCCAGAAGAAGCGGTATAAAACTCTGCATGGTTACAGATTTTCCTGAACCGTTGGCGCCTCTAAGCAGCATCCTTCCGTCCAGGAAATCAAATTCCTGTTCATCATAATACCAAAAATCCAATAGCCCTATCTTATTCAACTGCCATTCTCTATTCATCCTAAACCTCTATTCCTTCTGTACGTCATTTCCATTAAAATCAACCGGATATCTCCCGATTGCTCTGCCTAGGGCAGGTCGTATCAGCACATCCTCCCGCTGGTTTTCCACCAGTTCCAGATTAATCAGACTGGCGGAGATTTCACGGTAAAACTCTTCCGTCACCATTTCTCTGTATGTTTTTGTAAATCCGCCGCCAAACCGCTTTTTACACTCTTCAATCAGACTGCGGAACTCCTCTCCTGAAATTTTAATATTCTCCCCGTCCTTCAAGTCATATCGCCCTGTCTCCACCTTCTCCCGGATTAATTGCCCAAGCAGAAGCACAATATCCGATAATGTATTTTCCTCTGGCAGAAAACGCCCTAATCTGCATTCTTCTCCCAGGATCAAAAAAGCACAGCTCCGGTACACCTGCAATTCACAGGGAAATAGTTCTTCCAGTTCCCCTTGTATCGTGTTCCGGTAATTCCTCACATAAGCAAAGTCCTCCGCATTTTCTTCCGACACATACATTCCTAAGGACATTAAAAGGCTTCTGTAAACACGCTGCCTTCTCACGATTCCGCGGTCCTCGTCCACACCGATCCATTCTGCCTTCTGAAAATCAGAGTAGTCTGTATAATCCATAATATCCTGTGTGAAATTCCTCATGAAATAACGGGAAGCTCCGGTATTTTCATATAAGACTTCACTGCTGTCATTCTTTGCAAATCCCTCTTCGCTGCCGTCGTTCACATCTAAAATACCTTCCGCCACACAGAACTTCAGCACCTTGATCAGATGTCTTCTATAATGATATATAGTCCAATCAATCTGCTCGCTTTTATACTGTCCCTGAACATACTCCGTAAGGCTGGACAACACGAATTGCTCCTGTGCCTCCTTATCCTCCAGAAACATGAGGATAAGGCAAAAGAACGCATATTCAATAGGCGAGGTGAATTCCTGGATTCCCATCCATCGCTCCGCTCGCGCCGGCAGCTTTTCCGCTTTCACCAAATAAGCGTTCACAATGATCTGATACCCCAGTTTTTCTGTGAGGAACTTTTTCCATCTGCCCACCTCGTCTCTCATTTGATAGTACAGCTCCCGATCCCGGGATTTCAAAATCCACCGCTTGCTCAGCAATATTTCCAGTGCATTCATCCTTACTTTCCCCTTTCCTTTCTGAAAACCGGTATTCTACTCAAAAATAATACTGTATGCCGGCATACGGAACGTCCCGTCCGTGCAGTCCAGGGTGCAGGTTTTTTCCGAATGTTCCAATTCAATACGATATACCTTTCCATCTTCCGTCTTCGCCCGCTGGGACTTACTTTCCAATCCTTTAGAGAGCCAGCCAAGGAATACGTCCCGTACCTGAGGCGTAATTACCGGAAGCTCCGAAAATTCTAATCGTCCGTCTTTGATATAGCTTTCCAACAGTTCCCGTTCCCTTGCCAGTCTTTCCACCATGGCACGCCTTACTGCATCTTTCTCCGCAGTCCTGTCTATCACACCGCTGCGTTTGGTCTTTTCCCTGTAATTCCGGATACGCGGCGTAACCGTAACCTCCTGCGGTTTTTCATCGTAAACTCCGCTGTTGATACTTTCCGTTTCCCTTACAAAATCGCCTTTGAAATGAATCGGTTTCTCTATTCCGAAGACAACAGATGACAGCTTATGCGCCTCCTCAATATCCTTGCAACGTGCAAACATCTCCGCCAGCTTTCTATACTCTTCCCTGCGGTTCGCCCCGCTATTGACCTGCTCGCTGAGCCGCGTCGCATAGCGGGTAATCTTGCGGATGATTTCATTGGTCGTATCGAACACTTTAATTGCCTCTGAATCTATCCCATTTATTCCCACAAACCAATTGTGTATATTTTCAAGCCGCCCCGCCATCCGTTCATAAATCTGCTGCTCATCCCTTTCCATCTCGATTCTCGGAATCGACATCTCATACGCCGTCACCTCTTCTAAGATGTATTTTTCCGTTTCCGGCTTCACCTTCTTTAGCGACTGTTCAATCGCAGTAACATTCATCTGCAGGCTTTTAACAAAAGACCGGAGATACTCAATTAATCTATCCTTAAAAATCAAAAACTCCTTAGTCTTCATCATTTCTTCCGCCTTCACGCTGTTCAGCTCTCTCATGTAATCCTGATAATTCTGATTTAGACGAATAAAATCATTGTTGAGGTCATTCCACCATCCATAAATCTTTTCCGTATCTTCCTCCGCCATGTCTTCCATTTTCGTCAAGGCAATCCGAAGCCGTTCAAGCAGCGTCGGCTCAAGCGAGGAACCTTCAATAAATAAATTCTCCAGCCGTATCACCATTCGCTCAATCTCAACAGCTGTCTCTGTAAGCTGATAACGGAATTTCTTGTTCTTAAACTCTTCAATGGAAGTAACTCTTCTCGTGTCCTGAATGGTTGCAAGATTTCCCCACTCTTTCAAGGCTGCCAAGTCCTGCTGACACTGCTCCATGGTATAGGAAGCAAAATAGGGATCTTGGACTAATTCATCATACACCTCTTCCTGATACATCCAGTATTTTAATTTTTCATAATTAATATAAAATAACCGGATAATGGAGCGATATCTGCCTGTATTTTCTACATTGAGATATTTTGCCTCCATAACCGGTTTTACCAGCTTTTCGTGTATTTTCATTTATTGTCAGTCCTCCGGATATGCCTGTTCATATTGTATGAATCTGCTTTTCTGCGCTGCATCCACTGTCTTTGATTATAAGTAATATAGAATTTAAAAGCAATCCTTTATCGATGTATTTTTTAGTTTCAGCCTCTTTATCCTTAATCTCTAAATTTTTTTAAACTTGCTAATAACAGCATGGGACAGCGGGTGCGGGTGGTCACAGTGGTCACAAATCTGTCCCCGCCCCTTGAGGACAAGCCTATTCCTCATACATACAAAATAGCAAATAAGCACCTTGCCGTATGTCTGCCTGAGGTATCGTATATAGCAGGGCGGAAAAAGAATATAAGACCAAGATTGAATACAGGGATTTATCTATAAGAAATCTTGCCACAATTTACGAGGATTTATTGGAATATCAGCTTTTTATTGCCGATGAGGCAATGGTACTGAGGAAATCAAAGGATAAAGCAGCTTATTTTAGGGCTTTAGAGGTTCAACTTACGAATGCCGATGAAAAATCGTAAAAAGGTTTCTTTTGATTCCGGGACAGAATACCGTAAGAAACTTGTGGCTTATTATGCGCCAAAGAACCCGGCTTAGGGGATGTTTGAAGAAATCAAAATTTACTTATCGGTGATGACGTGAGTATGGAGTTCAGGGCGCTGAAGATTTTAATTTCAAATCCACAAGCATTAGTAATATCAGTATCCGTATTCGTACTATACGCATTAGAAGGACGTTGGGTATCTCACAGGGAAAATGTACAGAAAAGAAAGAAGAGGCAATTGCTGCAGGAAGAATAGTTTTGGGAACGCGGGTAAAATCGCGATATCGGGATTTTGGAAAGCAGTCATCAATCTTCCCAAATCAAACTTCACACCAACAAAAAAATATGATACAATCTGATACAATAACAGGAGGCACAGCATGATCGATACATTCAAACCCTTTTTAATCTATTGGACCGTCCTTATACTAGGATGCCTATTCTTTTTCCTATGCCCTTTTATCCTTTTCCTCCTATTCCCGCTGCTAATTATCATCATCCCCACCTGGGCTGTCATCGTTTACCTCATAGGCAGTTCCATCCAACAAAGAAGCGCCCTAAAAGGAATCGGCAAAAGAATCGCCACATCCTGCCTATGCTCCCTTCTAACCATCCTGGTTCTCCCCACCGCCTTCCTCCTAGAAGACGCCATAAGCTGGGGAACCATCTCATCCCCCCGCTAGCCAACTTAATTGCAATAACCTTCGCAGCAATGTCAGTCAGTTAAGCCGGAGCGCCGGCAGGACGGCAGTGGCTCGGAGCAGGAAGCGGACCGGGCACAGGGGG
>ERZ808054.585-NODE-585-length-30914-cov-5.005318_pt1 | contig 30914 bp, 35 predicted proteins | sample MGYA00380201_ERZ808054 | MGnify/ENA primary metagenome ERZ808054 (study PRJEB31490, sample SAMN06133419) | mouse gut metagenome | isolation source: Z5_2 | host: mice | place: China: Chengdu | collected 2015-05 ...
TCTCCTCTGTCCGCCCGCCCATAAAATTTCCTCCTTTTGTGAGAACATATGTTTTAAGTATATCACAGAGAAAGAAGATAGTCGAGATGTAAAATAAGACAAGGGGCAGAACCGAAAAAACCGGTTCCACCCCTTTATACCTGTCCAAATGACATAAAATGGTTTTATCTGTTAAATTTTGCTTTGATATCCCTGCGGAACAGGATCCATCCTGCTGCAAAACATATCGCAAAGCCGACGGCTCCCAGGCTAACTTCCGCCCATGGCAATGTCGTTGCCAGTACCGGCAATACTGCCGGAATCCACGCAAAAGCAATTCCTGCAACTCCTGACTGCACTGCATGTGCCTCACCCGGACAGGCAACGGAATCGGGATCTACCGCACGAACCAGGGCTAAGCCTGTCGGAGTCGCACCTGTGGACTGTCCAAACACAAATAATCCCTTTTCGAACCATTCTTTCTCCGCAATTTTTTTATTGTACCAGAAACAAATGACAGCCGTAAAGATTGTCATAATAACAAACTGTATCAGAATCGGCACCCAAAAAGCAGACAGGACATTTAAGTTTATTGTGGCAATGGATCCAAGAATCAGCAGCTCCAGAGAAAAACCGGAAATCGACGTACAGGTCTTTCTGTCCACATAATCTTCCAGCTTTAATTTCTGTAAAACAGGCCAGAGGATTACTGCTCCAATAATACCATAAAGCATATTTGGAAAGCTTCCAAACCCCTTCCAGACATATGCAGAACCGACCTTCAAAAGTGTCTTTCCAAGCCAGATACATACCATCAGCATCGCAAACTGAAATGCCAGTGCGTTTACGGAACCTGCCGGGACTTTGCTTGTTCCGATGGGGCTTCTTTTCTCTTTTGGAAGCAGTCTACGCTCTTCATACTTTCCAAGAGATTCATTAATCTTTACATACTCCGTATAACCTTTTCTGACTCCGATATTAACAATTACCATTCCAATCGTAACCGCGCAGATCAATCCCAATGTGGCCATGATCATTCCCAATGCTGTATAATCCGTGCCATATCCCAGGGATTCATAAACCGCCGCATAAGAAGCTACTGTTCCATGGCCGCCAAAATATGCGGAAAATGCCATGGTCCCCCACCCGACCGGAAGTTCGGTCCAGACATACCGCAAGAGAATCCCGGTCAGAGCGGCAAGAGCAATCTGACCAAAACGCACAGAATTCAGCAGGCAAAAATAATCCAGGTAATTCTTAATACGGCTGTGATCAATTTTCACACCCCAAACGAGGCATGTCATAATCAATATAATCAAAGATGTGGAAAAACTTCCAAAGGACGACGGCACTTCCCACAAGCCAAGCACCTGCTCGCCGCCGACCAATGCGATCACACCTCCAATTACAGCTGACGGAAGAAATATTTTCTGTAACGGTTTACAAAATTCCCTCAGCAGATATCCTGCCAGAAGAAACAACGCCCAAACCTGTAAATCTGAGAATAAAGACGCAAATGTCATAATAATGTCCCCCTTTCCATACTATCTGTCCATGTGTTCTGTCATTTTCCACAGCAACTCTTCTGTCACCACTACCCCTTTATTTTGATCCACAAAATCGTACAGCATCTCCAGAATATGCGGGTAACAGTTTCTGTCGATACTTTTTCCGGCGCGCTCCGCTGCCATGTCCAGTACTTTTCCAGTCGTTAATTTACCAAATATCATCTTTCTTGATGCCCCGAATTCCTCCGGTAATATTCCCTGATATGCGTGCCTGTCCGCGTACATGCAAAGGTTATGGAGCTCTGATTCATCCGAAAAGACATGTTCTCCAACCAGAGGCTGATTAGCGGGAATTTTAATTCCTGAAATGGCCTCCACAAACAGCGCTGTCTCCTTTAACCTCTTTACATCAATTCCTGTATGGAAATCGTAAAAGCCCTCCAGTAAGACCACAAGCTCGGCAAGCGCAACATTTCCTGCTCTGTCTCCCAGTCCATTCACAGTACAGTCCACAAGATCCGCGCCTGCTCTGAGCCCGGCAAGCGTATTGGCAAGTGCAAGCCCAAAATCATTGTGCGTATGGATTCCCACAAGCATTCCATATTTCTCTGCTTCCTCCTTTACAGTAGAAACCAGTGCATAATATCCTTCTGGGTCACATACACCGACTGTATCGGGAACCCGTATTCTGTCTGCTCCGGCCTTTCCTGCTGCCGCAACCTGCTGCTTCAGATAATCAATATCATCTGTTCTTGGCGTATCCAGCAGTGAAATATTGCATATTTTCCCTTTTCCTTTAATGTACCCGGCAACCTGATCAATCCTTTTAAGCATATCCAGCCTGGTCTGCGGACTCCATGCCGGATATTGATACCTGGAGCCAAAAAAATAAGAATGTATGATATCCGGATTACACTGGGCCGCCCGATCTATGGCTTCAAAGGTATGTTCCCACATTCCATTGCTCATAATTTCTGTTTTCAGCTTTTGGGGAATGGCGCATACCCTTGCACATACCTCCAGGGCCCTTTCATTGAGCCTGGGATGGGCAATCTGAACCTGATGGATTCCGATTTCATCAAGAAGCCGCACAAGTGCTTCTTTTTCCTCCAGGGTAAAAGAAGCTCCCGGAGTCTGTTCCCCTTCCCTTAAAGTTACATCGCACAGGATCAGGGGAGCCTGTCTCTTATATGCCTGATTAAAGATTCCAAGATGATGCTCCATTTTCGTCTCCTTTCCAATCTCCCTATTGACGTGCAAGAATCTGTTCCATCAAATTCAAAATATTCTTTGCTTTTTCAACTACCGGCGGATCAATAAATTTGCCGTCCACGTAAACATCGGATTCTCCCTGCTCCACAGCCGTCTCATAGGCTCTTTTCACTTTCTCAGCCCACTCCACCTCCGATTCCAGCGGAGTGAAGGCCCGATTAACAGCATCAATCAAATCCGGATAGCGGGTCGAGCAGGAACGTCCGTCAAATCCCATATACCTTCCATTCACGCTGTCTTCATAAATATACTGCTGTGTGGCATGGAACAAAATTCCCGAATCAATAACCTGAACCTTCGCTGCCTTCCCCTCAAGAATCATTTTCTGTCTCGCATACAGCAAATCCATGCAGTTCAAATCATAGCGCCTTAAAATCCCCATGGAAGCTGTCAAATCTTCCATTCCGATTCCCACTGCAGTTACCCTTTCGGAGCATGTGCACAGACTGTATGTATTCATAATTCCCTTCGCCGTTTCAATCATCAAAATAATTTCAATTGTATTGTGAGGAGTTCCGGTTTCCCGCTCAATTTTGTCCAGGTCATCCGACACTCTCTTTACATATTCCACGCTCTCACATTTGGGAAGGCGAACCGCGTCCGGAAGCCCAGGGCGGATTACCTCTTCCATATCCCTTTCATAAAAAGGAGTCCCCGGTCCATTAATTCTCACAATCCTTTCTTTTCCTCGGCAGTCCCAGTTCTTCAAAATTTCCAGTGTCTTTTTCCTGTTTTCTTCTTTTTTAGTAACCACCACACCATCTTCCAGGTCAAAGACAAGACAATCCACATTTCCACCAATCAGCTTTTTTACCCCTTCCGGATTGATTGCCTGGCAAAAGGCTAATGATCTGCGTAATTTCATCCTTACCTCCCATCATATAAGCCTGTTCCTTAGTTTCTCTCATTTGCTGCAGCTCCTGATATTATTACAATATCCTTTTGTGTTCGCTTTGTAAAACAAAAAGGATATGTCCTGTGCACAAATAAAATTTGTGTAACAGACATATCCTTTTTATTCGTTTCATTAAAAATTTTCTTTGAAATAAGCGACTACTTCCGATGCGAATTTTTCAAAATACGCGGTTTTATAAATCCCCTTCCTGTACACCAGACAAATCTTGCTCAGAGGAATATCTACAATCGGAAATGTAAATAGCTTGGCATCCGGGGGAAGCAGATTATTTTTTTCCGCAATATCCAGAAGCCGAATCTCTGCACTGATACTGGCCCCGTATCCCATAGCCGTCATTTCTGTTCTGAGCGCTCCATTGTTGGTGGTCATGCGGATATTTAACGCAAGTCCCCGCTGAATCAAATATGCATTTAAAACCGTGTAAATATTGCTGTCCTCATTGGTAAAAATAAACGGCACCTTGAGAAACTCTTCCAATGACACTCCCTGCTCAAATCGTTCCAGACAGCCAGGATAGTCATAATAAAAATATTTTCTCACCATGCTGTCCGATATTGTAATATATACCCCTTCGTCCAGCAGAGGAATCTGCTCCAGCTTCAGATTCTTCGCAGGATTAACGCCGATAAACATGTCAATATCCCCGTCCAAAAGAAGGCGTTCAAACATCTTTGTATTCCCATCTACCACATCAACTTTAATATTGGGGAACTGCGTCCAGAACTTTTTCATCACACTTGGCATAATTGTCGCAGAACGTGAGGAGTGTATCCCCACCAGCAACTGTCCCTGACTGTCATAGGCCCGGTTCTGCAGCTGTGACTTAACATCCTTATTCAAAAGCTGCATTTGCTGTGCGGCACGGTAAAAGGTTTCCCCGGCCGGAGTAAGCATAAATTGCGGTTTCCGGTAAAATAACTGTACCCCATACTCCTCTTCCAGCTCCTTCAGATACGCGCTCAGACATTGTTGGGAAACATACAGGCGTTTTGCTGCATGCGTAATATTTTTTTCTTCCGCCAATGTTAAAAAATACTCGATTCTGTCCAGCATAGGCACTCCTTCTTCCAATTCACACCGTATTCCCGGTAAAACCTGTTTTTGTTTTCCCCCTTCAAAGCCCACTGGCTCAACTGAAAATCTCATTTTTCGCTTACGGCCTACTTCTCCTTCTTAAGATCAGAAAAGCCCAGCATCAAAATCGTAGCAATAATTAATCCGAATCCCAGAAAATCCACAGCCACAAAAGGCACCTTAAGCCAGAAGAAGGAAAGAAGCGCCGATGCAATGGGCTCCGTACAGGCATAGAGGCTGGCACGCGCCGGGCCAATGAGCTTCACGCCCTGCATATAGAGGGAAAACGCTACGATGGTTCCCAAAAGTACAATGGCCAGAAATGCTGCCAGAAAACTCATATCTATGGTATAATGGTACTTCCACGGCTGGAACAAAAAGGAAAGTACAATGCCGCCGGTTACCATCCCCCAGGCCAGAAGATACGGGGTAGGATAATAGGCCATCAGACGCCTGGGCTGCATGTTATAAAGCACCACCGTCAGAGCGGAAATCAGGCCCACAATCAGCGCCTCTTTGGAAATGGCCATCTGATGGATGTTCCCGTGGGTGGCAATGATAAAAATACCCGCAATCGCAAACAGAAGCGCCAGAATTTCAATGAATTTCGGCAGACGCTTTTCCATAAAGCAGACCAGCACCATGACAATGGCCGGGGAAATATACTGTATGACCGTGGCCGTTCCCGCGTTGGAAAGCTCAATGGTGGTAAAATAAGTAAACTGGCAGAGCATCAGCCCAAAAATACCGTAAATGATCACATCCACTGCGTCCTTCCGGTTTTTCCATATCCGAAAGGCCTTTGTTCGCTCCTTTCCGATATAATAAACCAGCATACAGACTCCTGCCATCACAAGCCTCACCGGAACCAACCACCTGCTGGTCACCCCTTTATTTTCAAACAGGTATTGCCCACAGGCCCCGGAGGCGCCCCAGAGGCAGCCGCCGAGAATGGTAATGATAACGCCGATCGTTCTTGATGCCTGCATCTTCTTATCCCTTGTCTCCACTTTTTTTCCTCACTTTTCCCTTTTTCATTTTAGTCTTGTAAATCCTGCAGAAGAAGTACAGGGAATTTCTGTAATTTCCGCTCCGTCTTCCCTCAGTATCACTTTAAAAAGCTCTGTGTTCGGGATACTGCTTCCAAACACAAAATTTCCCAGACTGTATACAATGGATTTTCCCTCATAATATTCCATGGGCTGGAGCACATGGGGATGACTTCCAATAACAAGGTCCGCCCCTGCGTCAATGTATTCCCGCCCCATGACCCGTTGGTACTCTTTTGGCGTAGTTTCTCTTTCCACTCCCCAGTGCACATAGACCACCAGATAATCACAAAGCTCCTTTGCTTCCCTTATGGCCTCCACGGCCTGTCTGGAATCATAGGTGGAAAATACACCGGGATGACTGGCACCGGCCGCCCAGCTGGCATCCATGTAAACCCTGGAGGTTCCTAAAAAGCCTATGGTCCGCCCCTTAACCTCTATAAATTCCGGTCTTTTTGCCTGTTCCAGGTCCTTTCCTCCTCCCACATGGAGAATTCCGGCTTCATCCAGGGCATCCAGACTGTCTAAAAGCCCCTCCGGCCCGAAATCCAAAATGTGGTTGTTGGCCAGTGTCACAATGTCGATTCCCATCTCATTCATTAACTGCATCCGCTCTATGGGAAGCCGAAATGTGAACTGCTTATCGGCGGCCGCCGTCCCCCGTTCTGTAAAGGGAAATTCCTGATTCACCATAAATATATCAGAAGCCGCGATCTCCTCCCTGATTCCCTCGTCCAGGACTCCATGGATTCCTCCCGCCCTATCATAAGCATTTAATACATGACTGGAAAGATACACATCTCCGGCGAACAGAAGCACGCAGTCCTCTTTTTCCTTTGCCTGCCGGGTGCTTTCTTCTGTACCCTCTGGCCCTGCTTCCGTTTCCAGTATAATTCTCACCGGCGGTTTTTCTCTCTCCTCTTCTTCCACCACATTCGCTTTCTCCGCCGCTTTCGTTCTCCCTGACGCTTTTATTTCCTCTGAAGTTTCCTTTTTCTCTGGCGTTTCCGTTCCCCCTGTTGCTTTTGCCTTCTCAGACGCATCTGTTTCCCCTGCTGCTTTTGCCTTCTCAGATGCATCCGTTTCCCCTGCTGTTTTTGCCTTCTCAGATGCATCCGTTTCCCCTGCTGTTTTTGCCTTCTCAGACGCATCTGTTCCCCTTTCCGCTCTTGCCTTCTCTTCTTTTTCACTCTCTTCCCTGTTTTCAAAAGTTTCGGCATATCCCGGGTTCGGCATTCCAAATCCGCCCATAAACAGGGCCGCGCACGCCGCTCCTGATAATACAATCAAAGTCACTGTCAGTATTCCGATCAAAAATTTTTTCCACTGGTTCATAGACCATACCTCCCTCCCCATTGTACCCGCGAAGTAAGAAAAGCACAACCCCCAAAACGCAGCACATCCCGGAAGACTTCTAAATCCTCCGGGATGTCCCCATACATCTATGATTCGTTTTCTTTTACTGCCGCCACAATGGAAATTTCCACCGGAGCGTTTCCCGGAAGTGAGGCTACTCCCACAGCCGCACGGCTTCCGATGCCTGCCTCTCCCAACTCCACGCAAAAATATTCCGATGCAATATCCGCAAGTTTAGAATGCCCGGTAAAACCGTCCTCCGCATTCACATAAACAGTAATAGAAAGGATTCCTCCGATCTGTTCCCCGCTCCTTAACTTGTTTCTGGCGGCTGTTAATGCATTTTTCGCCGCCTGACGGACTGCTTCCCTGTACTCTTCCATGGTATCTGAAAGCCTGACTTTCCCTTCTCTTATGAGGACACCATTATTTCTCGGCGTCATTCCCGCGGTAAAAATCAGATTCCCGTACCTGGTTGCCGGCACATACTTTCCCTGTGGAACCGGATTCGCTTCTTTTCCCATATGTATTACCTCCTTTTTCTCATGAGTGCTCCTCATATCAAAAGACATTTCTGTCCCATGTTTCCTGTTTCCCGCAACACTCCCTCAGTCATAGTCTGCCACCGCCTGCGTACATTTCCCTATTGTTTCCATATCCCTTTTTCCAGGATCTCTCCACAAATTACTTCCGTTGTTTTATCATCCGTAGAAACCACCACATCCGCCGCCTGTTCATAATGGAAACGCCGTTTTTCCATCAGCTCCGTGATATATGCAAGATTCATATTCCCATTCAGAACCGGACGTTTTGTGCTATTCTTCACCCGTTCATAAATAGTCTGCGGACTTGCCGTCAGGAGTACAATGGTCCCCATGTTCTTCATGAGCCGTACATTTTCTTCCCGCAGCACCAGGCCTCCGCCGCAGGATACCACCATGGGCGGTTCGCCCTCCAGCTTTTTTAAAAGCTTTGTCTCCAGATTCCGAAAATAGGGCTCCCCATATATTTCAAAAATTTTCGCAATGGCCATATTCTGGTCCTTCACAATCTCCTCATCCATCTCCATCTGCCTGACTCCGGTCTTTTCCGCCAGCTTCACTGCATTGGTGCTCTTTCCGCAGCCCATAAAGCCGATCAGAAAGACATGTCCATTCAATTCCATATTGGTTCGCCCTTCCTTCTTTTCTTGTTACAGTTTACAGGGAATTGTAACCGCTCAGCCTTGCATCTTCTTGCCCGCGTACCGCGGACAAGAAGTTTCGGGCATCCGCCCTATGAAGATTCCATAGAAAGCCGTTTATGAAAACAAGTTTTCAACGCTTTTTTCTCTCCGAATCTTCGCACGGCAGAACTATTACAGGGAATGTAACAGTTCTGCCATGCATCTTCTTGCCCGCGTACCGCGGACAAGAAGCGCCGGGCGTCCGCCCTATGAAGATTTAGAGTGAAAAATGCTTATGAAAACAAGTTTTCAACGCCTTTTTCGCTCTAAATCTCCGCACGGCAGAACTGTTACAAGGAATTATATCAGAATTTTTCTCACATTGCAATCTTCCTTCCAGACTGTTATAATTATCAGTAACAGTTCGCAGGGCGGGGAAAGCCAAACGAAAACAGACGGCAAGCTTGCTTGCAAGGCGGTTTTTGCTTGGCTTTCCACATCGGGCGAATGCCCGATGCTTCTTGTCCGCGGCACGCGGGCAAGAAGATGCCCCCCCCGTGGATTACAACACTATTCGCAGGGCGGGAAAAGCCAAACGAAAACGGACGGCAAGCTTGCTTGCAAGGCAGTTTTCTCTTGGCTTTCCACATCGGGCGGACGCCCGATGCTTCTTGCCCGCGGCACGCGGGCAAGAAGATGCCCCCGTGGATTGCAATATTATTCGCAGGGCGGGGAAAGCCAAGCGAAAACAGATGGCAAGCTTGCTTGCAAGGCGGTTTTTGCTTGGCTTTCCACATCGGGCGAACGCCCGATGCTTCTTGCCCGCGGCACGCGGGCAAGAAGATGCCCCCCGTGGATTGCAGCATAGAATCATTACATTCTTTCAAAGACATCTGGGGCAAAAAGTCTTTTTCCCCTGGTATCTTTCAAATAAAATTTGGAGGTATCACCATGAATCACCCAATTACCGGACATACCGGACTCATCTGTCTTCTGGGAAGTCCATGCTCTCACAGCATTTCTCCAATGATGCATAACGCTTCCTTTGAAGCTCTTGACCTGGATTATTGCTACCTGGCCTTTGATGTGAACGAGGAAACCCTTCCCGCAGCGGTCCAGGGCTTAAAAGCTTTGGGAGCCAGGGGCTTCAATCTGACCATGCCCAATAAAAACCGGATGGTATCCCTCTGCGATGAACTTTCCCCTGCTGCCAGAATCATCGGTGCTGTCAACACTGTGGTCAACGAAAACGGAACTCTCATCGGACACAACACCGACGGTATCGGCTATATGCAGTCCGTAAAGGATGCCGGATATGATATTACGGGAAAGAAAATGACTCTTCTGGGAGCCGGAGGCGCCGCCACGGCCATTCTTGTACAGGCCGCTCTGGACGGAGTTTCGGAAATATCCGTATTTGTCAGAAAAACCAGCCGCTTCTACAAAAGAGCGGAAAAAACAGCAGAAGATCTCATGACCCAGACTGCCTGCCGGATTAGGCTCTGCGATTTCTCTGACCACCAGCTCTTAAAAAAGGAGCTTGCTGAAAGCTGCATTTTAACCAATGCCACCTCCATGGGTATGGCACCGGATATAGAGACCGCCCCCATTCCAGACGCTTCCTATCTGGCAGACGGCCTTATCGTCTCAGACATCATATATAATCCCAAAGAAACCAGGCTCCTTTCCATGGCGAAAAAAAAGGGCCTCCCCTGTTTCGGCGGCACCTATATGCTGCTCTACCAGGGCGCGGAGGCCTTCCGTCTCTGGACCGGAAAGGACATGCCCGTGGACCTGATAAAATCGAAATTCTTTGCCGGATGATTTTTTCGTCTGCCGCACATCGTGTGCGTCCCTGCGGAGCGTTTTGTCTTGCAGGAAAAGATTTTCATGCTTTAGCGGGACAAGGTCTTTCCAATAAGCCAACAAAGTTTCCTGTGATATGGGAAACGGCATGGCCGAAGCCATGCCGTTCCCAAAGGACCAAAATCCTTCCCATATCAATTTTCTAGCTCTCTGCCACTTCCTTTGCCATCTGAAGCATCTCCTCAGCCGTCAGGCTGCCGTTAAAGGAGAACAGACTGTAAGTCACTCCGTCCTGCACCCAGGATACGTTTACAGAAATCTTTTCCTCCACCTGATCACTGCCGTATCCGATGTTTAACTTTCCTTCCTCCTGAAGCTTGAGCTCTTCTTCGGTGGGCGTATAGTCCGGCGGCACAAACTTGTTGGCCAGTCTGTGGTATCTGAGTTCTGTTCCGTCAGCCAGAACCAGCACCGCGTCAGGATTACTGCCGGGAACGGTCAGGCGGTCGCCGGAAAGAATCACATCCTCCATTCCCTTCTTTTCATAGCTAAAGGACATGCTGGTTCCCTGCTCCAGTGTATTGTGCTCCTCATCATGAGTTGCTTCATATGTGGGAACTGCCTCCTTGAATGTATATCCGTTGGAAAATTCCTTCACTGTTTTAACGGAAGCGTCAAACCCATGCATCATGTCTTTCGCCGTCCCATAATCCCTCACCACCTCGTTGATGCTGGAGTGGGACGAAATATAGGCGGGTTTCTTCAACGCCACGGCCGTAATGGTACCAAACACACAGATGGCGGCTGCCGCAACTACTGTCTTTTTCCAGTTTGCATGTTTCATATTTCTTTCCTCCTCAATTCTTTCATATACACTTGCCCGGATTCTCCTTCTTGTCAGAGCGTCCACACGGGCCTCCTCTGACTTTTTTTCCAGAGCTGTTCGGATCTTTTTTTCTAAGATAGAATCGTCCATGTGGTTCCTCCTTTTGCTTCCTGTTCCGTCATGATGGCTTTAAGCCTGGCTTTCCCGTTGAACAGACGCGATTTGACGGTTCCTTCCAGGCATCCGCATGCCTTTGCGATTTCCTTTATGGTCATCTGGTTGTAGTAGTAGAGAACAATCACCGTCCTCTGCTTCACCGGAAGGGCCTTTATGGCCTCATATAAGACTCTCCCCTCCTCTTTTTGGAGCAGATCTCTCAAAAGCTCTCCCGGCGCGGCCGCATGTTCCGGATAGACCTCTTCCACAGGCTGTTCTTTTTTCTCCTTCCGGCAGATTTTCCAGGCGTTTCTGGACAGCGTCTTATAAAACCATCCCTTAAACGCCTCCGGATTTTTGATCTGCTTTCTGTTCAGGTAACAGGCTATGAAAGTTTCCTGGACAATATCCTCGCTGTCAGCATGGCTGCCGGAAATCAGATATGCCGCCCGAAGAGCCTGCGGCTGATACTGTTCCATTAAACCGTCGAACGCGTCCCTGTCGCCGGATATCATTCTCTTAACCAGCTCCGTATCTTCCATGCACATCCTCCTTCCTTTAATTTGGTGCACCTGTCATATAGGTTACCTTTCACGGAAGACATCTTCTTGTCCGTCTTAAGCCGGACAAGAAGCATCGGGCGGGCATCCGATATGGAAAACCAGACAAAAATTGCCTTACAATCGGGCTTGGCGTCTATTTTCGTCGGATTTTCCATGCCCTGTGAACTGTAACACCATATAGAGGAAAAAAATGAAAGAAAGGTTCATTTATTCTGGACTTTTTTCCTGAGTTTCATTATACTGGATTCAGAATCCACATGCACTGGAAAAAGTAACCGGAAACATACGAAACAGTTACCGAAAAAAATAAATGGGAGAAATGTCTTATGTACAGTTTTAAAAATGATTACAGCGAGGGCGCTCATCCGCGTATTTTAGAGGCCCTCATGAATGCAAATCTGACCCAGAGCGAGGGCTACGGCCTGGATACCCACTGCCTTACCGCTGCCGCCTCCATCAAAGCCCTCATCCGGCGGGAGGACGCAGACGTCCATTTTATAACCGGAGGAACCCAGACCAATCTTCTGCTGATTTCAGCCGCCCTGCGCCCCTATGAGGCTGCCATCTCCACCACGGAAGGCCATATCAATGTCCATGAAACAGGCGCCGTTGAGGGAACCGGCCACAAAATTTTAGCTTACCCCACGCCGGACGGAAAGCTCACCCCAGAGATCATTGAAAGCTGCTTAAAGGCCCATCCCGACGAGCACATGGTAAAACCACGCCTGGTTTACATTTCCGATTCCACCGAGGTGGGAACCATCTACAAAAAAGCAGAACTGGACGCCCTCTGCCACTGCTGCCGGAAAAATAACCTTTATTTATTCCTGGACGGTGCCAGAATCGGCTCTGCCATGACATGCAAAAAAAATGATCTGACCCTTGCGGACATTGCCGCTTCCACAGATGCCTTCTATATCGGCGGAACGAAAAACGGTGCCTTATTCGGCGAGGCCCTGGTAATTTCCAATCCGGCTTTGAAAGAAGATTTCCGCTACATGATTAAAAACCGCGGTGCCATGCTGGCCAAGGGCTTTGTTGCCGGAATCCAGTTTGAGGAATTATTCAAAGACAATCTTTTCTTCGAGATGGCAGAACACGCCAATGAAATGGCTGATATTTTAAGAAAAGGCATCAAAGATCTGGGGTATTCCTTCGGATCTGATTCCCCCACCAACCAGCTCTTCCCGATTTTCCCAAATCAGGTGGCAGAAGGGCTCTCCAGGGATTTTGGCTTCAACGTCATCGGCCCCCATGGCGATACACACACAGAAATCCGCCTGGTAACCTCCTGGGCCACACCGGAAAAAGCCGCGAGAGATCTTCTAACCGCATTAAAAAAATTATCATAGCAGCTCAGATAGTCCCTGAACCGTTACTGAAAATCACTTTCCTGCGTGATAATAAACGAACCGGAGTCGGACTGTTCTTTGCAGTCAGACTCCGGTCCTTATTTAAACTCGCAAACTCAAACTCCATTCTATACAATTTTGTACAGGAAATATATAGATATTTCTCCGCTCTTTTAATAATTGCTTTGCCTGTGCAACAGTATGGTTAGAATATGTCCCCCATGTCGGTTCATAATCTTCTGTTGCCTGATTCCCCCACATATCCCAGCCTTCCCTGATACCTCTTGCAAACAGTTCAATCCTGAGACCCTGACTGCATGCCTCAATAATAGGTATGATCTCATCCGGTTTACGGCTATGTTCCCGTTTCATCGTTCTGATAAGATTCACTTGAGAACGCCCCGGCCATCCGGGCCTCCGTCTTTCCTGATTTTTTCCCACACGATATTTCCCTTATATTCAAATCCCCAGGCATCCATCACCGCCAATCCGTCCGGAAGCAACGCATTAGGAACTCATAAATACAAATGAGCTTTTTCGCCTGTAATATCCGGGTTCGGCAATGCCTTAATATCTTCAATCGTCATTGTCTCATATCGAGTCAACCGTTTATGCTCTGGAGCTACTTTTCCCGTTCTATTTTAAAACTGCCACGGTGGATCTGCATAAATTGTATTATATTTCTTTCCGTTCGTGAATTTCTTCAAGTTTAGTATCGTACTTGTTAAGTCTGGCATATTCTTTCACACATTCCTTTCCTATCCCTACTGCCAGGATCGGGCATCCACCATTGCACAATTCCCTGTTTTGTATCATCCGCTTTAAATGCCAGTCTTTGTTTCGATGGGGATGCTTTTTCCTTTGTACTATCAGAAAAACAGACCAGCAAAAAAAGTCCTGCCAAACTGATTTCACTCAATTCGCCAGGACCTTTTTATGTTTGTCTGCTGATTTCCTGCTCCCGCAAAAATAAAATACGTTGTCGTCTGTGTTATTATTTTGCCGCCAGATAATCCATGGCAGTCTGCGCTAAAAGCGCGGCGCCTCTCCATAAAATATCCTCATCCACATCAAATCTGCTGTTGTGAAGCGGCCAGACCTCCTTCCCATCTTTCGCGGTTCCCAGCCATACAAAGGCCCCTTTCTTCTCTTTCAGATAAAACGAGAAGTCCTCCGCCGGCATGGCCGGATCCTGTACATCCTCCACATTTTCTTCTCCAAACAGGGAAACCGCCGTCTTTCTGATTAAGGCCGCATCCTCCGCATGGTTCACCAGAGCCGGATAACCGCGCCCATAAACAATATCCGCGGTGGCTCCGGACTGAAGGCACAGGCCGTCCAAAAGCTTTCTCATGGTTTCCTCAATCATATCCCGCGTTTTTTCATTGAGGGTGCGGACCGTTCCATCCAAAACACATTCCCCCGCGATGATGTTATACCTGGTGCCCGCATTGAAAATGCCAAAGGTCACCACAGCGTTATCAAGGGGGTTCACCTTTCGGCTTACGATGGACTGCGCCGCCATAACGAACTGGGCTCCCAGCACCACAGCGTCAATGCCCTGATCCGGCTTTGCGCCGTGGGCAGTTTTTCCATGAATAGTAATTGTAAAGTGATCTGTGGCTGCCATCAGAGGGCCTGCCTTTACGCCAACCGTTCCATGGGGCAGATCAGGCCATACGTGGAGGCCGAAAATCGCTCCGATATCATCCAGATACCCGGACTCCAGCATTCCTCTGGAGCCGCCGATGGGAGAAAATTCCTCTGCCGGCTGAAATACCAGTTTTACGGTTCCGCATATTTCATCCCGGTTCTGGCATAAAAGTTCGGCAGCCCCTAAAAGTCCGGTCATATGATTGTCGTGACCGCAGGCATGCATGACACCGTCGTTTCTGGACTTATATTCTACATCATTCATTTCCTGGATCTGGAGTGCATCCATGTCGGCTCTCAATGCAACGGTCTTTCCGTCTTTCTTTCCTTTGATTATACCGATCACTCCATGTCCGCCCACATTCTCGATTACCTGGTCACAGCCCATCTTCTTTAAATAAGCGGCGACCTTCTCAGATGTCCTCACCTCATTCTGAGATGTCTCGGGATACTCATGGAAATCTCTCCGGATTTCCACAAGTTTCGGCATCAACGCCTTTGCTGATTCCACTATTTTCGTCATGTATGCCCTCCTTGTATCAAATGTCCTTCCACCAGGCGCCATGGCTCTGGCTGCGATATAAATTATAAAAAGGAGCTTGATGGCCCGGCCGTCCAGCTCCTTTTTCATGGTTCATAAATGTAACAGTTCAGCCTTGCATCTTCTTGCCCGCGTACCGCGGACAAGAAGCGTCGGGCGTCTGTCCTAGTTTGCTGCAAATTTTGGTGCATTTCCTGCAACAACTGCACAAATATCATTGGCAACAGTCTCACAGCAACGGATTACAGACTGCTCTGTGGAAGCAGCGGTATGGGGTGTGAGGATTACATTGTCAAGGGTATATAAGGGGCTGTCAAGAGGAAGCGGTTCCTGCTCTGTCACGTCCAGGCCTGCACAGTTAATGATACCTTCCTGCATTGCCTGGATTAACTCCGCCTCATTCACTACTTCTCCGCGGCTTGCATTGATAAAGGAGGCTGTGGGCTTCATCAGCTTAAATTCTCTCATTCCAACGCTGTGTTCCGTCTCAGGAGTAAGCGGAGTATGGAGGCTGACAAAATCAGACTGTCTGAACACTTCATCATTGTTTTCCACTAAGGTAATCAAGTCACCAAGCTGCTCCTGCTTTAAGAACGGGTCATAGCCGATAACGTTCATGCCGAAGCCATGCTTTGCGATGGTTGCCAGCATACGGCCGATTCTTCCGCAGCCAAGAAGGCCAAGGGTTTTACCCTGAAGCTCATATGTGTTTGTAAGACCGAAACGTACCTTATAATTCCCGGAACGGAACTGCCTGTCAACATAGCTGAAACGGCGTGCACATGCCAGCATTAAAAAAGCCGCCTGCTCTGCAACAGACTGTGCATTCTGGCCCGGCGCGTATACCACACGGATGCTTCTTTTTGCCGCAGCTTCCATGTCGATGTTGTCCAGACCTACACCCTGCTTGCCGATAACTTTAAGATTCGGGCCGGCAGCATCCATCATAGCCGCTGTAATCGGCTCCGTACGGCACATAATTGCCTCCGGCTGTAATTTCTTCAGTTCTTCGACGTAACCGGCTTCATCAAAGAAATGATTGGTTACAACAGCTTTTCCGCCTGCTGCTTCAAAAATTTTTGTAGCAACATCATTGATCTGTACTGTGTAAAATACTGTAAATCCCATTGTTCTTCTTCCTTCCTCTTTACGATATTAATACAGGGGCCCCGCGGAAGAATACTCTCCCGCAGCGGCCCCCAATATTTCAGTTGAATTCAGTTATGATAACTGCTCAAATTACCAAGCAATACCCTGAGCCATCATAGCATCAGCAACTTTCTGGAAGCCAACGATGTTAGCACCGGCAACCAGGTTGTAACCTAAGCCGTATTTCTCGGCAGCTGCTGCGGAACCATCGTGGATACCTGTCATGATCTGATGTAACTTGGAATCAACTTCCTCTGCGGTCCAGGAATATCTCTCACTGTTCTGGCTCATCTCAAGACCGGATACAAGAACGCCGCCTGCGTTTACAGCCTTGGACGGAGCAACAACCATGTTCGGCTGATCCATTAAGAATCTAAGAGCATCGTTGGTTGTCGGCATGTTAGCAACTTCGATATAGTATTTGATGTTGTTGGCAACGATTCTCTTTGCCTGCTCCATATTAACATCGTTCTGAGTTGCACACGGCATAATGATATCAACCTTCTCGCCCCACGGCTTGTCACCCGGTACGAACTTGCAGCCGAACTTATCAGCGTAATCCTGAACTTTGTTGCGGCCGGATGCTCTCATTTCAAGCATGAAATTGATCTTCTCTTCTGTTGTAACTCCATCCGGATCATAGATGTATCCATCCGGGCCGGACAGGGTAACAGCCTTAGCACCTAACTCAGCTAACTTCTTAGCTGCGCCCCATGCTACATTACCGAAACCTGCGAGAGCAACTGTCTTGCCTTCGATTGTATCATTCTCATGTTTCAGAACTGCCTGCAGATAGTAAACAGCGCCGTAACCGGTAGCTTCCGGACGGATTAAGGAACCGCCGAAGGACATTCCCTTACCGGTAATTGTTCCGTTCTCAAATGCGCCTCTGATCTTGCGGTACTGACCATACAGATAGCCGATCTCACGGGCGCCTACACCAAGGTCGCCAGCCGGGATATCGATATCCGGACCAATGTGACGATATAACTCTGTCATGAAGGACTGGCAGAATCTCATAACTTCTGCATCACTCTTTCCATTGGGATCGAAGTCGGAACCACCCTTGGCGCCGCCCATCGGAAGAGTTGTTAAGCTGTTCTTAAAGGTCTGCTCGAAACCTAAGAACTTCATAATGGAAAGGTTTACGGACGGAGCGAAACGTAAGCCTCCCTTGTACGGTCCAATGGCGCCATTGAACTGTACGCGGTAACCACGGTTAACATGTGTCTGACCATTATCATCTACCCACGGAACGCGGAACTCAACTGTTCTCTCCGGCTCTACCATTCTCTCAAGAAGGGCAACCTTTTCATACTCCGGATGAGCATCTACAACCGGACCTAAAGAAGATAAAACCTCTTCTGCGGTCTGAAGGAACTCCGGCTCGTTAGCGTTCTTTTCTTTTAACTCCGCCAATACTCTGTCAACATACTTGCTCATTTCGCAAATACCTCCTTAAATTTGGTTGTTTTTAACCCCTGTGCTTTTTCGCACCAATAAGAGACTTAAAATACGAAATCCCGTTTTTAATTAGGACCCCTGCGTCTCAATTAATACCGGAATCAGAAGACTCCTCACAGAATATCGAATCATTTGTACAAATTGTTTCAATTAATCCTGTAATATCCCGTTTTTCCACAGAATAACGGGAATCCTTCTATCCCTTCCCGCAGGCTTCTCTCCTTATTCCCTACTTGAAAAAAGTCTGCCAAAATTCCGTCTATTTAAGACTTATGTATTTTACGTCTTTTATTTGTTTCCATTTTAACATAGGCTTTTGACTTTGTCAACATTCTGTGATACGATTCTGGTAGAATCCGATTTATCGACATGCTTGTCATTAAAAGACCTGCCCTTTCCAGAAAGGAGTGCCTTATCCATGATTACCATCAGCATCGTGAGTCCTCAGAAATCCATGGACGCCATTGACAGGGCTATCGCCCAGAAAGATTTCGGATGCATTTTTCACAAATACGTATATGACCGTCTGGAAGAAATTGAGTCAATCTACGAACAATGTAAAGATTCCAGTGATGTGATTTTCTTTTCCGGTGAGCTGGGGTATTCCTATATGCTGACTCACATTGACAACATTCAGGTTCCCTGTACGCTGATTTCTTATGAAGAAAAGCATATTTTGTCCATTCTTTTAAATTTTGTCCTGCGTTACCCGCATATTCCGCTCAACCGGGTCTATATTGATTTTCTGACTCCGGTCAACGATTTCATGAATCTGAAAAACTACCTTGGCCCCGACTTTATGCCCTATGTGTTTGAGAACCCTGTCTACAATTACAACACTTTAAAAGAAAGAGCCGAAGAACTCTGGGATGCCGGAAAAATTGATATCATGCTCACCAGGACCACCAACCAGCTTGGGGTGTTAAACCGTTTAAAAATTCCCTACATTCATATTCTCCCTTCTGAAGATATGATCCGGGACTCCATAAAAAGCGCCGTCAATGCCATCCGGTTAAAGCAAAAAAACCAGTCCAGCAAACTGGTAATTCTGATTAAGCTGATTTATCCGGAGCACATCACTTCCATGGACCGGGAATATCTGGAAATCACTCTCCACAAATATCTTCTGGATTTCAGGAAGGAATTTCAGTATGAATTTGCCATCCACTCCGTATCCAACCGTTATGAACTGGATATGGACAGCGATCTGTACCGCGACAGTTTTGAAAGGATTCAGGACATGATCGCCTATCTGGACCAGAAAGGAGATCTGGAATTCCGGCTGGGCGCCGGATTCGGCAAATCCATCGGAGAAAGCCACTATCAGGCGGAACGTGCCCTCCAGGAAGCTATCAAATACGGAAAAAACGATGGCTTCATTATCCATGGAGAAGACAACATCCTCACCGGTCCCCTTTCCCTCACCAGGACCTTAAATTACAGCTATTCCAATACAAAAGCCCTGGCCTACTCCCAGGAAAACGGCATCAACGAGAGCAATCTTCTGAAAATCGTGGGACTTTTTCAGATGGACGAGGGTTCTGTCATCACCGCAGCTTCCCTGTCCCAGTGGCTCAATATCACCAGCCGCAGCTGCAACCGGATCCTCCAGCAGCTTCTGGACTCCGGGCTGATCGAAGAGATTGAATCCCAGAAACAGGAGGGCAAAGGACGTCCCACCAGACAATACCGCTTTATCAGACAGAAATTCATCCAGACTTTCTTTTAGTCCCCGCCGTGCCCCCTCACCGGGACACGGGGTAAAGAAACGTGCGCCGCCGCGTGCACAAAAGTTCCGCGGCCGGTTGATACCGGTCGGCGCGGAGCTCCTTTTTCCTGTATCAGTATGCTGCAATAACCTAATCCATTTTTCTCCTCCTGTCTAGTGTGCTGGCACATTTGCTTTCAGTCAAATGACGCAGAATGAATTTTCAGTCTGCAAGGCGGCTGAACGAGGCGATGCGGTGGCATCGTTGAGTGAGGCCAACGCCGCAGATGGAAATTCAGGCAAGTCATTTGGCGAAGTGTAAATGTGTCAGTACACTAGTTCATGCTAAAATGATCCTGGCTGCCTGGAGTGAGCAAGGAAATCTATTAAGGCTTCTTCTGAAATGCTTGAAAGTTCAAGCATCTACACCGGATTTACTGGTGGGAAAGTTGAGTAAGTTACTTTACATTCCCAAAAGGAACGTATATAGAAAGAGAGAACGTAAACCTGAAGATAGGGGCTGTGTTCTCTCTTTTTATTCACGCGGGTAAAAAGGTATATGCTGCTTATGAATTGTAATCAAGCCAATCAATGGAGATTTCCGCTCCGGAATACGGTTTCCCATATTACCGGAATCATGGTTTCCTGGTACAGGAATATTCAGCTATGATTATAAACAAGGAATGAAAATATAAAAGGACTTTGCAGGAAAGTGTTATTGAATAATAGAAGTTTTTTCGATATAATAATATCAGATGCGAAAATACACGCGATATGGATTTAGAAAGAAAAGGGAGCAGGATGAAATCACAGGATAGGGACTATGCAATTGCATATCAAAATAAAGATATTGTTTCCAAACTTTTTGGAGAGCAGATGAAGGGAAAGCCATTATCTTTATTGGGACTCAGAACGGACTTAAAAGTGGTTGACGTCAGACCAACCAATCTCCCGGTCGTCCAGGCAAAGGAGCTGAGAATGGATAATCTGTTTGAGCTGGAAGACGGAAGTGTGGCGATTCTGGACTATGAGAGCGAGTATAAAAAAACAAATTTTACCAAGTACGGGCGTTATATCATGGATGTGATTGACCGATATCTGAGAGAGAATCAGGAACCGGATATCCATATGATGGTATTGTATACAGCGGATATTGAGCGGTCAAAGACCGTGCTCGGCCGGACCGCCTGCAGCATACAGGTAGAAGCCTGTTACTTATCAGGCGTTTCTTCGGAGGAATGGCTGGAACAGATCAGGAAGTGCATTGACGAAAATATAATCACTGATGAGGTGCTTATGCACTTAGTGCTCCTTCCATTGACCTATAAAGGGGAAGAAAAGAAGCAGGAAGCAATCCGGGAATGTGTAAACCTGGCAAGGCAGATACCAGATAAGAGTCAGGAGAGCTTTGCTTTGGCGGGAATCTTAAGCTTTACGGACAAAGTAATCAGCGAGGAAACAAGGCAATATATCAAGGAGGTGATTGGATTGACACAGGTTGGAAAGATGTTGATAGATGAAGGACGACAGGAAGGACGGCAGGAAGGACGACAGGAAGGACGGCAGGAAGCGGATAGAAAGGCTGCCAGAAACATGTTAAAAAGGGGAGATTCACCCGAGGCGATCGCCGAGGTTTTGGAACTGCCAATAGAGACAATCAAAGCATGGGAGCGGGAAATCCATGCAGTCGTATAAGGAGCTCATACTCCAATGAGTTATCGCAGGATGCCATTCATATGCAAGATACGGTTGCAGTCCCTGTGGCCGGAATCTTTTCTCTTGTATATTGTGGTTATTTTGCAACGCCCAGTGTAAGCTTTTTAATCTCCTGTCCATTAACCAGGTGTGAATGGACAGGGGATTTTTTTGATTTTTCCTTGTTTTATCAGAGCTTTGCGGGTACATTGGCAGGCTGTAATTCTTTTTGAATCCAGCTATTGAATATTCCGGTCTCGAAGTCCATACTGTCCGGTAATCAGGAAGCCAATTGGCAATTACACAGGTTATAAGAAATCTGCCAATGTAAAGCCGGCATATGCCCCGTAAAGCAGCTCTGAGCTTGACACTCGCTCAATTTCTTATGCGGTCCGTCCAGTGCATGAGCAGGAAACATCTTTCTACACCCAACGCGGGAAGGAGGGCGAGTATGCAGGAGGAGAACAAAAGACAGGAAAGGGGGTACAGTTTATATATGAAAGAGCAGGTTAGCATTGTTCACCTGGAGCTGGTACGGGAGGAGCGATACCTCTATGGAATGAAGTGTTTTACCGGCCCTGGGGAGGCTGCTAAGATGGTAGAGCCACTGTTTTCCCATGCGGACCGGGAAATGGTTGTAGTGGTATCCCTGGATACCCGGTTAAAACCAGTGGCCTGCGAAGTCGTGGCCATTGGTGGGCTGTCCGACTGTGCAGTGGATATCAGGAACCTTTTTAAACATGCCATTTTAATGAATGCGGCCAGTATCCTATGTTTTCACAATCATCCCTCCGGGGATGCAATACCCAGCAAAGAAGATATTACAATAACCGAACGTATGATGGAGGCGGGAGAAATTTTAGGGATTCCCCTGACTGATCATATTATTATCGGTGATGCCTGTTATTACAGCTTAATAGAACGGGGAGATGTAAAAAGGACTTCGTGGAAGGGAGGCGATTAGAATGCCGGTTATTAAAGTTATCATCTACATTATTTTAGGGAAAAAATAATCCATGGGTTTCCGCTTTTGCGGGTTGTAAGAATGGAAATGCCGGATTTATGCCCCCAATAGGGGAGGTCTTGAGAAAGGAGAAATTCTATGTATGATAAAATATCAACAGCAGAACTTACGAGAACAGAGTGGCTGAGGCTCAGAAAAACCGGGATTGGTGGTTCGGATGCCGGAGCGATCTGCGGCCTGAACCCGTATAGCAGCCCGATGGCTGTTTATCGGGATAAGACCTCGGAGGAAATTAATGAGGATGATAATGAGGCTATGCGTCAGGGCCGGGAGCTTGAGGAATATGTGGCCAGAAGGTTTTGTGAGGCCACTGGAAAGAAGGTCAGGCGGGCTAAGATGATGTTCCGGGATAAGGAGTGCCCCTGGATGATTGCGGATATTGACCGGGCAGTTGTCGGAGAGGATGCCATTTTAGAGTGCAAGACCACGAATGCGTTTGGCGCGGATAAATGGAAGGATGGACATATACCGGAGCATTATCTCATCCAGTGTTACCATTATCTTGCCGTTACGGGAAAGAAAGCCTGCTACATTGCGGTCGTAATCCTGGGGATTGGTTTTCTGTACCAGAAAATTGAAAGGGAAGAAGAAATTATAAGGGATTTGCGGAAAGTGGAGGCAGACTTCTGGAATGAGCATGTAGTCCCGAAAGTGATGCCAACGCCGGACGGCTCAAAGGCCTGCGACGAGGTATTGGAGCAGTATTTTGGAAAGTCCAGAAAGGGGAGCGAAATCCTGCTGGTTGGGTTTGATGAGAAATTAAAACGGCATGAAGAGCTGGCAGAGCTTTCAAAACAACTGGAGACGGAGAAAAAGCAGATTGAACAGGAGCTTAAGCTCTATATGCAGGACAATGAACGGGCAGTCAGTGATGGGTTCCGGGTGAGTTGGGTGCCGGTGGACAGTTCAAGGATTGACACGGCAAGATTAAAGGAGGAGCGGCCGGAAGTGTATAAGCAGTTTTTGAAGGTCAGTTCTTCCAGACGTTTTCAGATCAGGGCGGCATAAAATATCTTTGGAAAAACTGATTGAAGACTATCATAAGATTGGATATAATAAGAATTAAGAAAGAGGGTGATGAAGGTGCCGGAGAAGATGGCTGATCTGTTGAAGCAGTACGCTGAAAAAATACATCATATCTATGGAAAATCATTAGCTGCTGTGATTTTATATGGTTCTTATGCCAGAGGCGATTATACATCGGATTCCGATGTGGACATTATGATCCTGGTAAATTTATCAGAGGAAGAAATACAGAAGAGTCGTTATCAGATATCCGATGTCACCTATGACTTTAATATGGAACATGATCTGATGATTATGCCGATTGTAAAAGCGGCGGAACATTTCCGGTACTGGCTTCCGGTATATCCTTTCTATCAGAATGTTGAGAGGGAAGGAGTGAAGCTGTATGTCGCGTGATGATATAGAAAATCGTGCATTTGAATTGGCTGAGTACCGGCTGCAGGTTGCCAGGGAAGACTTAGAGGTTGCCAAGGATAATTTTGGAAGGGATTATTTCCGGGCGGCGAACAATCGTGCATATTATTTCTATTTACCATTCCATAACGGCGGTATTGGCCTTAGAAGGAAAGGCTTTTAAACGGCATAAGGACACCCTGGCATATTTCAATAAGGAATATATCAGAACAGAAATTTTTCCAAGGGAGTTGGGACATCAGATCAGCGTGGCGGAGGAAGTAAGACATTCCAGCGATTATGATGAATTTTATATTGCTTCTAAGGAGGAGAGCGCGAAACAGATAAAATGTGCTGACAGTCTCATGCAAGTCGTTGAACAATATATATTGAGGAGAAAATAAGGAAGCTGAGGAGGAGTACCGATCAAAAGGTACTCCTTATTTTTGTGCAAATTTTATGCTCCATATGAGGGAAACCAAATGAAAGTTCAAATAACAAAGGCATGCAGGGAGGATATCCTGCTTGCAGAAGTAGCAAAGGAAACTTTCCTTAGCAGGAAGAAAGGAGCCAATGAAAAATGAGTGTAGATGTAAAAAGTGAACTGGCAAAGAAAGCGGCTGGAACGGCCGGGGCGGTAAGGCTTACGAAGAATATGAAAATTCCGGATATGGTGCGGGCATTGGAGCCGGAGATCAGACGGGCCCTGCCATCGGTGCTGACTCCGGAACGTTTTACACGGATGGCTTTATCTGCCATCAATAATACGCCGGCCCTGGCGGAATGCAGCCCGATGAGTTTTATCGCCGCTTTAATGAATGCGGCGCAGCTGGGCCTGGAACCGAATACCCCTCTTGGACAGGCGTACCTCATTCCCTATAAAAACAATAAAGCAGGGGTTGTGGAGTGCCAGTTTCAACTGGGATATAAGGGTTTAATCCATCTGGCATATCGTACCGGCCAGGTACAGATGATTCAGGCCCATGTTGTCAGGGAATATGACCAGTTTGAATATCAGTATGGGCTGGATTCCAGGCTTATCCATCGTCCGGAATACGGAACGGAAGAGGAGAGGGGGAACATCACCTTTATCTATGGACTTTATAAGTTAGCTAATGGCGGCTATGGGTTCGAGGTCTCCAATAAGGCGGAGATGGATGCCTTCGCAGCCCGGTATTCCAGGGCATTTGAGAGCGGATATACACCGTGGAAAACCAGTTATGAAGAAATGGCTAAGAAAACAGTACTGAAACGCGCCTTAAAGTATGCGCCGGTTTCCGCTGATTTTCAGAGGGCGCTCTCTGCGGATGAGAGCATCAAAACGGAGATTTCCGTGGATATGAGTGAGGTGCAGAATACATATGCCCTGGAGGAGACAGATGAGGGGGCGGCATAGATATGACTTCAAAGGAATTATGGGAAGAGACAATCTTACAAAGGATTGATGAGTTATTGAGTGGCGATGCGGATTCTGACAAAGATCCGGAAGAGAAGCTGCGTCAGTTTTGCAATGGGTTGGACCCCATCCAAAAGGACAGGCTGACGGTATTACTTGATGCTTTGGAAAGCTGGAAGTTCGGACAGTACCGGAGGATTTATTGTGGAGCCTTCCGGGACGGCCATCGGTGGAGAAAACCGGAAGCAGAGAAAAAGGAGAAGGCGGATTCCGAATTTGCGGAGGCAGTGATGGCGGAACGGATCAAGGGTCTGATTGTCAGAAAACTAAGCGTGGAAGATGATACCGTGCTGGATGAAGGGGAGGCGGTCATAGAAAGCCTGCCGGAAGACAGGAAAAAGAAACTGGAACGGTATCTGGATCTTTTGATAGAACAGGGGGCCGAAGATGAAAGGAATATTTATAAAGGCGGCCTGAAGGATGGAATCCGGCTGATGTGGCGGGTGCTAAGCTGCCAGCCGGAGGACGGAGAAAGGAAAGATACCGAAACTCTGAAATAAGAAGAAAAGGAGAAGAATGCTATGACATATGAAGAGTTTGTAGAGGGTTTAAAAGAGGAATTGGAAAAGCTGCTGGGAGAGGGCTGCCAGATACGGCGGGAGACACTCCAAAAGAATAATGGGATACCATGTGACAGCCTGATCTTAACGAGTCCGGAGTGGAAAGCAGGGCCGGTTCTCTACCTGGGAGAATTGTATCAGGGATTTTGTGCCGGACAATCGGTAAAGGAATTATGTGAGGAAATAGAGAAACATCTCAGGGTGGATTTGAAAGCGGCGCCAGAAGAAATCATACAGGGGATTCCTGACTTTTCCAGGATAAAAGGACGGATTATGTTCCGTCTGGTCCATGCAAAGAAGAATCAGGAACGGCTGCGTTCCATGGTACATTGCCCCTTCCTTGACCTGACGATGGAGTTTTGCATTTTCAAAGAAGGAGAAGAAGGAGAAATGTTCTATGTTACATTGCCGGAAAAACTCATGAAAAAATGGGGCGTGGATATGGAGGAGCTTTCCAACCAGGCGTTAAAAAATATGAAAAAGCAGTTTCCTGCGGAGGTTATGTCCATAGAAGAAGCGATTATGGGAGAAGACATCAACAAAGGGGGAGCAGAATTCGATTCCTCCAGGACACTTTATATTCTTTCAAATAAGAAAAGAATGTATGGGGCCGGGTGTATTTTATATGAAGGAGTTTTAAAAGAGTTTTCGGATCAATTTAAGAAAGATATTTTAATCCTTCCGAGCAGTGTGCATGAAATGCTTTTGATTCCGGATGAGGGGGTTTTAAAGGTAGCAGAGTTGGAAGAGATGGTTGAGAGCATAAACAGGACTGTGGTATCTCCGAAAGAAGTTCTTTCCGGGAAAGTATACCGGTATTGCAGGACATCAGGAAAGATTGAATTTGCAGATGGGTCCTATGTATATGGGGAGGCGGTATGATGACGGGTTTGGCAAAAAGTATTTTTGATGTATTTTCAGAAAAAAACAGCTTCACGCTAAAAGAGGCATATCAGGCAGCGTCAGGCAGGCCTAAAACAACGGTACGTGCCAGGATTTATGAGAATCTGGGGATTCTCTTTAAACGGGTAGGGAACGGTGTTTATGCAGCTATCAGTGGGGGACAGGAGTGTGTCCTCATAGAAGGGGATGGGAGAGATTTGAGTATGCTTAAGGATGAGAGTATTGACTGCATTATCACGGACCATCCCTGGCTTGATAAAGCATCCAATGTGGGAGGGAACCGCTCCTTTGCTGACTATGAATGCTTTGTCTATGAGAAGAGGGACTTTATGGAAAAGGCGCGGGTATTAAAGCCCGGAGCCTTTCTTGCGGAGTTCCTGCCGGCAGAGAACGAAAATAACTATAAGCAGCTCTATGAGATCAAGCGGATGGCAGAGGAATGCGGACTGGACTACTATTGCAAGGTATCCTGGAAGAAGGGGGCCTTTGTCAGTAATACCGGAAGAAAGGCAAAGAATACCCAGGACATCATGATTTTCACGAAGGGAAAGGCCAGAAAAATGCGGCTGGATGTGAAACGGACGAAGGCCGCCGGGGAAGCCTGTTACATGAGCGGGACGGCCGGGATGATTCCTGCGATGTTTGATGTGGAGCCGGTGCCTAAAGTTAAGAAGATTCATCAAAGTGAGCTGCCAGTTCCTTTATGTGAGCAGCTTTTGGAATTTCTTACACTGGAAGGAGAAGTGATTTTAGATCAGTATGCCGGGAGCGGGGCTGTTGGCGTGGCGGCTTTAAAGAAGAAGCGTCGCTGCATTTTAATTGAGAAGGCCCATGAATATGTGGAGAAGATACGAAATCGTATGGAAGGAGAGATTTTGGAAAGTCAGGTAGCATGACATATTGATAAAAATGAAAAGAGAACGAAAGGATGAATGAAATGGATAAAAATTGAAAAGTAAATATGGTTCCTTTGTTTGGAATAGTTTAGGGGGGTGAAAGGGGCAGCCTTAAAAGCGCTGTTCCTTTCATTATCAGAGGAAAGAGGGAGAATAATATTTAACTTGAATGATTCTGGCAGAAAAGTTATAATATAGATAGGAAAAACATGAGTCCCTCAAAGATGTTTGAAAATTAGAATAACAAGGAGTATATAATGCCAGAAATATCACTGTTTTATGGGATACGCGTTACCATGTATTATGAGGACCACAATCCGCCACACTTTCATGCGGAATATAATGGGAATAAAGCACTAATAGATATTATTGACGCCAGGGTCATAAAAGGGGCATTACCTTCAAGACAGTTAAAGCTAATATTGGCATGGTGCGTAATCCACCAGGACGAACTGATGCAGGACTGGGAGCTTTCTAAAGGCGGTCTTCCACTAAACAAAATCAATCCACTAATTTAGAGAGGTGATATTATGTTTCATAGTGTGGTTCAGGTTATCCCATATGAAGACTATAAAGTCTATGTATATTTTGAAGATGGAAAAATTGTTTGTTATGATGCCAAACCTCTGCTTGCAAAAAAAGTATTTGAGCCATTGAAAGATCTGGATTTTTTTATGAATGCGTGCACTATTTTGAATGATACATTGGCATGGGATATATCGGGAGACAGAGATACAACCCGGTGTTTGGATATAGACCCGGATATGCTTTATGAATTAGATCAGGCAATTGAAAAAATTGCATAGAATAATTCGCAGTGATTCTGTAAAAAGCCAGAGAGCAGGCAGAAGCTTATAATTGCTGGACAATGGGAGAAATGAAGGTTAGAGTATCTTTTTGTGTGAGATATGATTAAATGTGAGGGTAATAAGTCCGGGAAAGGCTTATTACCCTTTTTAGAACAATCTTTATAGGGTATGCCCCTGCATTATGCCGGAGCGAAAGAGGGATAAATTGTGCTTTGTTGCATGAAACGCAATGGAAAGGTTTTTCTTTTGTTTGACAGTATGTTATAATTGATTTGTTGGAAAAGGAGGAGATGATTTTGATGCCGGGATTCATGAAAAATGAAATCGAGTTGGAACGGGATGTACAAAAGCAACTGGCTGCCTGGAAAGAAAAGAGACATCAAACTGTGCTCCAAGTAGAAGGCCCCAGACAGGTTGGGAAGACACATGAGGTAAAAAAGTTCGCATATATGCACTACGATAGAGTTATCTATGTCAACTTGGTTCGGGACGAATTTGGCTTTGAAGATTTGCTCCCAGAGAAAGACTTCATGACAAAATATTGCAGGGAGGCGGGGCTTGAGCCGTACTGCGATAATGAGAATACGATATTGGTGATTGATGAGATCCAAGAGAGTCAGGTGGTATATAACTCGATCCGTGATATACGGGAGAGGCTTGCTTGTGATATTTTGGTGAGCGGCAGTTATCTGGCCAGAACTGTAAACTCAAAGGACTTTTTCTTACCAGCGGGAATTGCCTATATTCGTATGTCCCCATTATCATTCAGAGAATTTTGCCGGGCGCTTGATTTGGAAGAGTGTTTATTGAAAATTTGTCCTTATGGGGGAGCCGACGCAGAGTCTTACGAGAAATTGGAGAATGCGTATCAGGTATACCGTCATATTGGCGGGTATCCTCAAGTGGTGACTACTTACATTAAGAACAGAAGTGAATCGGATTGTATGGAAATCCTGGGTGATCTGATACGAACCTTCACAGCAGAGTCAAGCCGCTTCTTTTCCAACAGCATGGCACTGAGTATATTCAATGAAGTGTATAAGGCGGTGCTTGTGCAGATGGCAGAGGAGAAGAAAGGGACAGGGAAGACATTTCTGGAATTTGTCACAAACTTCGTAAAGGATTCTGTAAAAGAACCTGTCAGCCGAAATGAGGTCCGAATGGCTTCATCATGGCTGTTTTATTCGGGGATTATTGGATATTGCGACTTATATAATAATGGAGATATAACAGATGTTGTAAGTAACCGTAGGGCGTATTTTGCGGATACGGGAATCGCAAATTATATCTCTAATTTGGTGACAGTACCAAAGAGTTCTGTGGAAGGAATGCTTACAGAGACATTCGCTTATGTAGAGCTAAATCGGCTCTATCAGGAACCGGTTGGAATAAAAGAAGTTCGAGGAGACAAGCCTTGCTTCTCTATCTGCGGGGATTACGAGCTGGATTTTGTGGTTGTCAATCATAATGATGCCAGGATTGGCGTTGAAGTGAAGACTGGCAATAACCGGGCGAGATCATTGGAGTATTTTAGAGAAAAAGGCCTGATTGATAAGGCATATAAGGCAATACCGGCCAAAGGAAGTGTTGGAGATAAGTATGCAACGATTCCGGTTTACTTGGTAGGGAGAAAAGACTTGTATAAAAGTTGTCAGGCAAATGCGCTTATAGAAACCAGAGCTCTCCAATAGGACTCTTGGTGTGTTTTTGGAGTGTGTACATTATGTCCATCGACTGAAAAAATATGATAGATACAAAATCTTTTGGGAACAGTTGGACACTTTTTGAGAGCTTATCAGCAAGATGATTCTTAGTAAAATGCTATTTAGGCGGTATAGATAAACGGGCTGGATAGAATTTCTGGAAGAATGCGGTGAACGAATAGAGGAAATAAAAGGGAAAGGGACATTACGCGGCTAGGAGGAGGCAAAATATATGTTTGATGAAAAGACAACATGGCTTTTTAAAAATTTTGAAGAACTTAAAAGCAGCTTGTGGGAACCAACAATAGTAAAAAGTGTGATCAAAGTATGCCGGGAGCGGGGCTGTTGGTGTGGCTGCTTTAAGGAAGAAGCACCGCTGCATTTTGATTGAGAAAGCCCATGAATATGTGGAGAAGATACGAAATCGTATGGAAGGGGGAATTTTAGCGGCATAAAATATTGATAAAAATGAGGAGGGGAGGGACGGGGAAATCACACGCAGGTATGCCATGAGACAAATGGGAGCAGGAGTAAACTGCTTTAAGTATCCGGTGAAAAAGTATCAGGAGACATGGAAACAGATGACCTGCTTGAACAATAATCTTATAGGAAATATAATATAAATAAGAAGGCAGGAGGTGAAAGGCAGGAAAGACAAAGACATTTTCAATATATCTGTTGGAGCAGTATACATTTTAAGGAAACGATTTGGATTGAGGCATTAAAAGTATTGGTAAAAATGCTTGATTGCAGAATAGTGTACCAATAGTGTACCAAAGAACCTGCGGGGGGCAAAAATGTAGATTTTATGAGGGTTCCCAGGTATGGTGTAACTGGTCTGCAACACCCTGATCACCAGTTCAAATCTGGTTGTCGCCTCTTGAGGAATCACAGAAATGTGGTTCCTTTTTT
>ERZ808054.587-NODE-587-length-30783-cov-5.046212_pt1 | contig 30783 bp, 23 predicted proteins | sample MGYA00380201_ERZ808054 | MGnify/ENA primary metagenome ERZ808054 (study PRJEB31490, sample SAMN06133419) | mouse gut metagenome | isolation source: Z5_2 | host: mice | place: China: Chengdu | collected 2015-05 ...
AGACCTGTCTGAAAAACAGCCTGCGCAGCAGTCCGATGCCGACATCACGATCCCTTCTATACTAATAGGCGACGAGATCGCACAGACACAGGCGGACAGTGCCGCCACAGACAACGGAGACGGGACCGTCACCTATTCGCTAAAGGGCGGCGAGATCGACCGCATACTCTATCAGATTGCTGACGATCTGTCCGACAGCATCCAGGATATCCTTGACAATGACGATTACTATCCCAATGTAACGGCGATCACACATGATGCCGAATACACGACTTTCACGATCTCGTTGTCAGACGGTCAGATGAATCTATATGAATCAATGCTTGTGATGTCCTTCTATACGATCGGCAACAGATATCAGATCTACAACGGCATTCTCCCCGAAGATGCCGTCACAACGGTGATCTATGTCAATGCCGCTGACCAGACCGTGATCAGCCGATCCGATTCCACCTCCGTGGAAACCTTCTCTCAGATGGACAATAACCAAGACAGCTAAGACGGATGCCCGTGTGCAATCGAGTAGGGGAACGACCTTCTCCACTACTCGCCGCGCGCCCCGTGCGCCGCCTTGCGGCTTAGTTCCTCTGCACGGGGCTGTGCATAAAAAAAGCTTGAGTTTTGAACTCAAGCTTTTTTTATGTCTTATTATATTATCCTACGATCACATCCCTCACCGCATCGAGCTGTTCCTCTGTCATTCCGCAGGGCGGCATGACAAACGACTGGCTGTCGTCATCGTATCTCGGAACCAGATGCATGTGGAAATGAAATACGGTCTGACCCGCGATCTCATTGTTGTTCTGAAATGCGTTAAAGCCGTCGCAGCCGAGCTTTTCCGTCATCGTCACTGCCATCTTTCTGGCAAGCGGGAGCACTTTTGCCGCGGTGCTGTCATCGATCTCGTACAGATTCCTGTAGTGATCTTTTGGCAGGATCAGCGCATGCCCTTTTGTGACCGGGTTCAGATCCAGGATCACCCTGAAATCATCATCCTCATACAATGTCCGCGACGGGATCTCACCGTTTGCGATCTTACAAAATATACAATCCTTGTCTCTCATAGCGTAACCACCTCCATTTTATGCTTTCTTTTTTTATGCTTTCTGTGTCGCAAAGACGTACAGGAGATCCAGCGTCCGAAGCACCTTGAAATCCCCCTTCATCTTCATGTCCCCTGACATGAACGCCTTCTGAAAGGTCATGTGCCCCGCTATGATCTCGTCCATGATGTCCATGGGAACCTGCATCTCGACGTCAACACTGTCCGCGTTCCCGTAATAGCACTCCATCTCCGTGTGGTTCACCTTGACGATCAGCGGCAGCCGCATCTCCGGCATGATGAACTTGTAGACTGCGCGGAACCCTGCCTGCGGATAAAAGTGCTCCTTGAAATCCTGCAGGAACCTGGTGCTGTCCGGCTCCTTCACGTTCATCAGATCCTTGAACATGCTGGCAAGCTCCTGGATATCCTCCTTCTGCTTCTGCACATACAGATCGTCGCTGGCAAGTTCCGAGAGCTGCTCTGCCTCCTGGGGTGTCAGGTTCAGGCTCTGTGTGAACGTGATCTTCTGCTTCACTGCCTGGTTGCTGTTCGGGAAGAGCGGCACCTTCTGGTTGATGGAACGGTACATATCCTCCGTGCGCTTCTCGATCACTCGGTCGTAGCCCGCATCCTGCTCCAACTCCGAGACTTCCGCGATGTACCCGCAGATCCCGGTGATAGGGCGTCCTCCGAGAATCTCCCACGCCTCGGTGAGCGTCTTGACCGCATCGTGCTCGCCGTAGGTCGTCGCCATGACGACGGGGCACATGTAAATGTTTGCGATCTTTTCCTTGTCCCCGTACAGCCAGCAGGAGTCGAGGAACTGCTGCATATATCCGCCGATGCCGTACCACTCCACCGTCGTCGCGAGAATGATGCCGTCCGTGTCCTTCAAGGTCTGCGGCAGCGTGACGATATTGCTCTTAAACTCGTACAGATCATAGCGCTCCACATTGACATTGAGTTCGCGCAGCACCTCCTGTATCTTATTTAACACATATAGGGTCGGGTCCCCGATCAGTCCCCTGCCTCCATAATAAATGTTGATCTTCACCTTATATCCTCCTAGCTTTTATCAGATTCATGACCGCCATGATCAGCAGCCCGCACATGAGTCCTCCCACATGCGCCGCGTTGTCGATGCGCTCCGCCCTTGTGCCCGAGTAGATCATGTAGACCACCACAAATACCATCTTGCCGACAGAGATGTTCTCATATCCATCCGGCATCACCCTGCCGTCTGCATCCAGTACATCCACCTGCTCCGACATGCCGCCTGCGTCGCCGGACCGCCTGCGCGACCTGCGCCTCATGTCGCGGATGACAAGCAGGATGAACAGCGCGCCGATCAGCCCGAATATCGCGCCGCTGGCTCCGACCGCATCGTAGATGTCCCCTGTCAGTACCGCGTACATGATCGAAAAAGCGCACGCGCCAAAGCCTGACAGCAGATACAGCACCGCGAACCGGACATGGCCGATCATCTGCTCGATCATCTGTCCCAGCCCAGCCAGGTAGATCATGTTGCTGACGATATGCTCGATATCCGCGTGCAGAAACATCGCCGTCACAAACCGATAGTACTGTTTGTCCACAAAGATCCTCTCCGCGTTCATGCTACCCATATTATACACCACTTCGCCCGTCTGTGTACACAAAATATATGCGGCAATATTGATCGCCATGATCGCCAGCGTGACTGAGTATCTGCGCCAGCCAGTCTCTCCTTGTCCCCCCATCGCTCACCTCTCCCATGTATGAGAAGTATACTGCATTATGGGAGCTCTTGTCAATGAAGAGTTTATCCCCGTTATCTCTGCCTCCCTCAACTGGTTACTGTTCACGCCCCAACTAATTCTGACACAATTTTATGTAATGAAGGCGTAAACAGCAACCCATTTGCACACAAAATGCTAAAGTGCAAGCATTTTGGCACACGTTTTTCACTACTTTTATTGACGAGTGAACAGTAACCTCAACTGCCGGTTTACCCGTATCAAAAATCGTTCGCTTGTGCCGTCTTTTATTTTCCTATATGATAGGAACTGTAAAACATATAGATTCTATAGAAGGAGGAAATCACTATGACAATTTATGTAGGACAAAACATCCGCTCACTGCGCATCAGACGGCAGATCAGCCAGGAGGATCTCGCCGCATCAGTGGGCGTGACCGTACAGGCGATCAGCAAGTGGGAGACGGGAAAGGCAAATCCCGACATCATGCTGCTGCCAAAACTCGCAGAATATTTTGGGGTGACGCTCGATCACTTATTCTTCGTCAATGAGACGGATCATCTGTTGTCGGAGGATTCCGCGCGGGAGCTGCAGCACAACGCGGACTGGTGGGCGGGCATCTCGGAGGAGGATCTCAAGACGACTGCGCTCCCCAACTACGGCCTTTTCACGCCGACGGAGGAAACGCTCTGCCTGTTTGGCGATGTGCGGGGAAAGAACGTGCTGGAACTTGGGTGCGGCAGAGGGGAATCGCTTGTCTGGATGAAACAGCGGGGCGCCGCGGAAGTGTGGGGGCTTGACATCTCCGCTGAGCAGATCCGGCGCGCCAGGCGCCTGATGGCTGACACCGGGACGGACGCCAGGCTGTTCACGTCGCCTATGGAGCTCAATCCGGGACTGCCGCAGAGATATTTTGATTTCGTATTCGCGATCTACAGCATCGGCTGGTCTATGGATCTGGACAAGACCATCCTGCAGATCTCCGAGTACCTGAAACCCGGCGGCCGCCTGGTGTTCGCATGGGACAATCCGCTCATGCAGTGCATCAGCGCGCGCGACGGACAGTACATCCTTTCGCGGTCCTATGTAGCCGAGCAGGATATCCTGTTCTCGAACAATGACGACGACTTCTGTCTGCACAACTGGAAGCTCTCTACCTACTTAAACTGCCTGGCAGACCACGGCTTTGTGATCGAACGGCTGGTGGAGGAATCCGCCTATGACGAGAAGAACGCCGACGTGTTCACGGAGGGAAGTTTCTACTCTGCCCACAGAGCGCGTCTGCTGAATCCCTCCTTCATCGTCAAAGCGCGCAAATCATAGATCCCTGCGCAGGATCTTTTCCATCGCTTTTCCCTTTGCGAGCTCGTCGACCAGCTTGTCGAGGTAACGGATCTCCTGCATCAGCGGCTCCTTGATCTCCTCCACGCGCACGCCGCACACCACCCCTTTGATCCGTCTCCTGTCCGGGTTCAGACAGGGCGCATTCCGAAAAAAATCCCCGTAGGGGACGGATTTCCGGACTGCGCCCTCGATCTGCTCCTCGCTGTAGCCGGTGAGCCAGCAGATGATCTCATTGACTTCGCCCTGCGTCCGCCCTTTTTTCTCTGCCTTGGCAACCAATAGCGGATAGATCCTGCCAAAACTCATCGCGTATACTTTTTCATGATCCATAACTGTATTCTCCTCGTGTATATCTGAAAAGGTTCACTGCTGCTGCCCCCATTATAACACACCAGCCATTTTGATGAAATACGCAAAATAATGAAGATCAATTAGCAGCCAGAAGAACCACATCCCCCTCAGCGATCCCCTTTACGATTTCTATGTGGATCCCATCGCATACACCTGTCGTCACCTTTTTTTCCACGACAGTTCCATTCCGTCCGCGCATTTTGACGTATGAGCGCTCTTTGTCGGTGAAAACCGCCCGATTTGGCACATAGAGCACACGCTTTGTCTCATCTGTCAGAAATGTCACCTCACCTGTCATTCCCGCGCCAAGACCTGCCGCGTCTCCCTGTATCACCACTTTGACTGTATAGGCATCGCCCTCACCGTCGCTTTTCGCGGCAAAGCTGTCCGTGATCCTGCCCTCATATACTTTGTCCGTATATTCCGGAAACGAGATATTGGCGCCCCTCCCCTGGTCGACTGCACGGTATTCCTCCCCGCGCAGTGTGACCGTCATCGACGCGTTCTCCTGGTCATACAATGTGACAAGCGTGTCTTTTTTTTCCAGCGTGTCCCCCGCCTCCACCGGGACAGACGCCAGGACGCCGCTGTACTCTGACAACACGCAGTTTCTCACGACACAGGCATCGAACAGACGGATGTCCCGCAGGGCGGACTGATAGCGCTCCTCCGCCTCCTGCAGCGCATTGTCAAGACTGGCTGTCTGGATCTCGTACCATTCTGCCGCCATTTCGGAACCGTAGATCTCAGCATCCCGCTCCATCCCCGCTGCCAGCTTCTCCTTCTCGAGCTCCTGCACGATCTGATGATAAGCGCGGGTCGCTTCGCTGACCTCGTACAAAAGCGAGTCGTTTTTCTCCGTGAGACTTTCGATCTGTCCGCTCAGCTGATCCACCATATCCTGCGCAGTCTCCCTCGTGTTCTCGTACACCGTATAGTAATATGCATTTTTGTAGCGCTCGCTGTAATTCTCGTCCACGGCAGTCTGCGCATCTTTCAGATATTTTTGTGCTTTTTCAAGCTCCTGCTGCAGCCGCACAAGCTCCAGCAGGTTTTCGTTGACCTGATCCTGCCTGCGGTCAACAGCCTCCTTTGCCTCGTCTGCCCTTTTCCGGAGCGCGTCACATTTGCTGCTGTAGACTACCCCCGCATATCTTCCGCCCATCACCTCGTTGTCATATCCCTGCGACGCCTGCAGGCGCAGCTCCTTCTGCCTTGCCCTGAGCAGTTCGCACTCCCTGTTCGTCTCAAGTATTTTTCTCTGCAGTGTGCTCCTGGCGCGCTGCGCGCTGTCGGCTGTAACGCGAAAGAGCGCGGTGCCCTTCTGTACCTGCTGCCCGGCGCTGACTAGCACCTCGTCCACCTGCAGCGCCGCGTCTGGTTTATCCGCCGGCGTGTCCAAGCCCAGGTCACTTTTATCCAGATCAAATATCTGACTTGTCACGCTGACCGACAGGGGCGCCGTCCTTGTGATCCCCGCTGTCAGTATACCGTATTCTGCTGTGACGTCATGATATGCCTTGTCGTCGGCATCCGTGATCCTTGTCCTGTTTTTGATGACACCGAACAGCACCGCGGACACGGTGATCCCTATCCCGGCAGCGATCGCGGCTGTCATGATAAACTGTGATCTTTTCATTGTGAATCCTCTCTCCCGCCTTCCCCGATCGGACTGTCCGCATCTTTGTCTGCCACTAGAGTCAACAGCTTTTCCGCGTCGACAAGCCTGTCGCCTTCCCTGTATCCTACCGCTGCCACCATCCCGCTCTCTGCTGCATAGAGTGTCCCGTCTCCCACAAACCGGTCGAAGTCCTCGAGCCTGCGCGCTGCCTGCTCCAGGTCGGACTGTGCGCTTCGCACTGCCCTCTCCTTCTCTTTTACAATGCTTTCATATCTGGCACCTGCACTCTCGCCCTCCGCCTCGGCTCTGCTGCGCGCCTGCTCTGCCGCCAGCAGCTTTCGCTCTAACAATTGCTGGTCCTGCAGTATCTCTTTTTGCAGGGCGTATATCTTTTCCGTCTTTTCCGTGATCTGCCGGCTGGAATCCTCGAGCTGTCCGAGAAATGCTTCGTATGACTCCCTTGCCGCCTGAAAGTCCTGGGCGGCATCAACCTGGCTGGTCACAAAGCGCTCCCTGGCTTTCTCCATCTGCTGTTTTGCCCTGTCGTACGCCCGCGTTATCTCCGCTCTCCGGCGCTGGTGATCATCGTCTGTCAGCGCGGTCTGCAGCTGGTAGATCTCCGTCAAAAGCGTCTCGATCTCAAGGAGCTTTGCCACCTTCCCGGTGTTTAGCTCCGCGAGCGCATTGTCGTAAACGGTCTGGGCGAGCGCTGTGTCAAGCAGGGCTTCATTGTGGGCAAGCCCCGCCGAGAGCACCTCGATATGATAGTCGGTCTGCGCCTTCATCAGTGCCCTGTGCGCGTCGGTCTGCGCGCGGGTCAGCATCCTTCTGACATTCGCCGCACTGTCCTGTGAAAAGCGGCACACGGCGTCCTCGGCATTGATATGCTGTCCCGCTGCCACACATATCTCCTCGATCGTCAGATATGCGCCGTCTGTTCCGGCAAAAATGTCCTGACCGCCGATGTCCAGGCCGTACATCGGATGCGCCTGATCGCCCTGTCGAGTCTGATACGCGCCGGCACTGCACTGCACCGTGTCATCGTGCGCAATATCTCCAAATGTCACTGTGGCTGTCAGACCGGGATCGAACGCGCCGGCACCGTCCCTCGGAGCTATGATCACCAGACTGCACACCGCCGTGCCGATGCCGGGTACCGTCACTGGCTGGATCGCTGTGACTACACCGTCAATGCTGCCATACCCTTCGATCGATATGGCTGCCGCCGCCCCCACAGAAAGCTGCTCCGCCTCCGGCAAAGTGACGGACACGAACTGCTCCCCCGGATCACTGTATGCCAGGATCAGACCACCGCCGGCGATCTCCTGCCCTGCCTCCGCGTATATCTTTGCGACCGTTCCAGCCCGCTCTGTATACAAATAACCGTCCCCGACGCTCTCCTCAAACAATTCCCTGTTGCTGACCGCCTCATCCCTTGCCTCCTTTTGCTGCTCAAGCTCCTCGGCAAGGGTGATCAGGAAGACGTCATGATCGCTCTTTGCGGTCTGTCCCTTCGCCACGGTCAGTTCGTACAACGTCTCTGCCTGAATGCTGCCCTTCTGCTGCGCGATCTGCGCATCCGCAAGGCGCTGTTTTGCCTGCTCGTACTGGTTCAGCAGTTTTTGGAGTTTCAGCTCCGCTCCCTCGATCTCCCGCTGATACGCCTGTTTTGCCTGCTCGTACTCCTGTTTTGCCTCAGCCGCCTCCTCCTGCAGCAGCGCGATCGACTGGAGGATCCACTGGCGGTCGTTCTGCACCTGATCTTTGTTCCCGGACAGCTGGCTGAGCTCCTCCTGTGTCACTGCGTAATACTTGCTGCGCTGCGTGCACAGGTCATACGCATCCTCGTAGGCTTTTTTCAGCGCCTCGATCTGGTAATCCTCCCGGAATGTATCGTTCTCCACCGCACGATAGTACGCACTGTACGCTTCCTGTGCCCTCTCACAGTCCTGCTCTGCCTTTGCGAGCTGCATTTCGAGCCGTGTCAGCGCATCCTGATAGACCTGCGGTGCGTGCTCCGCCTCGAGCACTGCTGTATCATATGTATATTTTGCCTGTATTTTCTCCTCCCCCGCCGAGATCACCCTGTTCCGATACGCCAGGTCCGTGCGCTGCACCGCTCTCTCGAGCTCCGCGCGCGCTTTTTGAATGCTCTCGTCCGTAAACTTTATAAACGGCTCCCCCGCCGCCGCGGTGTCTCCCGCCGAGAGGTACACGTCCTCCACACAGAGTCGGGCGTCCTCCAGAAAATCGATGGCGAAGATCACTGTATCCGCTCCGATCTTTGTCACCCCTGTCGCTGTGATGATGCCTTCTCCTTCGCCGGCAGCGATCTCCATATCCGCATTTTCCGGGCGGATCTTCTGTCGATTTTGCCGTACCACCCCAAAATATCCCAGTCCTCCCGCTGTCAGCATGACAACCAGTGCTGCTATCCCTGTCCTTCTCCAATAACGTTTCCTGTCTCTTCTCATTTTGCGCTCACCTCACAAATCCCGATGATTTTATCTTTTCCAATGCTGCCTTTTTTATGAATCGAGATCAAAGAATGGACAGGCGTGAGATATTTTTTTGTGTTATTTTTTACATTTGGGCAATCTGCTCGTTTTTTTCTGTTATAATCGCAGATACAGACGTCTGAATACACTCAGGAACTGTTCAGAAATAACCTGCACAGTTCCTCAGGAGAATGATATATGGAGAAAAAGACCTCTTTTTTGCCGGAGCTCCAAAAAGCTTCCGGTTCTTTTGACTACCCTTTGACCAACGACTATATGTTCCGCTCCTTGTGCCAGAAGAACAACAAGGCGCTGAAAGGGCTGATCAGCGCGCTGCTCCAGATCCCGCCAGAACAGATCCACGCTGTCGTCATCCTGAATCCGATCATTGTGGGCGAGGCATGTGCGGACAAGGAGTTCCGTCTCGACGTGCGCGTCGAACTGAATGGAAATGCCATTGTGAACATAGAAATGCAGGTAGCCGATCTGCACGACTGGCCGGAGCGTTCCATAAGCTACCTGTGCCGTGTATTTGACAGTCTTTCCCACGGTGACACGTACGCCGCTGTCAGATCGGCAGTGCACATCAGCATACTTGACTTCACTTTATTTTCAGATAATCCGTCCTTCTATTCGCGCAACAAATTGATGGATGAAAAAAATCATCACGTTTACAGTGGAAAATTTGCCCTGAATGTGTTAGATTTAAATCGAGCAGAGCTGGCAACGGATGAGGACAGAATGTGGAAGCTCGTCTGTTCAAAGCAAGTACGTGGGAGGAGATTAAAATGATCGCAACAGATAATGAATATCTGCAGGAAGCATCGAATACCCTGTTTGACCTCAATGCCGATTTCAATGTCAGGGAGCGCTGCCGTAACCGCGAAGAATATTACAATGTTCTCAGAACATTTGAGAGCGAGATCGATCTCATGAAAGAGAAGCTGGCCCAGTCGAAAGATGAACTCATTCAGTCGAAAAATGAACTCGTTCTCTCTAAAAACGAACTGGCTCAAAAAGATTTGGAGATCCAAAAACTGCAGGCGGAGCTTGCCCGCATGAAATCCGGTCAGAACGCTTAAAGCAACTGCCTGCGCATTGTCAGCACAGGCAGCCATAAACCGGATCCTGTCAGACAGACACGCGCTGACGCACATACTTCGGGGCTGCACCGAACTTTTTTTTGAATGCGCGGCTGAGATGAAACTCATCATAAAATCCAAAGTTGACAGCGGTTTCCCTCAGCGTGAGATCCGCGTTGTTCTGCAGTGCCTGATACACCATATCCAGCTTCTGTTCCATCTGCCACGCATAGAAGGTTTTGCCGTACACGGTCTTGAACCGCTTATTCAGGGTTTTTTCGCTGACATAAAATCTCCGGGCAATATCCGAAACGGAATAAAAAACTTCGGGACTTGACTGCAAAAACTGCGCGATCTCGTTGACAAAGGCGAAATGCTGTGTGTTGACTGCTGCTGCCGACTCCTGCTCGCTGATCACGCACAGCAGCAGATCGAACAGACATGAAAGTCTGTTCGCTTTATGGATCGTGTCCCGCCAGCAGACTGCGATCACTTCCGAAAAATATTTGCCGACTTCAATAGCGCTGCCGCAGTGGATGACCGTCGGCAGCACAACAGAATTTTCCTCTGTCCTGGCGGCTTCTGCCGGCTCCACTGCATGATCTCCGGGGACGTCCTCCACATGCAGATACATGTTGCGCGAATTGGGGCTGCAAAGCTTTGTCCCGTAATGATGCAGCTGTGCAGGCAGGATTACCACGTCGCCCTTTTGGATCGGGTACGTTTCGCTGAGGACGTCATTTTCCAGCGTGATCTCCCATTCCCCGTCGAGGATATACAGAAAATCGTGCTGCTTCATGACACGGTTCGGGTGCAGTATGGGATTGACATATGTATTGTAGTTTGCCTCCACGATCCTGCGCTGTGCAGACAGTTCAAACGCGTACTCCATAATCGTCTCCTTCGGCTTATGCAGACAGTTTTTTATTTCGAACAGGCTTGCGCAGGATATTTCTGAACAGTCTTTGAGCTCTTATTCATTTTGTATTGTATCCTGCATGAACTAAATCTATCATATCACATGTCATGCCGGAATGTAAGGGTCAAGTGCCACAATATCAGATCCGCGTCCAGACCTGCATTTCCCCCTCGCCCCTGTTCGCCCACGCATAGTAGGGGATCCAGGTCAGGGATACAGGCTCGTACGCTGTATTTGTGTGTGCAAAGTACAGCTTTTGCCCCTGCACCTTTTGCTGCCGCCAGCCCTGTGCCCTTATGATGGTCACAGACTCCCCGGCGATCTGCTGCTCCTGCGTCTCGAACCGGGCATTCCCATCCATTTTCAGCAGATGCAGATCCTTCCCGTTGTCCGCCTCCTCCAGGCAGTACACGATCGGTCCCCGCTGTACAGCCGCCTTTCCAATCGTCTCGCGCACTCTCGAGTCCGCCTCGATCACCTGTACTTCCATAGGGAACTCGATCTGTATGGTATCTGACGCCCACGTTTTGGTAATATACAGATAGCCATTCTTTTCCTCCCTGCTGGCGCTGTCTGCATCGTCAATGCCTGTGATCCTGTACTCCGCGCACCAGTCCGGTATGCGCAGCGCGATCGTGAAGGTCTCCGGCGCCCCGCATTCCACCCTGATGCTGACGTTTCCGTTCCAGGGGAAACCGGACTGGATCTCAATCTTTGCCATGGCGGACTGCAGCTGCCTTTCCATACGGACGCCCATATACAGGTGGACAAACACGGTGTCGTCCGTCTCTGTAAACACATACGATCCGATGGAACTGATCAGCCTGGCAAGATTGGGCGGACAGCAGGCACAGCCAAACCACTTCTGCCGAACCGGTTTTACGTGTTCTTTCCGGCTGTCCTTATGGCATGCCTCCGGAACCACTTCCAGCGGATTCACGTAGAAAAAGCTGGTTCCCTCCAGTCCCATGCCGCCCAGGACTATGTTGTAGAGCTCGCGCTCCATGACATCCGCATACTTCGAGTCCGGACGCATCCGCAGCATTCTCTGCGCGAAGAAGATCATTCCGATAGATGCGCAGGTCTCCGCATACGCCGTGTCATTGGGCAGATCGTAGGCAAAGGAAAACGCCTCGCCGATGTGTGTGCCGCCGATCCCGCCGGTGATGTACATCTTCGTCCGCGTGATATCGTCCCAGAGCTGCTCGCAAGCCGTCCACAGCGCCTCGTCCGATGTGAGTCTTGCAAAGTCCGCCATTCCCGAATAGAGATAGACTGCCCTCACCGCATGTCCCATCGCCTCGGACTGCTCCCGCACCGGGAGATGTGCCTGATGGTACTGATAGCGAAGTTCTTCCTGCTGGTCCGCGCTCACCGGGTGCTCCGTGTCAAAGTAATACGGTCTCCTGCCCCTCTCATTGACAAAGTACAATCCCAGATCCCGGTATTTCTCCTCCCCCGTCACCTCATACAGCTTTGCCAGCGCCATCTCCGCGATCTCATGCCCCGGATATCCGCGCAGTCTGCCCTCCTCGGAGCCGATGTGCGCCGCAACACAGTCCGCATACCGGCACGCCGCCTCCAAAAGCCTGTTCTTTCCCGTGGCGCGGTAGTACGCCACTGCCCCCTCGATCAGATGCCCCAGACAGTACAGCTCATGATGGTCGCGCAGGTTGGTGAACCGCTTGCTGATATCGTTGATGATGTAAAATGTGTCCAGATAACCGTCCGGCTGCTGGGCGCGGCACACGGTCTCGATCGCCTCGTCGGCAACTGCCTCCAGTTCCGGATCCGGATACTGATGCAGGATATACGCCACCGCCTCGATCCATTTCGCAAAATCACTGTCCTGAAATACAAAGCCATAAAACTTCTGCTCCGGCATCTTCGGATCTTCCGGCCAGACACAGAAACCGTTCGTCGTGTAGACCGGCTGTACATAGTCTGCCTGCTGCGCGCGCTTCTGGTTGATCGCACCTGCCACCTTGAAATTATGCATACAATAACTGGGCTGTGCGTCCGCCACCCTGTCATTGAGCGCCTCCCACTGATACGGGATCACGGTGTCGCGCACCAGCCCGATCTCCTTCTTCCAGAAAGCATCTGTGACCTGAACCCTGTCCAGACCGACTCCGTTTGAAAAATTTTTACCATCCATCACGCAAAACCCTTCCTTTCGCAGTTGTTCTTTTCTAAAATGATACCTGTTCCGCGCCATTTTGGGAATTGATAAAAAGGGCAAGTCCATGTACGATATGGTAAGATCTTGATCAGGAAAGAATGGAGGCAGCACTGCATTCCCCCATATCAACCACTTTCACCGCCGGATGATCTGCCAGTATCTTTCCAACGCCTCTGTGCGTGACCAGGATCACGGCACCCGCGCTCGCCAGCAGATCATACACCTGTTCCAGGCGCTTTTCATTGACATTCGCGTCCGCCTCGTCCAGCAGGATGAGCGCTCTGTCCCGGTCTTTGACCAGCGACAGGTTTTCCAGCTGAACCTCGCCTCCCGAACCGCTGTTTCCAAAATAGCGATAGCACTCCTGATCCTGCAGAAAGAGCGTGGCATAATTTCTGAGCTCCATCGCCCCAACCGGGTTCCCATCCACCAATATGCTCCCGCTGTCCGCCCGGATCAGCCCCGCCAGGATTTTGAGAAGCGTGCTCTTACCGGTCATGTTATCACCGGTCAGCACGATTTTCTCCCCCGCCTTGATCGTGAGCGAAAAATTTTGCAGTGCTGTCTGACGGTCATCGTAAGCATAACAGATATCTTTTAATTCGATACTGTCAAATACCCTCTTTTCGATAATCGCTGTCTCCTTTTCCGTGCTGATCCCCAAAAATCTGACCAGGCGTGATATTCCCGGGAAACAGCTCTTATACTGGAGATAGTAGTTGTTGAAGAAAAAGAGCGGCATGGTTGTGCGCGACTGCACATTGGAAACCAGCATCATCGTCCCGATCGTCATGTGTCCCGAAAGGACAGCATAGCCGCAGATGATCAGAATACACAGGTTGACGCTCGTATTGACCGCGGTGTTCAGTTCCTGATATTTCGCACTCACGACGGAAAGTACCTTCTGGTTGTCACAGTACTTCTCGATTTTTCCGTCGAGGTCCGCCCGAACACGCCCTTCCGCCTGCAGTGTCTTGATCGCCGGAAGCGACGCGAAGATCTGCTTGACCGTCTGTATGAGCCCGGACATCAAAGCGCGCTTTTCCTCGTTTTTTGCATCCAGCGGCTTGTCAAACAGATATGCGAGCAGATAATAAACCGGGATCCTGATGCAGACGATGATCCCAGCCGGTACGGAGTAATAAAACAGGACGCCTATATACACTGCCAGTTTCAGTATTTCCGTAAAAAACTTGACGGTCTGCGCCAGTATATTTTTGAACGCATCCACATCTCCCAGCAAAACACTCTCAATATCTTTCTCCGGGATCATGTCCTGCGCCTTGTACAGATACTTTGTGTCCAGATAGATCAGAACCTGCTCTACCTGTTTTCTCAGTTTTAAGACGATCCTGTTATAGGTGACATACGCCAGAAGTTTTTCATATGCCATATCGACAAGATACCGCACCGCGATCAACACGCCAAATGCGATGCAGATCCCCCGGACCTTTTCAAAGTCCTGCGCCACAACAACATTGTCTGTGAAAAATTTCATAAACCACGGTATCGTCAATCCCAGAACACTGATCACCGCGGACAGTGCCGTCATCGCTGCCACATAGCCCGCATTTTCCCGAAGCTGACTAAATAGTAACTTTCGATTTTCTTCCATACGCTTCCTCCTCCAAAAACTCTTTTAAGGGACTGCATTCCATTTTCTTCATGAAGATACGGTCTAGTCCGCCCGTCATCTGCACAGTGGATCGTGCGCGCCGGATAGATGCCGTTTATCATGAACAGAAATTATTAATATTATATGTTGGTTTTACCTGCATAAAAAGTCTTTTCTTTTTGCAATTTTTCCTGTATAATTAGTATCAGGGAAAAGCAGACATTCTTCCTCTGGGTGCCCGTGTGCAATAAAAACAGACAGCCTTGCCGGCTGCCTGTTTTTATATTGTCTATCTCATCTTAATTCTGCTCCCCTTCCTGTATATCCATCATTCTACAGATTATACAGACACATTGTCAGACGGCTCCGGCACATAGCAGAACAGGCAGAACAAGCCCTCCTCCTGCCGGATCTCCATATCGCCGCCGTACTTTCTTGCGATCTCCTGTATGCTGCGCAGCCCGTATCCGTGGTTGACGCTATCCTGCTTCGTCGTCTCCGGCAGACCGCCCGACAGCTGTCCCGCAAAGGGATTGCGGACCTCGACGGACAGGATCCCCTTCGCCGCACGCGCGCACAGATCGATCCGCTTACCGTCCGAATCGAGCGCCGCGCACGCCTCGATCGCATTGTCGAGCGCATTGGCAAACAGCGCGCAGAGATCCGGTTTTTCGAAAAGCAATTGTTCTGGAATGTCCACCTTCGCATAAAAAGAGATCCCCCGCTGGCGCATCACGCTCTCCTTCGCCGTCAGCACGGCGTTCACCGTGGCATCACCCGAGTAGGACAGCACCTTCTCAAGCGCAGGGTTCTCGATCATTTTCCGGATATAGCTGTCCTTTTCCTCCGCCGAGAGGGACAGCAGCACCTGCAGATGATTCGCCAGGTCATGCCTGATCCTGCGGATCTCAAACTGCTGCTGTTCCATCGCCTCGTAATATTTTCTGTTGTGCTGCGCCAGCGCATTTTCCCGCTCCAGCTGCTGCTGCCTGTTGAGCGTGAGCATCACCCACAGATTCCCCACAAAAGAAACCACTACCACCAGGAACAGCACCGTACTCATCGGTATATAGTCTATATTTATGCGCTGAATATTCATACGCTGATCCTGATAGAGCAGGATCAGCGCACACATGATCCCCATCGGCGGAATGCACAGCATCAGCAGCAGTCTCCACAGCGGCGGTGAGAGCTCGAAATCCCGCCCCGGACGGTAATGGCGGACTCCCATATACAGCAGGATCACCGCCAGCGCGCGATACCCAAAGTAATACACCGCGTACTCTTCCGTCACATTGTGCAGAAAATACCAGACACAGTTGTCAAACAATGCGTTCAGCGCGAACATCACGCTGGCGAGCATCACGCCGACTGTCAGCCGTTTCAGCCGCGAACCGCGGCACGCAGTCCAGACACCGATCAGGAAAAACAGCAGCGCCGGCGGAAAATTGTCCGGGTCTCCCATAAAGATGACCATGTAGACCAGCAGCCAGCAGCTGACCAGCAAAAGCAGGCGCCGCCACCAGCCCTTCCGGATCTCGATCAGGCACGACACCATCGCGTAGAAGATCACTCCCACGCCCAACTCCGCCAATAAGATAAAAACACGAAACATATCGATCTGTCCCCTTTAGTCACACTTTTCCATGCAGCATATTCCCGCTACATCAGCATCGCCCTCGCAAGGCTCTTCACCGCCTCCTCCTTCAGTGCCCTGCTGACGGGCAGCTTCCTCCCCGCGACTGCCACGTGATCTGTCCCGATCTGTGACACCTGCTGCGGGTTCACGAGATAGCGCTGGTGGATCCGGACGAACCGCCCCGCAAGCGCCTGCTCAACCTCGTCGAGCTTCGCATAATAAGAATACTCCTTCCCGCCGCACACACAGACCACTTTTCGCTTATCACTATAAAAAAAGTCGATCGAACTGAGCGGAAAGCGAAACGTCCCCTCCGCATTTTTCATCAGATACATCTCGTTTCTCCTTTGATCCAGCTGTGCGCGCACACGCCTGACCACCTCCAGAAGGCGCTCCGCGTTCGCCGGCTTCATGATATAATCCAGGGCATTGACCTTGTAGCCGTCAAACACATAGTCGGCATATCCGGTCACAAAGACGATGATGATCTCCGCGTCAAATCTTCGGATCGCCTCCGCCGCCGCCATACCGTTGAGCCCTGCCATCTCCACATCGAGAAACAAAAGGTCGATCTCCCCAGGGTGGCTCTCCAGCCAGCGCACCGCGCCCGCCCCGGTCGAAAACTCGTACACGATCTTTTCTGTCTCCTCCACCAATATCTTTTCAAGCTGCAGACGCAGTGCATCCCTTGCGTCCACAGAATCGTCACAGATCGCTATCCGCAGCATACTCTCCACCATTCCTCATCACAAATTTTTATCCGCACTTCCAATATCCTTATTGTACCACGTTTTTGAATCCTGCGTCAGAAACATTTTGCAATTTTTTACATGAGCCCTGCAAAACGTTACATGATTTTCACACAGCTGCAAAACGTTACATCGAGGACGCCAAAAATTACACGGCAGATTCCGCGATCCCCCGGCTGTGCTATGCTTATTTCAGAAAACAAAAACAGGACACCCGCGATGCCTGTCTGACCGGATTAACGGATTCAATCAAAAAAACGAAAACAGGTATCAAACAAGGTGTGCATGATCAAAATGGAGGTTTATTTATGTTATATGTCAAGAATCTGCGCAAATCTTATCAGTCAGGAAACAAGTCCTACTCCGTGTTGAAAGGCATCGACCTGTCCGTCGCCAGCCAGGAGTTCGTCGCTGTGATGGGTCCTTCCGGCTCCGGCAAGAGCACGCTGCTCAACTGCATATCGTGCTATATCCCGTTTGAGGAGGGCGAGATCTCGCTGGGCGGACAGAACCTGAAAGGGCTTGGCGAGGACGCCCTCGCCAGGATCCGCAATGAAAAGTTGGGCTTTGTCTTTCAGGACTTCATGCTGCTCGACGGGCTGACCGTGCGGGAAAACGTACTTGTCCCGCGCATCATCAAGGACAGGGTGGAGCCGGAAGCCGATCAGCTTGCGGACGCTCTCCTAACCCTGTTTGGCATCGCCCACATCACTGACAAATACCCTGCCGAGATCTCCGGCGGCGAGCGCCAGCGGACCGCGGTGGCAAGGAGCCTCATCAACAAGCCGCTGATCATTCTGGCTGACGAGCCGACCGGCAACCTCGACAGCAAGTCGAGCCGCACTGTCATCGAGGCGTTTGAGAATGCCAGACAACAGCTCGGCGCTACGATCTTCATGGTGACGCACGACAGCTACGCCGCATCGTTCTGTGACCGCGTGATCCTGTTGAAGGACGGCGTAGTCTACAACACCCTGCAGAAGCAGGAGGACAGAAAAGAGAGCCAGGGCGCTTTCCAGGACCGGCTGCTTGTTGAAATTAAGGAGATGAGCAGTGTGTAAACTACGCGCGGTCAGCGCTCTTCTGCCTCCCAAAAACCTGTATCACCAACATAAAAAATATAAATAAAAGAGGATGCTATTATGATGACAATGAATCAATTAGAAAATAAACTGCGCAGAGCAGACCGCAAGCAGGCTGTCCTCTATCTGTTCTGCAACTTTGTGTCTCTTCTGCTGATCACCGCCTACTCTGCCATGATGTTCTCCCCGACAGTGCTGCTGGTGCTGCCCGAAGGCGGGGACAGCCGCAAGCAGATGGTTGCGATCTTCGTGCTGGCGCTCTTTGGCTGTGGCGTCTTTACAGTCTACGCGTCCAATCTGTTCTTCCGCAAGAAATCCAGACAACTCGGTGCGCTCATGGCGCTCGGCGCCTCCAGAAAGCGGCTTGCACCCGGATTATTCCGGGAAGTCGTCCTGCTCAGCAGCGCCTCCTCGCTGCTTGGCATCATAGCCGGTCTTCCTTTTGTGTATCTATTGTGGGGCGGTTTTCGTCTGTTCATCGTGGACAGCAAGGAGATGCAGCTGCGGCTGGATCTTAGATGCCTGTACCTGTCGGCGGTCTTCTTCGTGATCGTGGTCGCCTTCTCCTGCGTGACAGCCTGCCGCTATCTGAAAAGGACAAACATCATCGACGTTATCCACGAGGAACACAAAAACGAGCCCGTGAAAAATCTGGGCAGATGGTGCGGTCCTGTCGGTCTGATCCTGATCCTCGTCGGCGCTGTCTGCGGCTTTCAGGCACCCAGCGTATACATGGAGCTGTTCAGCCGTTATCCGACTGCTCTGATCAATCTCCTCTATGCGCCTGTCTTTGTGGGGCTCTATATGGTGATGCTGCACACCGTTGTCCACGGCTGGCGCTCACACAGGAAGGATCCATACCGCAATATCATCGCGAGGAGCATGATGAAATTCCAGGGAAAACAGACCGTCAACAACCTGCTCGTCAGCACTGTGCTGATCGCCGGCAGTGCCTTTGCGATCTTTTACCTCCCGATGATGGGCATGGGGCACATCCTGGACGTCAATTCGCGCCCCTTTGACTACTATTACCACTACCGCATGGATCAGACGATACCGGGGCAGGAAGAGATCGCGGCGCTTGCAGCAGAATACGGTCTTTCCATCAGGGATTTCAGGAGCTGTCCCTATCTCATACTCGGCAGGGACGGCATCATGGAGATCGAGGAAGGCAGATCCTTCCACGACGAGTACGTCTATCTGGCAGGAAGCGTCAATGTTCTCCCGGAATCCGGATATTCTGCCCTCACCGGCGTACCGCTCACGGTCAGCCCCGGGGAATATCACATTGTCTCGACCACGGAGGAAACGGACACTTACTTCTATTCAACCGATATCACCTTCATGATCAATATGACGACGCGGGACGCGATCCCAGTCCGGTTTGCAGGTTATACACACTTTGACCTTCTCGCCGGATCCCCCGGATTTTACGTCCTCGACGATGCGGACTACGAGACGATCGCCAGCGGCATCACACCTGATTGGCAGGGAACGATGAACCTTTTCAACACCGACGGCACGGACAGCTACGACTTTGCACAGGACTTTTTCCACACGCTGGTCTCGTCGTTCGGACCGGAGTGCGAATACGGTTATTACTACGACAGGGTACGCAAGATCGCCTCGGACGAGGCGGGCGAAGTCTACTGGGGCGATACCGACCAGATGACCCGTCTGGACTACGACAACTGCGATGCGAGCGACTTCCGCCTCTACTGGACTTATATGCCCAAGAGCCGGATCATGGACCAGAATGACTTCCTGCAGACCTTCGCCGTGTACCTGATGATGTTCCTGTTCATCTCCATCATCTGTATGCTTGCCGCGCTGATCATCAGCTACACGCGGTGTATGACCATCACCTTGAACAACCGCTATGTCTTTGACGACCTGCGGCGCCTGGGCGCCTCCCCCGCGTTCCTCAGGCGCGAAGTACGCAGTCAGGCGGGCAATGTGTTCAAGACCCCCTCGCTGGTCGGCATGGGCGCCATGTATTTTCTGTACATCCTGATCATGTACGGCAACGACAGCTGGCTCTCCTCCGGCGAGCTCGCCGGGCTGGGCGCCTGTCTGGTGATCCTGTTGCTGATGGGTGCAGTCTGCCACACCGTCTACCGCTATACGGTGCGGAAAATGTGCGCGGAGCTGGAGATCTGATCTTCTATACCAAAAATTTCGGACTGTCGGGTTTCTTCGGCAGTCCTTTTCTTGCGACGCAATGCATCAGGTGATAGAATCGATATGTTAAAGAGAGCGGCAGATCTGACTTTGACGGTGAAGATTATAACCCTCCACCCATGCCCGCTATGAAATAAAAATGAGCAGAAAAGAGCGCTTCATGAACCGTTTGAAAATCCCCACTTCCCTCAAGAACAATCTAATGATCCTGTCCCACGTGTTCTAAGCCGTTCCTGTTTATACGGTAGGTATAATAGAATGCAGCGTGATCAGGGCGCTGGTCGTGGTGGGTGATCATATCCTGCTCGATTACCTTGGAAACCAGCTGTCTATCTTTTTGATGAACTGGTACTGCAGCATCCGGTCTATTGCTATGAGGACTATCCCGTTCAGGAGGGAAACATCTTATACAACGGAGTGCCCCGGCTTTGGTGCGGGACAGCTAATCAGCCGGTTCGGCGCTGTGTTTCAGGACGCTCCGATATACGCCCTCTCGGTCGCGGAGAATGTTCTGATGCGGGAGTCTGCATTGGAAGCGGACGAAAAGCTCGTCGCGAAAGCACTTGTTTTCTCGGAGCTGTGGGAAAAGGTGAGCTCCCTGGAAAAGGGCATGCATACGATGCTCACGAAGGAGTTTGATGATGGGGGGACTGTCCTGCACAGTCCCCCCGTTTCTGGTTCTTTACTGCTCGATGCCGGCTTCTGCAAGCAGCTTTTTGAGTTTCGCGATCTCCGCATCCTTATCTGCCAGTTTTGCAGCATTATTCGCCAGCATTGCATCTTTGTCTGCCAGTTTTGCATTCTGCTCTGCCAGGCGTATCTTAAATTCCACAATCTCAGGCGCCAACAGTTCCTTCAATTCCTCACACATTTGATCACCCTCCTGTATCATTCTCTTAAACAGTTTTACATTTGCCTCCGATGCCACGTTGACGACGGAATCCGCATTCCGCCTGTCCTCGTCGCTGCCAAGACCCGCGCAGTTGTCGAGAAGCTCCCTTGCTTCCTCCCTGCTCAGTGTCCGTGTCAGGGACGTGATCCACACGTGGGATTCCCTGGCAAGTTCCTTTGTCACAAGAACCTGCATCGGGAAGATCATGCCGTCGATGCGGTAGATCCCCGCTTTCTTCCTGGTCACGGAGTACTTTTCGCCGAGCTGTGCCAGCAGCTTTACGGGCTTTTCCTCCCTGACGATCGAAACCGTGGTGTCCGCATCAAAGATATCGGCAGCGCCTGCCTCCGCCTTGTACAGGCAAGCATAGGACAGCGCCTTATAAAAAGTCCCGGCGTTCACGTCGTCGCCCGGCGATTTGTATTCAAGGATATTATTCCCGAGAAAGAAATCGGCAATGTCATTTTTGATCACGATGTCGCGTCTCTTTTTGATGATGAGCAGGTCTATTTTCAGGGGCATTTTGCCCAGATTATGCTCCCGCTCATAGGTCAGGTATTTCTTGTATTCCCGAAGTTCCAGTTCCACAGCGGAGCAGAATGCGGGATGCCATTGTATATTGTCTTGTATTTCCAATAAAGTATGCTTCCTTTCCCGATTGTGTCCTCAGTATACCATATCGCCTGTCTGTGCGCAACAGGAACGTCGCAGGCGGCGCCCCACGACGTGTGACTGTTCACAATATTTATGTTTACATATCCAATATCATATGTTATACTACAATTCCAAAAAATCAAACAAAGGAGGATTTTCAACAATGAACGATTACAGTATCCAACATAAGAAAGCGTGGGAATACGATGCCTACGAGTTCTGGGTGAATCACGGGGGCACACCCGCCGAACGCGCCAAAATGGATTTGGAAGATCCCATAGGCATGTTGAGAAAGTATGCCGGCTATTTCGATACCTACAGTGGTCTGAAGATCGCAAATATATGTGGTTCCTGCGGGAAGAAAGCTGTTCCCCTTGCGATTCTGGGCGCGGAAGTCACTGTCTTTGACATTTCAGAAGACAATCGGAAATATGCACTTGAAGTCGCAGCTGCCGCGAATGTAGACCTGCATTTTGAAGTATGCGACATCCTCGAGATCGACATCGCAAAGTACGGAAACTCCTTTGACATCGTGTTCATGGAAGGCGGCGTACTCCACTATTTCCATGATATCGATGCATTCATGAACATCATGTACTCATTGCTGAAAGAACAAGGCCGAATGATCTGCAGCGACTTCCACCCATTCACCAAAATCTCCGATATACTGAATCTGGAACAACCGACAATGAGTTACTTCTCAACAGAAATCTTTGAGGGCGAAATGGCACATGCCCGGTTTTATGAGCCATCGATCCGCGAACAGATCCCCAAGTGCAGTTATAGAAAGTATACCATCAGTGAGATCATCAACTCCGTGATCAACAGCGGCTTCACACTCATGAGATTCGACGAACACCCCTCATGGACAGACGAGAAGATCCCCGGAGAATTCACGGTTGTAGCGCGCAAACAGTGATCCCGCCGCCGCTTCACGGTATTCCGGTATACAAAATACTGTGAAGCGAGACCGGCACGCACAGGGAAACCGCCCAGCGCGTGCCGGCAAAATGCGTTTAATTAATTAATACAACCGTTCTCAACTACGATGACCCGACTGCAAAAATCCAACGATTTCAGTCTATGCGATACAAATATCGTCAGTTTACCCTGTATCAATCTATCATACTGCTGATACAGTGCCCTTTCTGCCACAGGATCAATATTCGAGTCAGGTTCGTCAAAGATGTAAAGATCCTTTTCCGTATACAATGCGCGGGCAATCGCGATCTTCTGCAGCTGTCCTCCCGACAAAGCAATCCCCTTGTCATTTGTTTTTGGTCCCAGTTTCGTGTTCATTTTATCGTGCAGCTGTTCGATCAAGTCTGCCAGCCCCACATCCGCTGCTACTTTTTGTAACTTTGCATCCTCTTCCGCGTTCGACAATGCGATATTTTCCTTGATCGAAAAATCAAGAATGTTAAAATCCTGAAGCACAACCCCCATTTTAGCATAGTACTTTTCCAAATTGAATTGCGCTATGTCAATATCGTTCACCAAAATCTTTCCTTCTGTCGGCGTGTATAGACCACACAGCAGTTTGATGATCGTCGTTTTTCCGGATCCGTTTATCCCCACCAGACCTACCTTCTCCCCCTGATCCAGGCGAAAGGAGAGATTTTTCAGAACATAGTTCTCACTGCCCGGATACGAGAAGGAAACATTTTGGAACTCGACAGATACGATATTTCCGATCTCCATATCCGCTCTCGAATCAGCCGGATACGCCAGCGTCTTAACGACAGGCTTCATATAGTTGAGCATCTGGCTGCCTGTCATGATACTGTCGCCTATGCTGTTCAGTATGGAACTACAGCGCAGCAGCAGTGTATTCAGAGACATAAACAGCCCGATATCCATCTTCCCCTGAAACAATAAAACTGTATTGTATACAAAGCCGGCATACATCGTCAGATTTCCAAAGGCATCTGCCACGCAGCCATGCCCACACGAAATATGGTTCATTGCGCTGAACAGCATAAAAGATTCCTTGTTATACTGCGCCAGCTTGTTCTCTATCTGCGTTTCCATATGATACGCCCTGATATCCTTCTGTCGGGACGCATCGAATTTCAGCGAATTCAGCCAACGATACCTTCTGTTTATGGGAAACAATTGATTAAAAAAACTTCAAGCTTCTCGTTCAATTTGGTATTGATCAAAAACTGTACGCCAAATCCGGACGCCAGAAAAAGAACCAATAGCGGAAATTTAAATAAAAGAAACCCTCCTCCAAGCAGCAGGACAACACTCTGGCATACAATCGAAACTGCCGCCTTCATCAAGTTTTCCACGGCTTTGTAATTTACAAGGGCAAAATGTGCGCCGGAATGCAGATTCAGGAATTCGGCATCCTGCATGTACGCATACTGAATATGGGTAAATTTTTCTGCCAGCATCCGTTCCAACCGAAAATTGACTTGTGAGCACGTTGTCTGCACAAGTTTTTCCATCACACATTCCATATATTCACATACACCTTTTATGACAAGAACCCCCGCGATCAGCCCAAAACTGCCTGATACTGCAGCTGCAGGCGTCATTGCATTCATTAAAAGGATCGGCGAAAAAACAGAACACAGTACAAGTGATATATTCGCAACAATGCTGCCTGCAAATACCACACCTGTTTTTACCGTGCATGCCTGCGTCAGCATTCTTGACGTGTCAAATAAAAACTGTATTTTTTTCATTCGGACTTCCCTTCTCTATGTGGTTCCTATATCCTGTTTTCTTGCATATCCACCAAGGTACAAAACCTGCCCTTGTTTTTCAGCAAGTCTTCCATTTTCCCATCCTCAGCCAAAGAACCGTTTTCCAGCACCAGTATTCTTTCAAATTGATCGAGCATCTCCAGTCTATGCGTCACAACGATCACAGTTTTGTCCTGAAACAAGTCCATGATCAGTGTCATGATCTTTTTCTGCGCGCCGGGATCCAGGCTTGAAGCCGGCTCGTCTAAAAGTATGGTATCCGGATTTTTATACAGCAGTCGGGCAAGCAGCAATCTCTTGCTCTTGCTCTCGCCCCCGGACAACTCTATGCCCGTATCGGAAAACAATTTGTCGATACATTCTGTAAGCGGCACGCCCTCCTTCCTAAACTTTTCCATCAACCCGACCTGTTCCAAAACCTGAACGGCTTTACTGTGGTCAATCGCAGCATCCCCTGCCGTTACATTCTCCTCAAGTGTAAACGGATAAGCAGCTGCGTCCTGAAACAACACGCCCAGATTTTTGTCGATATCGCCGCTTTGTATCATATTCCCATTATGTACAATGCATCCTGTGTAGTTTTTGTATAACCCTGTCATACATTTGATCAAAGTAGATTTTCCGGCTCCGTTGAGTCCCACCACTGCAACCTTTTCCCCTCTTCTGATCTGAACATTCAGATTTTTGAGGGCAAACTCATTTCTATTCGGATAACAGTATGAGATGTTCTTCAGATCCCACTCTATCCCATCCGCTGAATGATCCTTATCATGAACTGCCGGCTCACGGTGATCTTCTGTGTGATCGTAAGCAGAAAAGCCCTCTATCCCGCCCGTATTTCTTGCAAATAACATGATGCTTTCAGTGAGTCGAAACAGCGTATTTCCCACGGTGAACAACAGAAAAAAGGCTGTAAAGACGCTCGAAGCATTCATTTTATTGAGATATGAATCCTTATATACAAAGTACATATACAACAGCGAGAACGCAAAAAACAATATATGTTCGAGAAAATATCTCTGTGTGAACTTACGCCTGCATACCTCACTATCCAGACATGTCATTTTATCAAATAGCGATACCAGTTTTCTTTTCAAGATCTCCCACTCTCTAAGTACCCTGATCTCCTTGGCATACTGAGTCGAACTGACAACGTCCAAAATATAATTCGCGCTTCTGTCCAGTACATTCTGTCGTGCGACGGCTTCTCTCTCGACCGCGATCTCTTTCTTGATACTATGCCAGAGGATCAGCATCCCCAGCAGCCAAAGCCCTGTATTATGGATCTGGATCAGCATAACCCAGGAAAAAAGCAGTGATACTCCCAGCCCGTGCATTTTAAAAAGCTGCTGCATCATCGCTCCCACGCCGGCTTTGCTTGTATCTGCCATATGAAGGATATACTGGTTTTCTCTCCAGAAACGTTCATTTTCAGTCGTTTCATAATCGATCGCAAATAGTTTCCTATGAAGTTTGCGCTGCACGTAAGATCTCGCTTTTGTTATGCAGTCATCCATCGCAAAGATGCATTGATTCATTACGATCCTGGCACCTGTCGAGATGACAAAAAATGCGATACATAGAGCGATACCGCGCTTGAGAGACCAGTCCCCTTCGCCTGTTGACCACGAGGCGATCTGATCAAAGAAAATGATCGGCAGTACGCTCTCCACCGCCACCGTGATGGCATATACTATCGTAATGCGCCAATATTCAGGCGCTGCCTTTTTAATAAAGGAAACTGTACTCAAATATTTCATTTGTTTACCCTATCTCTGCACTTTCTTTCGTTTTTAAATACTGTCATCATTTATTCTACCATACCTCCTCCCTGCCCACAAGTAAGGGACTGCAAGAAAACAACAGGTTGCTGACATCGACTGTGCGGTTTTATCAGCAATCGGGCGCGTCCTATGCCGGCTGTCAGGTACTTTACGAAATGAAAACAGTGTGCTACAATAAAGCTCATCCCGCGCTCTTGTCACGGCATATTCGAAGGTAGTTTTGCGGAATCAGAACAGGGGGTATCTATCAATGAATTTTGAGAACGAAAAAGACTACATCATGCGGATGATCAAGGAAATGGTACGTGTATTATTTTCACTGCTTTTCGGGAAAAAATATGTCTGTGTCGAGCAGGAAGACGAGAACAGATACGAAGTTTCCGGCAAAAAGCTGAGCGACTTCAAAGCGATGATCGATCTCGGCAACATAAACGAGGCTGAAAACATTTTGTTGGACGGGATTGATCACACGCAAATAAATGAGATTGCCGCGGCTGCCCTTTTTTATCAGTATATCAGCGAGCAGGAGGACGACTTTCTGCAGCAGCATGATTATTCCAGAGAAGAAGCCCTGGACGGCATCAAACAGCTTCTGCAAAGTTCCGGCTACAGTGATATCACCAAGATCATCGATTGAACACACAACGGGACTGCATTCGATCTGGCTATGTGAAAACCAATATATTAAAAAGGAGCGGTGAACCAAATGTCTAAACTTTTTGACGGGATCATAGGTGTCGCGATCGGCGACGCTCTGGGCGTTCCAGTAGAATTCGAACCCAGAGCTGCGCTCGCAGAAAGTGTTGAAAGCAGTGAATCTCAGCGATGACACAGACACCACCGGGGCAGTTGCCGGCGGTCTGGCAGGCATTTATTACGGGGCTGGCAGCATCCCGCATGCATGGCAGTCGATAGCAGCCAAAAGAGACTATATAAAACATTTGTGTGACGCATTTTGATCCCAATATTTTTACTGCTGCCCTCTCAGCCAGAGCGAGAACTGTCTAAGCACGTTCATGTACAGTTCGTTGTCGTCGGCTTTTTCTAAATCTTTCATCCTGGAGAATCCTGTGTTATCCCGTTTCCTGCCAGGCATATCGTCGAGTTGCTGCAAATATTTGAACCGATAATTTCCGATCCCAATAAACTGGATAAATACATTCATGTCTGATGATTTGAGGATGATCCTGTCTGTTTCATTTCTGTCGGCGTTTTCTCCGTCTGTGATAAAGAGAATGAACGTTGGCTCTGCGTCATCCACGATCGCCGCTGTCCTCTGCGGCATCCTGCCGATCCTCCAAAATCCGCCCTGGTAACGCACACCACCCTCTATGATCGCACTTAATACCGGGGCATAATTTGTCCCGCCCATGGAGTAACCTGACACAGCTATCACGTTTCTGACATAGTCCTCGTAATTTGACAATGACAGATCCGCCATCTTTCTATAGTCATTTTGGAACAGATACACATCAATGGAACCATTGTCATCAAAGGTGAGCCCCAGCGGAACAAGCCTGTTGATGGTATGCTGAACGGTTCCGTTTGTGTAGAGTCTGCTCATCGAGCCGCTGTAATCAAGGACCACGACCACCTTTGCGCTTGCAGATCCGAGGTTTACGCCGCTTTCCTTGCTCAGACTGACAACGCACTTGCTCAGACTGACAACATGTTTTTCGAGATTCACCTTGTCTTTTGAAAGGCTGATCTTTCCCATGATCTTCTGCGTCAATCCCCTCTCGGTATCTTCCGGTGCGCAAGGTGCTGGCGCAGGCGCCGGACGATCCGGAACCGGCTGCGGACCGGATGGCGCGGCATTGACCGGGTTTTGGACAGCTGGCTCCGAAAAGATCTCCGTGCCGCCGTATGCCGCCAACAGTGCCGACAGTCCGCCATTAAAGCCATTGGCTGTCGCTGCAATACGCCATTCGCCTTTCCGGTAGATCTCAACAGAGATAACTGCTTTTTCCTGTCTGAAATCCAATCCGGACAGTTCCATTGAGATCCGGGGCGTATTGTCCTGAACCAGCACAAAACGATGCGCAGTGATTTCTCCCATAGTGCCGTTTCCGTCAATACTGGCGGTGAATACGAGTCTGTCGATAGCAGGTGGGAGTTTTGACAAGTCTACCGAAAATTTCGCAGAATTATTGTCCAGCGCAAGGGTGATCTCATCTGCCGGAGACGCTGTCTGGTTGTAGAATATCATGTATCTGTCATCAGAGAGTCTGCCGGACTGGTCGATACCAAAGCAGCTAAAATCATAGACTGCCGGACCGACGACAGCCATCTCTATGCAGAATCCAGCTTTTGGGTCTATATGGTTTGCTATTTTTTCGCGCATACCGCGTTGTAAGTTCATGATCTACCTCCTAATGCATATTTGCATGAATGATCAAAGGACATGTGCCTGCCTTTTGCGTCCAATCCAGTTGACGTGAATTGTGTTGATCGTTTTATCTTATGATACCATATTTCTGTGTGGAAGTCATCATGTTTATGGGGCTGCTCCCGGCTTTACCCGCCCGAGGAAAAACAGCCGTTGTTTCCGCCGGCTGTTCCACATGGATCGTTTATTCTCAGCAGTTATTCCGAAATCTTGTACAGACCAAAGTCATCTACTGTCCCCCAGCTTTTCGCATTCGACTTTATGCGGACTCCGATGGTGAGCATCCCATCTGTGACGTCTATCTTCGGAATCGTGGGATTTTTCCAATCTGTATAAGTGGTCAGTTTGAATGGATCTGTCTGTTCCTCCCCGTTTGTGACAGCATATAGTTCAAAGGCTGCGTTTGCATCCGCATCACCGCCCTGTGAATACACCGTCAGATAATACGTCCCCGGCTCCAGATCAGTAAATTCCTGTTCGATCGCAAAATCCATATCGGAATCCTCCGAGAAGAAATGGAACGACATATTTCCGGCGTATGCATCCTCCGGCTTCTCAAAGAAATCCGTCGGATTTGTATCTCCCTCATATGTTACTTTCCACATAGAAGTATCTGCATCCTCAAACCCCGGATTCAGGACCAGATTGGTCAACTCTGAGAGATCGATCTCGTCTTCTTCACTGTCATCCTCTTTCTGGACAGGCACGTAGTCCTCTGCAGATGACAGCGTGGTTCCGTATTTCAGATACTTAAACAGATTTAACGATGCCAGTGGATGTCCATCAAAGTCAAAAAATGCCTGATTATCCCATGAGCAGCCGCCGTAGTACAGTCCCGCATCTTCCGGGTCATAGTCGGATGCATAGCTGCTTGCCCAACCGCTTCCGTACTTTTCCCATATGGCGGAATTGTCATCCGCTGCCTCGCCTACCGGGATCCATGTTCCTTCCCAATAGAATACTCCGGATGCGCCTGCCTCGTTCGCCGCCGCGATGACATCGCGGATCATACTTGTCTGCCCCTGTACGGATGCAGGATACCCGTCAACCAGATCATTGATCCCGACGAAACTGTTCCCGCTTCCGTCACCATCCTCCGACGTGTAGCAGTATGAAGTCTCTGCGATCACGACATTCTTGCCGTAATCTTTCTTTATCTTTTTTACGACAGACTTCATATTTTTCATGTCTCCATCCCAGAACGGATAAAACGACAGACCGATCGTGTCATAGTCCAGCTCCCCTGCCGCCAGATTCTCGACAAGGCTGTACAGTTTGGCTGGCTCCGTGATCTTTGTATAGTGGACCACGATCTGAATGTCGCGGTCATATACCGCTGAGATCTCGCGGACTGCACGGCTGCCCGACTTTAACAGTTCGATCACATTAGCGGCATTTTTTTCACCGGACATTCCGTAATTGATCTCATTGCCGATCTGTACCATCCCGACATCAACGCCCGCATCCAGCATCTGTGCAAGGCTGTCCTTTGTATATTCATACAGTGCGTCCGCCTTTTCTTCCAGGTTCATGCCTTCCCACGCCTTTGGCGCGTGCTGCCTTTTGGGGTCAGCCCAGAAATCGGAATAGTGAAAGTCAATGCATACGCGCATCCCGTACTTAGATGCCCTCCCGCCAAGCGCTATCGCGGTTGGAACATCGTTATTTCCCCCGCCGTATCCGTTTCCGTCCGCGTCATACGGATCGTTCCATACGCGCAGACGGACATAGTTTACGCCTGCTTCCGCCAACGTTTGGAAAACATCCTGCTCCTCCCCGTCAAAATTGTAATATTTCACGCCGCTGTTCTCCTCCACAAGCACAGACGACGCATCCATTCCCCTGATAAAATCATCGGAAAGATCCGGTATCGCCTCGACATATACTGCACAATCCTCCGGTTCCTCTGGAAGTGTCACGGAAAATGTCTCCTCGGCGGATTCCGTGCTGCCCTCAATGCCGTCTGCAGCCGCGCTTGTGTCATCTGTTCCGCATCCGCCCAACAGCGCGGCACACAAGCCGGCGCTGGCACATACCACGCCTAATTTTTTTAAATATCCTCTCGTCATCATACACAACTCTACCTTTATTTTTTTATTGATCTGTCCGCACCATCTGACAGATATGGATATACCGTCTCTGCAGTTGTTACAATTCACACCCATGCCAGTTTTTATCAGTTTATACGTTATTGAGGTGTGAATCATAACATATTTTGCACACAAAATGCTAGAGCGTGTTTGAAAAATGCTTTCCGTCAGATGTGCGTCACAGTTTGTGGGAGATTTGTGCCAAATGAAGGAGGC
>ERZ808054.588-NODE-588-length-30765-cov-4.575632_pt1 | contig 30765 bp, 18 predicted proteins | sample MGYA00380201_ERZ808054 | MGnify/ENA primary metagenome ERZ808054 (study PRJEB31490, sample SAMN06133419) | mouse gut metagenome | isolation source: Z5_2 | host: mice | place: China: Chengdu | collected 2015-05 ...
TTAAGGGATGTCCAAAAGAGACTGGACAGGAAAACCATAAAAGCATATCAAATCGACTTAACACAGTTTTGCAGCCACATTCAAACAACTAATCTTGCAACGATTACTCCTGAAACATTGGAAAACTATATTGCCATTCTCCATCAAAAATATAAGCCGAAAACCGTAAAAAGGAAAATTGCCTCGCTAAAAGCACTTTTCCACTATTTTGAGTATAAAGAACTGGTGGAACGGAATCCTTTTAACAAAATACAGATAAAATTCCGCGAGCCTGCCATCTTGCCCAAAACCATTCCCCTTCATACCGTGGAAATATTTTTATCTACCATATATAAGCAGCTTTCCAATGCCCCGACAAACTACCAAAAGAGGAATGCATTAAGGGATGCCGCTGTCATCGAACTGCTTTTTGCCACCGGAATGCGTATTTCCGAACTCTGTTCCCTGAAAACCACCGATGTGGATTTGTACGACAAAAGTATACTGATTTATGGAAAAGGTTCCAAAGAAAGAAAAATACAAATCGGAAACAATGATGTAACCCGTATTTTGGAGCAATACAAAAATGATTATAAAACAGAAATTGAAAACTGCGGACATTTTTTTGCGAACCAAAACGGCACCAGCCTTTCCGACCAGTCTGTCCGCCGGATGATTAATAAATATACTTCCCTTGCCGCCATAGACCAGCACATCACCCCACATATGTTCCGGCACACCTTTGCCACGAGCCTTTTGGAAGCAGATGTCGATATCCGGTATATCCAGGAAATGCTGGGGCATAGTTCGATTAATGTTACTGAAATATATACGCATGTGGCTATGTCTAAACAACGGGATATCCTTGTTGCGAAGCATCCCCGGAAGGATTTTTTTGTGTAAGATAGCGTAATAATATTTTTTGAAGCATTATTTATTATGATTTCCACCTCGATGCGGCTTGAGGAATGAAGCCCATATATATGTTTGTCTGAAAGATAATTCAAAGTTATCCGTTGGATTTTTGGATAAACAGAAATGAAGGATAATTTCGGATTATCTATATTGAACTTAACTATTGAGGACACTATGAAAATATATGAAAGAGATGTATTGCAAAAGCAGCTCAAGCAACTATATGATTATAATATATATGCCACACCGTCTACATATATTCCCCATATTAAACATTATATAATGAATAAAGCAGATTTAAAGCCTATAGCTTTTTACCTGCCACAATATTATCCCACTGCTATCAACAACCAAAATTGGGGGAAAGGATTTACCGAGTGGACTAATGTTGCGCGTGCTGTCCCACAATATCTTGGACATTATCAACCACATATTCCTGAGTCATTAGGCTACTATGATTTGAGAAATGAAGAAATTATGGAAGAACAATGCCGGATGGCCATGAATTATGGAATATACGGATTTTGCTTTTATTACTACTATTTTTCAGGAAAAACGCAATTAGAATTACCTTTGATCAACTTTGCAACTAATTCAAAAATCCAATTTCCGTTTTGTTTATGCTGGGCTAATGAAAATTGGACACGAAAGTGGGATGGACGTCAACAAGATATTTTGTTGAAGCAGACTTACGATTCCAAATATATGAAAGATTTTATTGCCAAAGTAGCAAAATATTTTCTAAATGATAATTATATTAAGATAAATAATCGTCCTGTTCTAATTATTTATAACGCTAAAGCAATCGAAAATCTTGAATATTGTTTAGAATATTGGAAAAATTATTGTAGGCAAAATGGATTTGGTGAGGTGTTTTTGATATGTGCCAAAACATTTGGTTTAAATGACCCATATGTAATTAGTATGTTTGATGCCTGTGTGGAATTTCCGCCCCATGATATCCATACTAAACTTAAAATTGATTATTCCAAATTAACTAACCCTGATTATTTCGGTTCAATTTATCATATTATGGATTACATTAATAATATACCGGAAGACGTCCCATATCGCATATTTCGATGTGCCTTTCCCTCATGGGATAATACGGCAAGGGTCGGCAGGAAAAGTAAAATATTTTCTGATGCTTCACCTGATACTTTTGAAATCTGGCTTCAAAAAATAATAAATGACACCATTAAAAATCATTCACCAGAAGCAAGGTTCTTTTTTATAAATGCTTGGAATGAATGGGGCGAGGGAGCTCATTTGGAGCCGGACCGAAAATATGGATATGCATATTTGGAATGCTTGCGAAAGTGTATAGAAAGAGGTTTATCATGAATGACATTTCTATCATAATTCCGTTTCACAGGAATAAAAAGATGTTATTGGCAAGTTTAAAAACACTGAAAGAAAGCCTTAAAGAGCCTGTTGAAATTATAATTATTGCCAATAATATTAATGCACAGGAAATACAATTAGATTTAGATTCCCGGAAATACAAACTTATGCAATTCGGAGAAAATTTATTTTATCCGGAGGCTGTTCGTCAGGGTGCTTTGGCAGCTAATGGAAAATATCTTATATTGGCGGATCCGGATATTTTTTATTGCGAAGGCTGGCTCTCACAAATGATGGCATGTTTTGCCGCTCATGATAATGCAGGCGCTGTCGGAGCCAAACTGGTCAATCCATTAAATAATCGTTTGTTGGACTTTGGCATTGGATACTATGGTTATCATACGCTTCATCCTTTCAGGGGACTTCCCTATGCGCATGAACTGTGCCAGAAGGATATTTGCACCCAAAGTATTTGCAGTGCACTGTTTTTGATAGAGCATTCTTTACTGGAATCCCTTCATTATTTCGACCCCGAAATGCCATATGCATATTGCGACAATGATTTATGCCTACGGCTTAAAGATAAGGGATATGAAATATGGGGTGCGGCACAGGCAATTGCTTATCATAAGGGCAATACAGATACACTGAATTCTAAATATTATGCTTTTCAATATCTACGTGAAGATTGTACCGCAGCTTTTTTTGCCAAAAATCATAACCGTTACATGGATGATTATGCAAGATATTTTAATGTTTCGGTCAAATATTTTTTGCCTAAAAAATCGGTGAAAGGATATATTTTTATTAATCTCAGCAGTTTATATGATTGGAAAAACTATATGGAAATTTTTTCCGAATCAGGTTTTAACATTTTAGATATAAGCGAGTGTCTTATCAGGCAACGTAATAGCAGTTATATTGATTTATTTAATACGATTGACAGTTCATTAATAACTTCCAAAACACCTTTAATCTATTTTTTAGATAATTTCATGGCTTGCAATGAAAACAGCCTTTGGTTTTCGTTACGTGATACAACAGAAGATGTAATCATTGACAGTAATGCCAACTGTATTCCGTGTTGGCTAATTTCCAACAATTTAATATAATCATAATATCGGAAAGTTGATTTTACATTCTTTTTTCTGCAGTATACTGGTTGCCTGATGTTTATTTAGATATTGTTTTAGTTCATGCATGGACATTCGCATTATTTTATTTAAAAGAGAGATTAATTTTGAGTCTGACAGTTGTTCGATATAATTACAAGCATGGTTTTCAGCCCTTCCTCTTGCTAAAAAATAACAGGCATTATCATATAATTGATTTATGTAAATATGCAAAAATGTTTTTTTTCTGCTTTCATATAAAGAATATTGTGCGGATTGTATACACATAAAAGCATCCTCATATTTCCCTTGATAAAAATAATAAATAGATTTCATCCATTGGAGATAACAGGTAAGTCTACTTTTGATAATACAATTATAATCTTCTATTTGCTCAAAAATATCTTCTATTTCCTGCGGTTGAAAATATTTATCCATCAAAAAACATGCTGCCCGGCAAAGCAGGTACCTCTGCTTAAAATAGAGGAAATAATAAGTTCCTTGTTCCTTCATATCTATCGCTTTAATGCCTTTTTTTATAAAATCCCCAGCCGTGGTTAAATCATGTTGGAATAAGGATATTCTTATCTTACTATAAAAATAATTCATTTTTTTTGAAGGCATGTTGCCGTTTTCATAGAGAATACATGCGTTGCCCCATGCCTCAAGAACAGCATTTTTCGAAGTAATATCCCCATAATTACAATACCCTCTGTCTATAAGATTAAGAAATTTTATCTCGTCTGTCTTTTCCCTTGAAGCACCTGAACAATACTGCAGTTCTTCTGCTTTTTCAAGCCAATTAATCACCTCATCAGTAACACACTTGTGGAGGGCGCGATTATATACATGAAGACGGTTATAAAAATATGCATAAATTGTTACATTTTCCGATGTAATATTGTCCTTGGGCCAATACCTTAGAAGATTTTTTATCTCCGCGACAGCTTCCGTAAAGAAATTGCTCTCATACAATAAATTACAATAGGATATCATAATCCATGCCCAGTTTTCATTGGCCTGATATATATCCAGCCGTTTTTTTACAGAATCAATAATACGTTTATATATGGTTATTGCAGCATCCGTTCCGTATATTTCCCGCACGGTTTCGCATACCTTTGTCATCCGCTGTAAATGTTTTTCCAATTCTTCAATGGACGCTATCTTTTGAATGGTTTGGAATACCCATAAAGAATATATTTCATATCCTATTTTATATGGTGGTTCTTTTCCTGTCAGACAAGAATCCAAAAAAGAATTATCTTTTGTTCCCTTAATTATGTGATAAAGAGTATTGTACCATTCATGCTCAATATCCTGTGGCATATTACTATGGTGGAATGCATATTTACATAATAAAATATACTTTTGGGCAAAAAACATTTCTGTCATATCATGTTCAAATACGTATACGGGTTCATTTTCCTGCCGCTTTATCAGAAAATGAAAACTGCACAAATCATGAAGAACCTCAACTGGCAGGCAAAATTTTTTGCTTAATTCATCTGTCAGCCTTTGGAAAATATGTACTATTGCGAGTACTGTTAAACTTTGTGCCTCGTCGTGATCTGCCAAATAATAATCCCATCGGTTCGCCAAAAGTCCTGCTACTCCATCCGGAATACACATCATTTTCTGCTTAAAAGTTTCTGTCATTGCAGGCGGGATGACATATCCATCTCTCTGTAAAATTATGATATTTTCTGCTTCAAGTAGTTTTAGAAAGGATTGAACGTAAAAAGGGTTATTATTTGATGCATCCACGATTGCTTGAGCCTGTTCCGGGTCTATATCGGAATTTTGCAACAATTGGTTTAAGAATAACCTTGTTTCACCGGCTGTGGCAAATCCGGTTATTTCTTTTTTAATAATATTATGTTCATTATCACATAAGAATTTCCATAAAGAAACGCATTCTTCTTGTTGGTGAACATAATCCATATTAAATGTAATTCCGATTCGGCTTTTACAATGTCCGTTCTCTATCAAAAGTTTTTCTATAATCAAATGTAAAAAGGCAATAAACAGAGTTGGATAATACTGAATATTATCAATTGAAATATAGCATTGTGTCTTTATCAATTTTTGAATTACCACTGGCAAAATAGTCTTTTCAATATATTCCAGCTCAATGGAATCCTTTTGTCTGATGCTATATAATAGTTGATATATTCCGCTCAATTGATCTTCTTTGGCTTTCATAAGAAATGTTTCAAAATCGGGAATGTCAAATAATCCACAAATGAACTCCGTTATAACATTTTTCATGCTGCAGTTTTTCTTTTCCCGCAGATTCGTGCGAAAACGTATAACACGAAATCCATGCCCAAGAGCAAGATTTTCACATTCTTCTAAAAGCCGGCTTTTTCCGACGCCACTACTTCCATACAAATTAATGCCACGGAAAAATTTTCCTTTTATAATATTGTTTCTAAAATCCTTTTTGATTTTTTTATAAGAGGAGCCCTGTAAAATACAATCTCCGATCCAGGAACATTTTACCGTACCAAACCGAAAACTCCGTTCTCCTGTATCACAGGCTACTGTAACGCTTGGAAAATGTAATAGTGGATTATATTTCAAAACTTTAAAGTATATTTTACTTACTGAAACAGCATTTGCATCCAAAATAAAGTTTTTATCTGTCTTTCCGTTTGGATTTAAAACAGCGAATTCACCAGGAACCCATTTTGTTGTCAATCTAAGCGAAATTTTTCGTGACGATCTGTTGCAGGCATAAACGTTAAGACATAATGTCGTATCAAAATTAATATCAGACGGACTTTTTTCTATACTGCCTAAATCGCCGCTCATAGTATATGCCATAATTGGATCTGAAATAATTTGGCACGAAATATATGGCATCAGGCATTCTAAATCAGTCTCTGCAAAATTAGCAGTAGGAAAAAATTCGGGTTTCAGTTCACTAAAATGGGAAAAAATAATTTCCTCCAGTGATTCATCTGCATATATTTTAATTCTTTTTTGGGATATATCTGCATACTGCATTAACTTATCCAAAACAGGGCGTTTAAGATTGGAGTAGCTGAAAATTAATATTTCATCCGCAAAATCAATGATTGCCATAACCAATGTATTAGAAAATATATTTAAAGAGATTTTGTCCGCATAATTTTTACATTCCGCCCATTTGTAAGAACGGGAAGTACGCCATTCAAAATCACGGCTTCCATCCCACGATTCATTGGTTTCCTTCCAACGATTGGGACCATATTCTAAATCCAATATTCTTTTCACAAGGTTTTCAAACGCTTTTCCATCTCTGACAATTTTCGGTTTACCATTCTTGTCAAGGATACTTTTTGTAAACTTTTTTCTCCAATAGTTAGAAGTTAAAATCCTCATTCATGAATTCACCTTTGCAATAATAAAATATCAAAATTATGAATAATCCGAAATTATCCTTCATTTCTGTTTATCCAAAAATCCAACGGATAACTTTGAATTATCTTTCATTTTGTTCCTTAAAAAATTATACCACACATATATCCAAAAACAACTTTTTCTACATTATTTTATCCAACACAACAAAATTTATATTTTTTCTTTCATTATGAATATACTTTTCCGCTCTTGGCTTCCCGTTGCTGCCATCTTATTCACATCCTTCTCCCCCCGCCAGTCTCTCCCCAAACCGCACCTCACAATCCTTCCTGTAAAAAGCAATCCCAAGGCAGTCCACCTTCCGGTATCCTTCCTCACGCAGTTCTTCCCTGTATTTTTTCCCGTAAATCTGCAATAACGCCTTTTGGGCATCCGTCTCCAGGTCGTCTATGTGCTCGGAAACCTTCACTTCCACCACAAAAGCCCTCCCCCGCAGCGACGGGCTTTTCACCACAATATCGGAACGCCCGTTCCCGGATTCACGGTTGGATTTCACCAAATATTCCTCACTTTGGCTTAAGATTCCGGTCAGGAAACCATGGTAAAAGTTCTCCGCGCTGTCATAAAAGCTAATCGTACGGAAAAGCTGTCCCGACAAAATCTCCCCCACCTTTTCCCCGTTTCCCGACTCCATCGCTCCGTATAAATCACGGAAATCCTGTTTCCCTATGTTTTCCCGGAACAGTTTCATGATGGTATTCTCATAAATAGTCACCACTTCCACATTGGGAATACGGACTCTCAGGAAAATATACCTTTCCTTAAAATATTCCTCCACCTTCGTCAGGTACCCGGTAAAATAAAGGAAATTCCATAAATTTTCACCACTGTCATGCATATCCCCGTAAGTGACTTCCTCATGGACCTGGATATCCAGCGTTCCCCCGCCAAGAAGATCCTCAATCTGCCCTTTCGTCTCACGGTCCGCCCTTGCAATCAAATCCTTAATGATGTCATTGGAGCTGGTATTAATCCAGTGCGGACGCGGAAAAGCATTAATATCGGCACTCAAATCAAACAGAAACTTAATGACACTCCAGGGATTATATACCCCTGTATTTCCAAAAACATACCCGTCATACCATTCCTTCATGACTGGGAAACGGCTTTCCACCCCGTAATATTCCATCATCCGCAATACTTCCGGCTCCGTAAAACCAAAATGCTCACTGTACTTCGTATCAAGCATGGAAATGATGTTCAAATGGTTCAGTCCCGTAAATATACTTTCTTTTGAAATCCGCAGGCATCCGGTAATCACGGCAAACTGCAGATAGTCGTTCGTTTTCAGGGCGGCTTCAAATAAAGAACGGATAAAATCCACCATCTTTTCATAAAATCCCCGGAAATAGGAATTTTCCAAAGGGACATCGTATTCGTCAATCAGTATCACCGTATTCCTGCCCGTTACCTGGTATATACACCTGCAAAACACCTGCAGGGAAGCCCCCATTTCCTTCCTGTCCGCCAGTCCGTCAGCAATCCTGGCATACTGCTCATATTCCTTTTGGGCAAGCCGCTCTTTCCCCTGTTCAACCATATGCCTGTGCCTGTTAAATTCCGCCTCAATACCGCTCTTAAGCATATAATAAGCCGTTTCAAAATCCCCCTGCTTCGCCGATTTCAGCGTCAGATTCATGACCGGATACTTTCCCATCTGACCGGCATAATCTTCCCCGGCATCCATGATTCCCAGCCCGTTAAAAAGTTCCCGGTTCCGCGCATTCTTCCCGGCATCCCCCGTATCTTCAAAAAAATACCGCAGCATGCTTAAATTCAACGTCTTCCCGAAACGTCTCGGACGGAGGAATAAGTTTACCTTTCCTTTTAAGTCCAACAATTCTTTGATAAACATGGTTTTATCCACGTAGTAATATCCCGACTGTATCAAATCCTCAAAATTTTCCACGCCAACCGGCAACGGTTTTTTCATTCCTCACACCTCCGCCATATTTCCCTATTACACATTACTGAATAGCAGTTCCATCTCCTCTTTGTCAAAAGGTTCTCCCTTCCCCCATATGTAAGAATTGTATCCCGTAAATACTATTTTTTTGTTATAAGTTTGAAGATACCGGCCGTCAGACAAACGACTTGCCGGTCGTAATATACTTAAATCATTATCCCATATTTCCAGCTTATTATATTCTTCGTCCACCAAAAATAAAAGATTGGTCTGTGTTACCGCTATAAGGGAATATCCTTTCTTTCTCCCAAGCTCCACCAAAGCTGCCGCCGATGACCCCGTAAAAATGTTTTCCACATGGGGGTTTATCATTACGATATCGTTTGGAACGGACGGATTATATTCGATAATAACAACTCTTGGACGAAAATCCTTCACCGCATCCCATACATGATAATCGTATCCGTCAATATCAATACTCAGCAAATCGATTTGCTTTGGAGCATGATTCGCATGTAAAATACTATCCAATGTATTTTCCCTGAAACCTACATATGCCTCTACGCAGGACACCCTCGGATAATCTTTATAATTATTTTTTAATTGCTCTGCACGCTCCGCATCACCTTCTATAAACAGTCCCCCAAATCCACCGTTTACAATCAACTCCCTGATATTGCTGAGGTATATTCCATCCCATCCTCCGAATTCCACGGCATATTTAGACGTTGTCCCTATTCGGTCAAATACCGCCTTCAATATGCCGTCTTCGCCATGCTGGCTATTGACATTACAGGCGTAACGGTTCAAGTTATCCCGGCACAATTTATAAAAATGGGAAAATTCCCGGTAACATAACATTTCCCCATCATTATCCGGTGTAACCGACAAAACCTCATTTAAAAATTCCCTTCGGTCTATAATTCCTGCCATTACACCGTTCTCCCTATCCACAACAACAGCTTCTTCCATCTGAAAACCCATGAAAGTGTCGTACAATTCCTTCACCAGGTCTTCTCCCTCTGACCACAAAATAACCGAAGGCATATCCCTCTTACAGATATCCTTTAATCTTACTTCTTTATCCGTCGATAATTCCGTTTTTTTGGACAATAATATTTTCCGGTCAATCACCCCCAAAAACTTAAAATCATTCTCATAGATATAGAAATTCACCTCCCTCTCGTAATGCAGGGAAACCAAAAACAAATCAATTAGCTGCTTCTCTCCTTCCATACATCTTTGCCTGACACCGAATTTTTCCATACGATTTACCATTGTCCTTGCCTCCTCATTTTCCTTACACCCCTCTCGAAGTCCGCTTATCCCCATGCAAAATCCGGTTCTTATCCGCCCCGTTCAACTGTACCAGCTTTCCGCTCCTGTCATAATAAGTGAGCAAATCCGAATTTTTCACGTAACGCCGCATCAAATCCTCATTTTCCAAATACTGTATCGCCTGCGCCTTCCGGTCTTCCGGTTTCGGGATTTGGAATTCCATGGACGGAGGGTGCTCCACCACGCCTTCCGCTTCCACGGCAGAAAGGACGTTTTCCCCGCCGATTGCCTGCGACCTGTCCGTGACATCAATGATACTCTCCCCGTCTTCCGTTCCGGACAATGCATCTTCCGTCCCAGGCAATGCGTCTTGCGCATGTTCTTCCGAAACCGAACTGTCCGAATTCCAAAAATCCAAAAGGGCTTTTTTTATGCTGCTGATAAACCCCGAAAAAGCCTTTACCAGTTCACCGATAAATCCCCTGGCACGTTCCGCGGCCGCACCAAAGTCTATATATTCCTCCGTCTGCGCCGTGCCGGTCTTGCCGTTTCCGGCTCCGCCGTACCTGGTCTGCGTTTGGCTGGAAAATTCCGCGATGACACCGTCCGTTTCCACTTTGGTCTTTCCGTCCTCTTTTTTGCCGGATTCATCTTCTTCCAGACCGTAATTCAGGGAGAATTTCTCCCCGTTCTCCACGTTCGTACCGACTTTTACATTTATCCGGTTGTATTCCTGATACCCCCGGTTATTTACCGGATCCACCATAACTGCCACCCGCCTTTCTTTCCAACCAAAACCACATCCCTAACCTTTCCGGTATTCCCTGTAACATGACAATGCCAAAAGAAAATATCCCGTATAAAATGGGACAAACCCGTAAATCATATACCGCGACAGGCACATAATCGTCAGGGATACTGCCGATACGTTTGCCGCCACCGCGAGCAGGGCAACCAGCATAAGCGGTACTGCCGGGTTCGTCCGGTCCTTCCGGTACACCAGCCACATCATCAAAAACGCCGACAAATACAGGAAAGCAGCCGCCCAGTTTAACACCGGATGTACCACCGCGATACTGCGCACCAAACCGTAACGGGCAATCAACAGGTAATTGCCGAACCACCTCGCAAAACATGCCGGAAGAATCCCTTTGATGATCTTTCCCGCCGTCTCGTCCGCCATTAAATTCTGTATGATGTAGTCGCTCGTTACCGCCTTATCATAAGTCTGGTAAAACACATCCTCAATCATCTCATACTTGACCGTATCATGCCATTCCTCGATATGCTCCGCTTTCTCTTTCCAGGAATCCCCCGCATATTTGTAATTTGCCTGCCGTTCTTCGGTCAGGTCATACATGCGGTAGAAGAAATCCCTCGCCTCCGCGTCCCTAATCCGTTCCCCGTCTTCACGGTCCGCCGCATAGAGGATATTCGTCAGCGTATTCACGGTCCCATACGTATTATTGATAAAATGCCCGTTAAAAACCAAATTATAACTTTTTACCGCCAACGTGCGCAGGCAGAACACGCAAACCACCGCCATGACTGCCATGGACAGCCACCACGCCTTCCCTTTTCCGATTCTGATTCCAATTCCGCTTCCAACCCCTGCCGGTTTCCGATGGTCTCCCTGCGCAATTTTCTCCCCGGCTTCCAAAACCGTACCGTTTGCACATAAAACCCTTGCGCCTGCTACCATCAGCCACATTAGCACCGTCAGCATCATCTGGCTCCTTGTCAGGGAAAGCAAAAGCGCCAGCACAAGGCTGGTCCAAACCGCCTTCCGAACCGCTTTCCTGTCCGTTTCCACTACTATCTTAAAACATTCCATCATAAAAAGCGTGAAAAAGGGCAGGCAGAGCGCTTCACTCATTACCGAATTGCTCATAAACAGATGCAGGGAAGAAAAGAACATCGTTATGACATGGGGGGCGAATCCCAAAAGAAGGACGGCGGTTTTCCCCAAAAAAGATAGTTTAAACCGCCTGCCCACATATTCCGCATACGCCCATACACTGAACGCGGCAATCAGGTTCTGCAGGATTCCCATCGCCGTCAGCCAATTCTCCTCCCCCGGAAACAGCGTCCGGAGCAGGGCAAGAAACAGGGGGTACAACGGCTCCCTGTGGATATGCATTTTGATATACTGGTCCGAATCGTTATACACCCCCGGCCCGAACACAAGGAACATGCCGAGGAACACCGCATAAACCGGCAGGAAAGACACCGCTCGTTTCTTCCGCTCTGTCATTACAGCCTCCAATACAAATAGCCTTCCTGATAGTCTTCCTTCTTTAACAGCCCTTTGATGTCCATCAGTACTTTTACCTCATGTTTCGGATGGAAAAACCCGCCGATGGTTTCCCTAGACAGCTCCAGAAATGCGGTGTGCGCCACAGCCACAATAACTGCATCCATGTCCTTTACATCCTCCAGTTTACCGAACGTAATCCCGTAAAGCCGCTCTGCTTCCCCCGCATCCGCCGCAGGGTCCACTACCATCGGCGTAATGCCGTATTCCCCAAGCTCTCTGTAAATATCGATCACTTTCGTGTTCCGCGTATCCGGGCAGTTTTCCTTAAACGTAAACCCTAAGATCGCCACCTTTGCCCCTTTCACCGGAATATCCGTCTTAATCAGGTTTTTCACTACATTTTCCGCCACATACCTGCCCATGTCGTCATTGATGCGGCGTCCTGCCAGGATGATGCGGGAATGATAGCCCAACGCATCCGCCTTATAGGTCAGGTAATAAGGATCCACACCGATACAGTGGCCGCCAACCAAACCGGGAGCAAATTTTAAGAAGTTCCATTTCGTTCCCGCCGCTTCCAGGACCGCCTTCGTATCTATGCCCATTTTATGGAAAATGATGGACAATTCATTCATAAACGCAATGTTAATATCCCTTTGGCTGTTCTCGATAACTTTCGCCGCTTCCGCCACCTTAATGGATTCCGCACGGTATACCCCTGCCTCCACTACCAGCTCATATACCTTTGCCACCGTGTCCAGCGTTTCGGCATCCATACCGGATACGATTTTCGTGATGGTTTCCAAACGGTGTACTTTATCGCCGGGATTAATCCGCTCCGGGGAATACCCGATTTTAAAATCCACACCGCACTTTAACCCGGATTCCTTTTCCAAAATGGGAACGCAGATTTCCTCCGTCACACCCGGATATACCGTGGATTCAAATACTACGACGGAACCTTTGGTCAGGTTCTGTCCAAGCAGACGGCTGGCGCCTTCCACCGGGCTTAAATCGGGCGTATGGTCGTCGTTGACCGGCGTGGGAACCGCCACGATATGGAACCTTGCTTCCTTTAACTTCGATGCGTCCGCCGTAAATTCCACCGTGGTATTTTGGATTACCTCCGGTCCCACCTCGTTAGTAGGATCTACCCCTGACTGGTACAATCCGATTTTCTGCTCGTTCAAATCAAATCCAACGACTTTGATTTTTTTCGCAAAGGCAACGGCAATGGGCATCCCCACATAGCCCAGGCCTACCAAAGACAGTTTTTCTTCCCCGCTTACCAACTTCTCATACAATCCCATCTGACTGTTCCTCCTTTAACGCATTCTTTCATCCGCATCCTATATCAATCATCATTACACGGTCGCTTCCACAATCGTCTTATCCCCAATACGGATTTCCTTTACTCCAATCTGTTTCTTTTGGTTAAAATTAAAACTGAGCAAAAATCCTTTCTTTAACTGATAATATTCCAAATAATCCGCCAACTGCTTCTCACCCCTTTGGTTATATTCCTTCCCGTGCCATATCTTCATTTCTACCACATACTGCCTTCCCCTGTAATCCACCACCACATCCGTACGCCGCATATCCCTCGTCCGTGCTTCCACATAATAGTTCCCTACCCCGTTAATAATCGGTTTTAAATACAGAAGAAACAGACGCCTTCCGTTTTCCTCCAAAAAAGCAACATCACTGTCTCCGTATACTTCCGTAAAATGCTCCGTAAATTTTCTGAGTACCAATTCCATGTTTAAAAATCCGTCTTCCACAAATTGGTTTTTATCCGCGGCCCCGGCCTGATATGTCACGCTTTCCAGCAATTCTTCCGAAAGGAACAAATTATACAGCCTCGTTTCAAAAATCCGGTTTGCCACACATACTGCCCCGCCGCATTCCTTAATGAAGCCCAGCATAGTCCCCATATTGACCGCATGGCTGTCCGGATTGTACGGAATACTTTTTCCAAGGAAAAGCATACTGTACAGCATATGGTATAGTTCCCTGTCATCATACAGTTTTTTCACCATATCATCGAACAGCGGATTTTTATCTTTCAACAGGAGTTTTACCGCATCCGACACACTTTCTTTTGTCCATCCCGCTCCTTTTCCCCCGCTTTCCCGCTCCCATTCATCCATCATTTGGCAAAGGCAGGAAACAAGATACGGATATCCTGAAGTATAATCATAAAGCAAATTCGCAATCAGCGGAATGTCCATTCCGGTGTGACAGTCATTTTCGTAGTCCGACAGCATTCCCATGATATCCGGAACGGAAAAACCCAAATCCACTTTGAACTTCGCCGCAATATTCCAGGGACTGTTATAGCGGTGTTCTTCCTCCGGCCGGATTTTCAATTTCAGGTTTTTAATGTCATATACCCCCGCCAAAATCACGGAATGGAATGACGGCGTATCTTCCCTGTTCATATACCCCGCCCTAAGCAGCGCCAAAAAATCCATAAACACTCTGTTATTGGAAGCACTGTCCACTTCGTCTATCACAAGTACCGGTTTCCGGTACGCCGTTGCACATAATCGTTTCATATGCCGGAACATCCCCGATAACGTCATATTCCGGTCTGTTTCCGCTACCGCTTTCCCGAAGGCGGTAACCTCATCCATGGCAAACCCTTCCACTTTCCTTTCATGGATTACTTCCAAAAAGCGGGTGGCAAATGCAGACACAAAACGATATTCATCCCGGAAATCACCTTCACTCATTTCCTGGAAACTCATGAAAACAACTGCATATTCGTCCTTTAAATACTGCGCCAAAGCCATCAGCGTCGTCGTCTTCCCATACTGTCTCGCCCTGTTTACCACAAGGTAATCCCCATTATCCACCAGCTCTTTTATTTCCCTAAGGCGGCTGTCAAGGTTTACCATATAATGTTTTTCCGGATAACAGCGTCCGCTGGTGTTAAACTTCCTGCCCTTCATGGTACCCCGCCTTTCCTTCCCCTGTTTCTTCCCTGTCTTCCTTCTTCTTTATCCTTCTTTTTTATCTTTTTCCTTTTCCGCCCCCCTGCTGCATTCACTCCACAATCCGTTCCACTTCTTCCAAATATGCCCGTATGACCTGCTTCCTGTCAAATTCGCGTTCCATCTTCTCCCTGGCCGCTTTTCCCATCCGTGCCCGCTCCGGCCTGGACAGCGCCAGGAACTTCTCCATGGCGCCGATTAAATCATCGGCATCGCCGGGGGTAAAGCCGAAACCGGTCACTCCTTCCTCAAAGGCTTCCCGGCATCCGCTGATGTCCGAGGCAATGACCGGACGTCCCGTTGCCGCCGCTTCGATTAAGGCATTGGACATCCCCTCATGGAAAGAAGCCACCACCACGGCTCCCGCCCTGGTAAGAAACGGGTGTACTTCCGTATGGAAGCCCCACTGGCTGATAATCCCCTTTTCCTCATATTCATTCAAAAGCTCCTGAAAGTCCTCGTCACAGTAACCGAGAATGGCAAATTCCACGTCGTCCCGGTGCAGCCGCACCGCCGCTTCAAGGAATTCCAAAATTCCCCGTTCCTTCATAACCCTGCCCACGAACAGGAATGCCGTCTTCCCCTCTTTCGGATATTCCTCAAATACATGCCGCTCCAAATTAACGCCGGAACCGTTTACCAGCCGTTCCTTCTTTCCCCGGATGCGGAATCCGTCAAAAATCCCCTTGTTTTCCTTGTTTTGGAAAAAAATGCATTCCGCCTTCCGTAACCCCGCCCGGTACATGCAGACAATCATCTTTAAAAACAGTCCCTTCCGGTCGAAAGCCCCTCCCAATCCGGTAATCGTGGACATATAGGGAATCCGCAGCAGCCGGCAGGCAAAGCCCCCGTAAATATTCGGTTTTATCGTATAAGTAATGACTAAATCCGGTTTCACCTGTTTTAACAGCTTCCGGTAGGCGAGAAACAGCTTCCCGTCCTCCCTTGGATTCACCCCCCTGCGGTTAATGGGGGTCGTAATGATCTCGCATCCTTCCTCTTGCAGTTCCTTCACCTTCGTATCATCGGGAAGGCTGATGATAACCCGGTGTTTGTTTAACAGCCCCAACAGCAGTTCGTTGCGGAAATCATACAGCCCGCCGGAGGAGTTGGTTAATATAAGTATTGTACCCATTCTATCTGATTATCTCCGTATCGTTCATATCCCTGATGGCTATTTCATTATATTTCATCATGCAGATACCGGCGCGGTAACGGCCGATGGAATCCCGGTTTTCCTCCCCCTTTAAATTGCGGATAACCTGTTGGGGAAAGTTGACGCCGCACTCGTAAGCGTGGGGATACCCGCCGCCAAAACGGGGATTTACCTCCGAAATATAATACGTATCCCCTATTTTAAAGATATCCATATCTATCATACCACAGAACCCGCATTTTTCCACGAATTTTTCAATCATGGCAAAGAGTTTCTCATCCTTAAAGGAAACCGACTTATCCGTTTCCCCCGCCCGCATCTTAATCTTCTCTTTTACGAAAATGGAAGTGCATCTGCCCGTCAGCATATCCACGTACACGTCCGCCCCGTACTCCGTGCCGTCCATGTACTCCTGCACCATCAAATCGTCATACCTTTGAAACAGTACCTCGATTTCCCCGTCGCTGCATACTTTGCTGATATTTATGCTGGCGCTTCCTTTCACCGGTTTCACAAACACCGGATAGGAAATCTCCCCCTTACGCAGCGCTTCGGAAAATTCCTCTTTCCCCACATAACACTTTCCGGTGGGAATCCCCATGCCGCACAGCATTTGGTACATTTTATACTTGTCAAAACAGGTCTCCACCAGCTCACAGGAAGAAATCACCGGTTTGGCGCCCACTTCCAGGAAACGCTCCTTCTCTTTCGCCAAAAGGCTTAATTCCGGGTCGATGAGGGAAAACACGCCGTCCACGTTTTCCTTTCTGCAGATATCCAAAATAAGGTCCAGATATCCCGGTTCGGATATCCTCGGCACCAGGTAAAACCGGTCCGCATCATACACTGCCGGGGCAAGGTTTGAGCAGTCCGTGGCAATGACTTTCCCTTCGTTTCCAAGCTCCCTCTTAAAATACTGCACAATCTTATTCCTCGTTCCCGCGCTCAATATCAAAATATTCATAGGCTTTCCTTATTTCCTCTCTGTCTTCCTGTTTCCATATCCTGTATTTCCAGGCGTGCCTGGATATATCCTTCCGGCAGTCCTTTGCACTTTCACCCGCTCCTTCATTTCAACCTTCCGGTTTCCTCCAGACGCTGCTTACGTATCTGCGCGAAATTCCCCTCCACTGCATGGGTATCCTCCGCCACTTCCCCGCTGTGTCCAAGCACCGTTTTCACCGTCAGCCAAAGGACTTTCATGTCCATGGCAAACGACAGGTTCTTCACATACTCCACGTCTTTTTCCAGCCGCCTGTCCCAATCGATGAAATTCCTTCCGCTGACCTGCGCTAACCCCGTTAATCCCGGCCGCACCGTATGCCGCAGCTTTTCTTCCTCCGTATAATACGGCAGATAAGACACCAAAAGCGGTCTTGGTCCGATCAGGCTCATATCCCCTTTTAAAATATTTAAAAGCTCCGGCAGCTCGTCCAGGCTCGCCGCACGCAGCAGGCGTCCGAATTTGGTCAGCCTCTCGCTGTCCGGCAGCAGGTTCCCCTGCGCGTCCTTTTTGTCCGTCATCGTCCGGAACTTGCACAGCGTAAAAATCCGCCCGTCCAGCCCCGGCCGCTCCTGCCGGAACAGCACCGGAGTTCCCAGCTTGCACCGCACCAGTACCGCCAACACCAAAAGCACCGGACTTAACACCAAAAGCGCCGCCAATGCCGTCAAAAAATCCAACCCCCGCTTCACGAACCTCCGGTACATCCTCATCCCTCCCCGGCCATTTACTTACCGAACAACCGTTTTACAATTCCGATAATCTTATCCATATCCTCCGCCGTATTCTTAATGTCGCTGGGCAGGCAAAGTCCACTGTTAAACACATCTTCCGCAAGACTTCCCTTTTCCCTGACGGAATAAAAACCGCACTCCGCAAATACCGGCTGCAGGTGCATCGGCTTCCAAATCGGGCGGCTCTCGATATTCTCCTTTTCCAACGCATCCATTACCATATCCGGCGTCACGCCGCAGCCCTGCGCAATCCGCATACCGGAAAGCCAGCAGTTCGCGTCCCCGTCCGGGTTTAACGGATTCATGGTAATCTCAGGGATATCCGCAAAGGCTTCCCGGTACTGCGCATAGATTTCCTTCTTGCGTCTCTTATGTTCCTCCAAATACAGAAGCTGACCCCTGCCGATACCGGCAACGATATTGCTCATCCGGTAATTATAGCCAATTTGGGAATGCTGGTAATGCCTTGCAGGGTCGCGGGCCTGTGTCGCAAGGAAACGGGATTTTTGAATCAGTTCTTCATCCTCCGATACCAACATTCCTCCGCCGGAAGTGGTTATGATCTTATTACCGTTAAAGGAATAAATTCCCATTTTGCCAATGGTTCCGGTATGCTTCCCTTTATAGGTACTGCCCACGGATTCCGCCGCGTCCTCAATCAGCACCGTCCCATGCCTGTCACAAATTGCCTTAATTTCATCCAGTTTCGCAGGAGTACCATAAAGGTGTACCAAAATCACTGCCTTTGGCTCCGGATATTTTTCATAAGCCCTTTCCAATGCTTCCGGCGACATATTCCATGTGTCCGGCTCCGAATCGATAAACACCGGCGTCGCATTTTCATAAACAATGGGATTGCAACTCGCCGAAAACGTAAGGGTGGGGGCAAACACCACGTCCCCGCGCCCCACGCCGAGCAGGCGCAGCGCAAGATGGATGGCCGCCGTTCCCGCGCTCAATGCGGAAGCATGGGAAATTCCCACGTAACGCGCCATCTCCTTTTCAAATTCATTCACGTTCGGTCCCAAAGGCGCCACCCAATTTGTGTCAAACGCCTCCTGCACAAACTCCTGCTCCTTCCCGTGCATCGTCGGGCTGGACAGGTAAATCCTTTTCTTTTCCCTTCCCTTTTCCATACGGACACCTCCTCCTAGTGCTCTTTCTGCTTCCTTATCGCTCCGTTTCCCGGCTATTCCTACCGGTCCCTCTCATCCGTATAATGGTATGTCGGTACAATTTCCCGGATTAACGGACGGATATCCCGGCTTTCATTCCTGGACTCCTCTTTGAGTTTCTTAAGCTGCTTAAAGAAATTCATTTCGTCTATTTCAATAGGCTTCCCCACATGAATCAGCTTATTCGCCGTTTCCTTCAGCCCTTCTTCCTCCATCAAAAGCTCCTCATACAGCTTCTCGCCGGGGCGCAGTCCGGTAAACTCAATCCTGATATCCTCGCCCACCCGGTACCCTGACAGGCGGATTAGGTTCTGTGCCAAATCCAGGATTTTCACCGGCTCACCCATATCCAGCACGAAGATTTCCCCGCCCTTGGCATAAGCCCCCGCCTGTAAGACAAGGGAAACGGCTTCCGGGATGGTCATGAAATAGCGGATGATATCCGGGTGCGTCACCGTCACAGGACCGCCCTCCATAATCTGTTTGCGGAACAGGGGAATCACGCTGCCGTTGCTGCCCAGCACATTCCCGAAGCGCACCGCCACAAATTCCGTATCGTAATGGTTGTTGAACGTCTGGATGATCATTTCGCAAATCCGCTTGCTCGCCCCCATGATATTCGTGGGATTGACCGCTTTATCCGTGGATATCAGGACAAATTTCCTTACCCCGTAGAAAGCCGCTGCCTGCGCGGTCTTCCATGTGCCGAACACATTGTTCTTCACCGCTTCGTTGGGGCTGTCCTCCATCAGCGGTACGTGCTTGTGCGCCGCCGCATGGTACACGATATCCGGCCGGTAAGTTTCAAAGATCCAGTTCATCCGGTTCGTATTGCGCACGGAAGCAATGAGCACTACCATATCCAGTTCCGGGTACCTGGTTTTTAATTCCTGTTGGATATCATACACGTTATTTTCATATATATCGAGAATCACCAGCCGTCTCGGTTTATGACTGGCTATCTGACGGCAAAGCTCGCTTCCGATGGAACCCCCGCCGCCCGTCACCAACACCGTTTTCCTTTGTACATAACCCAGGATGGAATCCAAATCCACGCTGATGGGATCCCTGCCCAGCAGGTCTTCCACTTCCACGTCCCGCAGTTTACTTACATTCACTTCCCCATTCACCAACTGGTACATGCCCGGCAGGGAACGGAGCTTGCAGTTTGTCTCTTTACAGATTTCCAGTATGCTGCGCATTTCCGAGCGGGAAATAGCCGGCATCGCCACGATAATCTCATCGATGTCGTAGATATCCGCCGATTCAATGATCTTATCCCTGCCGCCCGTCACTTTAATTCCCTGAATGTATTTTCCCCATTTCCCCTTATCGTCATCGATGATGCATTTAATGACCATGGTACTGAAATTGCTGTTGACGATTTCCTTGATGATTACGTTTCCGGCTTCCCCCGCGCCAATCACCATGACGGATATCCCGTTTTTCTTATTCTGCTGCTTATGCTTCTGGCTGCGCAGGAACCGGTAGGAAAACCGGCTGGCAAAAATCATGCTGATCAGTACAAACATATACAGAAAATAATAGCTTTTCGGTACCGGCTGTCCCACCGTCTTAAAAAACTGCAGCCCAATGCTGTTCATCAGGGCGGACATCACGCAGGACATCACAAGGTTCTGCAGCTCCGTCTCCCCCGCGAACGCCCAAAGACTGTGGTACATCCGGAAAAAGTAAAAAATACACAACGTAAGAAAGATATTGATTGGAAGGAACCTGTTAACCGGCGACAGAAAGTGTTCCGGTATCATATCCAAATGAAATTCGTAACGGATCAGCACCGCCATATAACTTGCAAATACGATACTGATGATATCGTAGATAATCAGGCATGTCCGGCGGTAAAACAGCTTTACGTTAAATGGTTTTTTCTCTTTTTTGTTCTGTTTTTCTTTATCCTGCATCATTGAAATCCTCATTCCGATTGACTGCCAGCCACTTGTCTGCCAATCCGGGTACTCACACGCCGCCTTCTTCCCCCATGCCGAACAGCAGCGGCGCCAGCGTCACCATCAGCACGAATCCCGCCGGATGGCACAAATGGAAAATCCACTCCACCAACCCCGCCATGGCAAATGCCGTCAGCACGGCAACGGGCAGGGCTGCACAGGACACCTGCCGCTTCTTTCTGTAATACAGACAGCCCTGTATAAACGTTACCGCCCCCACCAGTACAAACACGGCTCCGACTGCCAGGCCATGGTCATATGCCACCTGTAAATAAATATTGTGCGCATGGACCGCTAACGACCCGTCAGGCAGTATGGCGCCCATGTCGTCATGTCCGGCAAGGTTCAGTTCCTTTAAATAGGCGCGGAAGATGTCCATACGGCCGTTGGCGTATTCCTCGGTCTTTTCATAAACGCTTAAATCTTCTTCCACGGTTTCTTCTTCCTCTGCCTTCTCAAAATTACCCTCCAAGGCGTCTTTCTCCAACTGCGCCGCCGCTTCTTCCTCCGCGGCACGTTCTTCCTCCGTCTTCGTACCGATGATATTCAGCTTCTTATCGCCGCTCCCCACCGTACCGGTACTTCCACCGTCACCGGTATCCTCCGAACGGACGCTAGAGCCTTCTTCCGTTCCGGCGGTTAAGCCGGAATTTTCCTGACCGCCGGACTCAGGCTGCGCACTGCCATCCACAGCAGCGCTGTCATGCATATCCTCAATGTCGCCTTCCCATACCACATCGCCCTTGTTGTTAAAACGCTTTGAAAGGTATTCCCGGTACTCCGGGCTTCTTTCGTAAGAATATGTCCCGCTTTCCGGTATATCAAATATTTTGCTGTTAAAGACTTCCGTAAACCTCCGTATGGTGATATAGTACATGGAATCCCATTCATTTCCCCGCATGACCACATCGGGAAATTCTTCCACCTCATACCGGTATACGTTATTGCACACCGCCGGAAGGATTCTCTGGGCGGTAAATGCCAGCGGAAAACACCACACCACGGAAACCGCCATCATTCCCACAAGCACGGCGCATCCTTTTACTTTCCGCTTCCCCATGTCCGCCACCGCCAGCACTGCCACAACCGCTACCATCAGCGCCACCGCCAAAAAACCCGTCCGCGATGCGGTAAACAGCATATACGTAGCCGCCAGGCCAAAAAGCAGAAGTTCCTTCCAAAGATAAGCAAAGATATTTTCCCCCTCCGTCCTGCGGTATTCCAAATAGCGCTCCACCAGCCGGACAAATGCGGCGCACAATACCACCGCCATATAAACCGCCGTCACCGTCACGGTATGGAACACAAACGGATAACGGGGATAAATCCACGAGAGGAAAGGTCTGCGCACAAAACAGAAAAACATGGAGCAGATAAAGTGAAGCAGCAGCCCGTTACTGATATTCTGCAGCAAATGCTCCTTTTTATCCCAAAGCGCATAGCGGATGTAAAACAGCGTAAAAGCCGCGGCCATGGCAACCGTCCACCACCTCGTATTGCGGAACAGGATTAACAGCACGAAAAATATCCCAATGACCGCCCCATACCAGATGCGGATGCGCGCCATCTTCCTTCTGCGCAGCAATTGCAGCAGGATATTCACCACAAGAAAGCCCCCAAGGATTACCACGGCAATCCCCCAGCGCAGAATGCGCATATCCCACTCGTCCATCGCCAGCACATCCACATATATGCTGCTGTAACGCATGGTAACGGCAGCGGCAATCACGGCGTACAGCACCGTAAATTTGTTGAAAATATCCTCTTTTGCGCACATCACAAGGGCTGCCAGCGCAAGGAATACCATAAGCTGGCGTTCCGCCACCCTGTGATGGATGTCATAAAGTCCGTTCATGTAATTGCAGCACGCCCATACGGCAGCCGCAAAAAACACCACCTGCAAATAATCCGGCGCTTTTTCTTTCCATTTCTTATCAAACGGCACATAGCCGCCCCTGTCCCGCTTATGGTTCACGATATAAAAAAGGGTCGCGGAAGCAAGCAGGATTCCCACGGTATAAAACAGGTTATCCGTCCACTGCCCGCTGAAAAACCTCCGTATACTCACAAGCCAAAAGGCTTCCGCGGTAAATGCCGCCACCAGTACGTTCGCCGTGGCGCGCACCGCCTGTCCCACCGTAACCAGCCGGTCTTTTCCCGTCAGGCGCGTATACAGTTCCACTGCCGCCACCAGCGCCGCCATAACGGCAAACAGTATGGCGCCGTACAGAAAGACTTTCTCTTTCCGCAGCGGGACCGAATAATAATATTCCCCGATGATATTATATCCTTCCAGCTCATCGTAATTGTAAATCAGGCGGCTGACATAAGGCGTTCCCGCGCTTTCCGTTTCCTCCAGTCCAAACCAGACCCTGCTGCCTTCCAGACCCTGCAGGAAATAGTAGTAATCCTTTCCCACTTCCAAATCTTCGTTCACATAAATGGGGCAGAAACCCGGAATATCGATAAACCTCGTATCCACCTTCTGTTCAAACATAATCTCCATATCGGAATCCAGCATACGGAAAATAAAAGAATCCACCCGTTCGTCATAAGACCAGCCGTTCTTAAAATCCGCCACATACAGGTTCACCGTCGCCAAATGGTCATACTGTGCGATAAAACGCTGCAGCAGGTAATCTTCCCCCACACTGTCCGAGGAACCCGCAATCCTTTGGTTGCTCACCGACGGAATCGTTTCCTCCCAAAGACGCAGCGGATATATGGTCAACATGGCACACAGCGTCAACAGGAGAATGACACACTGTATGGCACGGCTTTGCTTCACTACTTTATACATATCTTACACCTGTATCCTTTCCAAACCTTCCCAATCCTTCCAAATTCCATCCAATCACGGGTAAGTATAGCACAGTTATACTTCGTTTACAAGAACTGCCGCTGCCCATGGAAGCGCAAACCATAAAACCAGTACATACCTTGGCAGGTAAGTGGGCCCCAGTATTACCGTCAGCCACAAAATCCCCAGCATGGCAAAGGGAAGCAGCAGACCGTATTTCTTCCTGTAATAAGCATACCCACCTGCGAACACAAATACCCAGAAAAGAAAACCCATGGAAAACAGCATGGATACCACGGGAATTTTCTGCTGCGCAATTTCCAGCGACATATCCCGGTACCACCAATCCAGCCACGGAAGCAGGCTGTGCCTCTCTCCCGGCTGTTCCACCTCATAACCGAAGAAGGAACTGTCGCCATAAGTAAAGGTAAACACACTGTTTCCGCGGTATACGTCAACCACCGTATCGGGATACCAGAACCCGTAAGAAGTCATAAACCATGCATTCAGGTAGGTAAACGGATGTCTTAGCCCGGTTTCCGCCCAAAGCCGTATATATTTTAACGGCTCGGCTTCAAAGGCTTCGTTGTCAAACCATATTTTCACCCCGTCCGACACCTTCGCCGTATAATACGGAAGCGCTTCTTCCGGCAGAATCCCGTACAGGGTTTTCTTCTGTTCTTCCGTCAGACTGTCCCCCTCATACTTCCACACCCTGGCAAGCTGCTGGATAGGTACCGTCAACATCTCCTGGCGTCCGGCGCCCCGGGCGTCCAATGCCGCAGAAAGTCCCGCCGATGCAAGCGCATAAGCGGCAAATACCGCCCCCAGCAAAAGCGCCGCCTTCCTGCGGCAGCCCTTTGCATAACCAAACAGCAGGACAGGCGCAAGCACCAAAAATGCATACATGCCGTTATGCCGGAAGCACATCATCACAAGCGCGCTGGCCGCCAGCCGCAGCAGGTTTCCCCTGTTTTTAAAAAATGCCTCCGCATCTTTCGCCAAATCCGCCAGCGCCGTCAGCAAAAGCAGAAGCGCTGCGCTAAAAATGCCGTCCTTCGCCGAGCAGAGCACAAACATCACGTTCACCGGAAAGAAGCCGAAGTAAAGGGCAGTCACAATGCGCAGCCACCGGCGCACACCGGATTTCTTCATATAAGACAGCACATAAGCAAATACCGCCGCCATCCCCGCCATCTGCAGGAGGGTATATGCGGCAATCCCCGCATTGTAGGAACCGGTCAGTTTATGCACCGCCTGTATGGTTCCCCCAAGCAGCAGCACATGGGGCAGCGGATGATGGGTAGTAAACTGTCTCGTCTGCACCTGGACCAGTTCTTCCTGCGCATCATAAACAAAAAAACCCGGATACACCGCCAAAAACACCGGAAACCAGCAGAGGAAGAAAAAACATGCGGTTGCCGCCGCCCTCTTTTTCCCGGAAAGTCCGTCCCATTTCCCCTCCAACATCCGCAGGCATACCATCCTTCCGGCACCGGCTTTTGCTTCCTCCGCTTTTTCCCGCTTCCGTGCTTCTGCTTTCCTTCCCGTTCTTTTGACATCCGCTTCCCCGCGCCTGCCAAGGAATATCCATCCGTAATAAATCCAAAGCATAAACACAAGCGTCCATACCAAAACGGTAAACCACAGCACGCCGCTTAAAAAATCCACGCTTTCCCTGCATTCCAACTGCACCCCGAACGCAAGGCAGACGGAAAACAGGCATGCCATGATGCCCGCCGCCGTCATGCCGTGTCCGCCGTCCTTCCCGCATTCCTGCCGTATCCCGGTCATGGCGCGGCAGCACAGAAACCATAACATCCCGTACACCGGCACGCCAAACCAGCTATTGCCCACCGCCAATGTGTTTCCATGCAGGTTTAATATCTGCGGCAGGGTAAGGACCGCCGCAAACGCCAGCACCCCCGACAGCACAAGTGCAGGAAAACCATCCTGTCCGTGTTCGCGTTTACTTCCCATCTTCCTGTCCACCTTCATTCACCGTTTCCCTCACTACATATTGGGGGGAGCTGTTCATGGAAATGTACATCCTGCCGATGTATTCCCCCACCAGCCCAAGCATCACCATCGTCATGCCGCCCATAAACACGATTGCCGCCATTAACGAACTGAACCCCAAAGGTACGTCAGGGTTGATAAATTTCTTGACAACCGTGTATATCCCGTACAGAAACCCCGCCACCGAGCAGGTGCAGCCAATGGCGGTGGCAATGCGAAGGGGCTTTACGCTGAACGCTGTAAAACCGTTAAACCAAAGCCCCAGCAGTTTCCCGAACGTATAACCGGAAGTTCCTATTTCCCGTTCCCTGTGCGTCACCGTCACGTTGCTGATGCGCTTCGTCGTCCGCAGCGCCAGTCCGATTACATACGGAAATGCGTTGGTATAGCGTTTCATTTCCTCCACCACAAAACGCCTTGCCGCAAAATAGCTGGATACATACAAATCCTTGGGTTTCCCCAGCATTACCTTCGCCATCTCCTCGTTTAACAGGCTGCCGAAATTACGGAACAGGGAATGTTTCTTATGCTCATACTTCGCATACACCACATCCGAACCCTGTTCAATGCCGGCAAGCAGCTTACCTGCCTCGTCGGCAGGCGTCTGCCCGTCGTCGTCCAGGCAGACCACGATATCGCCGTCCACATAATGGAATCCCGCCATCAATGCGGCATGTTGTCCGAAATTCCTGGCCAGGTTAATTCCCTTAATGCGGATATCTTCCGCTGCCAGTTTCTTTATAATCCCAAACGTATCATCCGGGGAGCAGTCGTTGACCAGCACGACTTCGTAATCGTATGCGTTTCCTTCTTTCCAAAGCCTGTCCATCGTCGTCCTGATTTCGTCCACTACTTTAGGCAGCGTCAGCTCCGAGCGGTAGCAGGGAATTACGAAACTTACTTTTGTCCGTTTTGTCCGTTTTTGCGCTTCCTGTTCCGTTCCCGTTTCTTTTTGTTTCTTCCGTACCATAAAAAACATGTCCTTTTTTTCGCCGTCCGAGCATTCCACGGCTTCCAGCAGGGATTCCTTTACAAAGCCCGCCCGCTCGTAACTTCCCACCGCCGCATGGTTATCCGTAAATACACGCAGCACCAGTTTCTCAAGCCCAAGCTCCCCAAACGCATAATCCACGGCAAGTTTTGCCGTTTCCGTACCGTATCCCTTGCCCACGGCATCATCCTCACCGAGAAAGATACCGTACTCCGCTTCCTTTTTATCCCGGTCAATATCGCGGAAATAAACGCTCCCCACCGGACGCAGTGCTTCGTTCCCGCACGCCGCATCCCCCGCACCCTTTTCGCATATCATGAGCTGGACCGCCTTCCCGCTCTCCACCATGGTTCGCATCCAGTTCTCATGCCCTTTTTGCGTAAACGTTTCCCGGTATATAAAACGGCTTCTTACCCGTTCCTTATTCCTCCAAGCCACGATATATGCCGTATCCGCATATTCTATCTGCCGCAGCACTATCCGCTTTCCCGTTATCCTTACTTCCCGCATCCCCGTATCCATGCCTTTCCCTGTGCTTTTCCCATTGTTATTCGCCCGCCGGCACTACCTGATATACGCCGATGATGTCGCACACCGTATCCACCAGCTTCAGTTTCACTCCTGCACCCGTACCCTGCTCCGCAAAATAAGCCTCAAACCCTTCCGTCCCCTTTGCCAGTTCCGCCATCAGGTATACGTTTTCCTGATGCAACAGCGCCTCCTGCATGGAAGTCATCCCAAACACTTCCATTTTCTTGCGGTGGGTAGGGCTTTTCACCAGCCATCCGCCCATCAGGTCGTAATTCCCCAAACGGTTATCCACATCCCGGAACATCTTCTCCGCGTAATACGTGGACGCATACGGTTCCAACGGATAGGAAACCGCAGAATAAACATCCATGAAATAAAAATTTCCGCCATGGTTCCTGCAATATTCCTTCATCCCGCCGTCCACCGTATCCGCCACCGCCCGTGCCCGGTACTCAAGGTCAGTATCCGCGATACTGTTCCGGTCCGATACCACATTCACAAATACCAGCACAGAAGTAACCAAAAGAACGATATTTCCCGCACGGAATCTGCCGGTTTTCCCGTTTCCCGCCCTTTTTTCCCCCAAAGCCGCCGCTTCGGTATGGAGCATGGCAAACAGGATAACGATTTCCATCAGGTACAGCGCATGGGTGATACGTTCGGGGTCCCGCCCCCTTACCAGAATGAACATCCATAAAGCCGTCCTGACACAGAACAGGAACGCCAGCTTGCCCGCCCCTGCCGCAAGCCTGCGGTAACGTTTCTTTTTGATGGCGCTTCCCGCCATCACGCCGGCCACCGCCGCGTAGCCGGCAAGCGCCATCAGATTCCAGGGGTAATCGTCAGGAATCCCGCTTCCCGCCGGTTCCTGATGGAAGATGCGGTAACGGTAAAGCCTTAACGTTTCCGCCAAAAGGGAAGGAAATGTCTGCGCTTCCCTTTTCCGTTCCGCCTGATACTCTGCGATTGTGTCCAAATCCCCGGCAGACAATCCTTCGTCCAGCCCGAAATTATACTGTTCCAGCAGCATTGCCTGCCCGTTTTCCGTAATGCCCAGGCTGCCGTAAAGTTCCCCGTTCCCTTCATAGGGCGGAATCCCCTGGAAATCATACAGTTCCGTCCGGCTGTTAAAAAATGCCGTGTACTCCTTCCACCCGGCAGAGGAAAACGCCGCCGCATTGACCGCCCATGCCGCCAGCATTCCCGCCAGGACTGCGCCGATGACCGTCAGGTATTTCGCTGCATTTCCGACGGTAAAAATCTTTGCCTCCAGCGACCAGCGGTACATTCCCGCCACGCAGATAAGCGGCAGAAGCAAAAGCAGCATCTCCGTCCGCAGCAGATAGGAAAGTACCGCCAAAAGGACGGAAGGAATGCTGTCCCTTAAGCACATGGCACCTTCCTCCGTTTTTGGCACGAGGAACAAAAACGCCGCTGCGGCTGCCAGCATACCGCTGGTAAACGTATACTGCACAAACACCAGATGCGGCAGGAGCAGGGCGGCTGCCAAAACGCCCTCCGTCACCGCCAAGCCTGCCTTCATCCACGGATTCCTGCCAAACCGCAGGCTCCTGTTTACCACCATCCACAGACTGCCAAACTGGCACAGGCAAAGGAATATTCCATATACCGGGGCATCCGGGAACAGGCGGTACAACAGGCTGAGAACGGCGCTGAGGGGATACAGCATCTGTATGTTATGCCCTTCCGGCGTTCCCGTATATACGCCCGACAGCACATCCTTCATCGTCACGTCATCGTTCATGGCATAATAATAATCGTACCGTATCCCGATAAACAACAGCAGCAGGGCAAGCAGCACGGAAGCCAGTATTTCGTTTTCCCGCCGTTTCCACAAGCCTTTAAGCCCCATAAAACTCCTTTACCTTTCCGGCAATGTAATCCACTTCCGCTTCCGTCAGCTTATAAAACATGGGAAGCCGTAACAGCCGTTCGCTCTCCTTCGTGGTATAGTTATCTTCCCCGTGAAAACGCCCGAATTTTCGTCCGGCAGGCGCCGAATGCAGCGGCACGTAATGAAACACCGCCATGATTCCGTTTTCTTTCAGGAATTTCTGAAAGAAATCAAAGCCTTTTTCCGAATCCAGATTCGTATAGCCCAGCATCTTTTCAATCCGCGGTCCTTCCACAAGATAGGTATCCGGCTCTTCTGCCGACCGTTCCACCGTATAGGGCAGATTTTCCTGAACAAACATTTCTTCCGGGAAAAATTCCTGCTCAAACACCACCGGCTTGTCCTCCATCGTATCCAGAATGCGCTGTACTTCGTACATCAGTTCCTTCAGCCCCTGGCCGCTTACCGCTGATATGGGACAGACTTTTATCCCTTTCGGTTCAAATTCCTGACGGATCCTGTCCACCGGACTGTTTTCTTCCTCCCAGATGGCGTCGATCTTGTTGGCAGCAATGATCTGCGGTCTTGCAGCGATCTCAGGGTTATAGGCTTCCAGCTCTCTGTTGATGGCGTAGATATCCTCTACCGGATCCCTTCCTTCAACCGATGCGGCGTCCACCATATGGATGATAACTCTGGTCCGCTCAATATGGCGCAGAAAGTCATGTCCCAGCCCTACGCCCTCGGAAGCTCCTTCGATCAGACCCGGAATATCCGCAATGACAAATCCGGCTCCGTCCAGATCCACCACTCCCAGATTCGGATTGAGTGTTGTAAAATGATAATTGGCAATCTTCGGCCGGGCATTGGTCACCCGGGACAGCAGGGTGGATTTGCCCACATTCGGGAATCCTACCAGCCCCACATCCGCAATCACCTTCAGTTCCAGCATGACCTCCAGCTCCTGTGCCGGCTGTCCCGGCTTGGCATACTTGGGCACCTGCATGGTTGACGTGGCAAAATGCTGATTGCCGATGCCGCCTTTGCCGCCCTTTAAGACGACCTGCCTGCGGTTATCTGCGGACATGTCCGCAATGACCTTCCCGCTCCCGGCATCCTTGATCACGGTGCCTTCCGGCACTTTCAGTATTACATCCTGCCCGCTTTTTCCATGACAGTTTCTCTTTCCGCCTTCCTGGCCGTCCTGTGCTGCGTATTTGCGCCGGTGCCGGTAATCCGTCAGGGTATTGAGTCCCTCATCCACGACAAAATACACGCTGCCGCCGTCGCCGCCGTCACCGCCGTCAGGCCCGCCGTTTGGCACATATTTCTCTCTGCG
>ERZ808054.589-NODE-589-length-30741-cov-24.197887_pt1 | contig 30741 bp, 30 predicted proteins | sample MGYA00380201_ERZ808054 | MGnify/ENA primary metagenome ERZ808054 (study PRJEB31490, sample SAMN06133419) | mouse gut metagenome | isolation source: Z5_2 | host: mice | place: China: Chengdu | collected 2015-05 ...
TGGCCCGGTTCCGGGGGCAGGATGAAGTTCTTGACGTAGATGCGGGTGGGCCGTCCCTGGCCCTGCTTCTTCCGCTCGATCAGACCAATGCCGTCCTTATCCAGCTCTCGGAACAGCTTCGTGGTCTTGTCCTTCCCGCAGCCCATAAAGGCCATGGCGTCCTCCTGGGTAAAATAGATGTAGACGCGCTTCTCGCTGTCCATCCAGCCATTTTTGACGGACAGCCCCATCCGGTCCAGCAGGAGGCCGTAGAGAACCTTGGCCTCGATGGAAACACTCTTATACCGGGGGTCCGTCAGCAGGGTCTTGGGGATACGGTAAAAGCTGTACTGGTCCGCTTCGGTGCCGTAGTAGTAGTCCAGATTCAGATTTGACGGCATGGTGATTGCCTCCTTTGCAATGTGCGGAAAAACAAAAAAACGCCCCGGTGACCATAATAGTCACCGGGGCGCTCATGCTCCTGCCGCTTGTAGATTTGTCCGTAAATGCAAAAAAGCCCGCCCCCAACTGATAATTAGTCAGTTGAGGGTGGGTTTTGGAATATTGTTACCACTTTTCGCCTAAAATGCTTCTCTTACCTCGGATGTAATCGGTCAGAAATACACTGTGACAGGTCTGATAGGTGAAAAACTGCCACGCGACGAGTTTTCCCGTATCCAGTTTAACTTGGAAGAAAGGGAACAGCAGATTGGTCCAATTATCGTTCTGAAAAACCATGACCTTCTGAAATTCTTTCCTCTCCAGCAGGATGCCGCCATGGATGAATGTCTCATTAACCACATTTGCCGCTTCATAGGGGTTCATATCACAGTCCTGGATGATAAACCCCTCTCCGTACTGCCGCGCCATTCCCGGCAGGTCATCCACGGTGATTTCGATAACTGTAACAGCCATGTGCCGCCTCCTTCAAGGTTTGCTGGACAGCCCGGATATGGGCCAACCACCGCTGGCGGGTATCATCACCGATCCAGCATTGATATAACTCACACTCCGGGTTCTGGACGCTTTGCAGCTCGTCCAAAAGGATTTTGAAATCAGCCGGAGTGACAACAAACTCCTTAATATGATGGTCTACCGGATCATAGTTTTCGCCAACATACTCGGTGACGATCAGCTCCCCGGTTCGATAGTAGTCCGCCAGACACTCCGCGATCAGGAGTGCCGCATGGGTAAAGTCTCGCGGGAAGTTGGCGTTGATGTAGCAGTCCAGCCCCTCCGGGGGACAGCCCCGGTTGGTCCGCTTGATGTCCTCCATAATATCCTGCCGCAGCAGCTCAATGGCCTCTGCTGTATTGAAGATGGCGAAGTCCACTGCTTTCAGTTGTGTGCCTACGATAGTCCCCAGCAGGTCCAGTCCGTAGTCACTTTGACGTTCTCTAATGCCCCAGGCTCCCATTTTTAACCTCCTTCGTGGTCTGAAAAAATTTGTCCTTTAAGTGCAGCCTTGGTTTTTCACCCCCTCCCGTAGACCCCGTTTGAGGGCCGTTTTGGGTGGAAAAAGAATAAGGACAAACCGCCAACCCGTTGCAACACAAGGGTTTTCCGATTTGTCCTTATTATGCCATAAGGGCACACTTACACTACTATTTTTGCGCAGAATTGGCCGGTTATCGGAAGATTTTCGCATATTTACAGGTAATTTTATGTTTAATATTAGCGGTTTTTGTGATATAAATTTATTAGAATAGCACAAAAAATTCGTTTTTGGTGTGCGCATGACATAAAGGGGGTAGCAAGGTTGCAGGTCATGAAATCGCCCCATAGAGTTCTCCTCAAAATCAGTCAATGTGATGCAGAAATTAGGTCATATCAAAAAGTATTTCTCTGCAAAGCCTAGTTTTAGAACTTGCCGCCCTTACATAAATTTGGTATAATATATGTCCCATCTGTAAGACATGATACACAGGATAATTTTTTGATATTTCGTTCAATTTGGAGAGTACAAATGAGAAGATATCAAATTTTTGTAAGTTCAACATTTCTTGATTTGAAAAAAGAACGAGCTGCGGTGTTGGAAAGCATTTTACAAATGAAGTGTTTTCCTGCGGGGATGGAGTTGTTCCCTTCTGCAAGTATAAATCAATTTGAATATATCAAAAAAGTTATTGATGATTCAGATTACTACATACTTGTTATTGGAGGACGTTATGGGGATGCCCCAACAGGAAAACTTAGTTATACAGAACAGGAATTTGACTATGCAAAGTCAAAGAATATCCCAATCTTGGCTTTTCTTTGCAACTCACCAGAGGATCGGCCAGCCAAATTTTTTGAATTAGATCCTATTAAAAGAGAAAAATTGCAAATGTTTAGAAAGAAGGCTCAGGATGGCAGACTCACTAAATATTGGTCTACGCCCGACGAACTAGCTAAAGAAGTATTGGTTGGTTTACAAGAAGCAATGAATATAAGTCCACGTTTGGGGTGGGAAAAAGCGTTACCAATTAGTAATACTGAGATATATCACGAGTTGCAGAAATTGCAAAGTGAGCTGACCATTACTAAGCAAATGCTCGTAGAGGCAGAAAGCAGAATCATGGCACAAGAAACTAACTTTTGGTCTAAGCATATATGCCTAACAGGTACTTTGGAACAAGAAGATCGAAACAGAATCCCTTATGAGTGCGATATTTCCATACGGTACATTTTTAATTTATGGTACCCACATTTGTTGAAAGTATCTTTAGACGTGGAGGCACGTGATAATTTAAATCGAATGATAGAACAGGCTCAAAATTTATATTCATTTAAGATGGATGATAGTTGCTATACATTAACTAAAACATTACTGGTAGAAGCCGGAGTTATTGCAGAATTTGTAAGCAGACGTTCATATGGAGGAACAATTAGTAATATTGTCTTAACAAAGAAGGGAAAGCAAACTTGGGACAGTCTTAATCAATAATTTTTGCCTATTATAGAGGTTAATTGCTTCTGTGAATAGCTTAGTTTTTTAGCGGGACATCTTTTTATAACCAACTTATTTTCCCCCAAAAAATTTGTCCTTTAAGTACAACCTTGGTTTCTCACCCCCTCCCGTAGCCCCCGTTTAGGGACCGTTTTTAGTGGAAAAAGAATAAGGACAAACCAGTCAGCTCCTTGCACCGCAAGGGTTTTCCGATTTGTCCTTATTATGCCATAAGGGCACACATTCGCAACTCACGCCTTGGCCTCAGGCGTGGACGTGAAAACCTTATCCGGCATCCTGGGCCATACCAGGGCGGCATTCACGCTGGACACATATACCCACACCACCGGCGATATGCAAAAGCGCGCCTCGGAGATCGTGGGTGATTTCCTGACAGACATATTCGGAGAGGAGTTGAGACCGTGGGAAGAAAGCGCAAAAGTGGTGAAGGAACTGTCCGACTGAGGAAAGACGGACGATGGGAAGGCCGGATCGTCATCGGCTATGATGACAAGGGCCTGCCCAAGACGAAAAACGTACTGGCAAAGACCAAGGCAGAATGCGTGGAGAAACTGGAATTGTTGAAAAGTTCTTGTGATCCTGCAGCTCTCTCCAAAATCAGATCCAATATGCCCTTCGGTGCGTGGCTAGATTTTTGGTATAGAAATTATTGTAGGACGCGACTCCGGCCCGGATCTCAAAAATCCTACGAAGGTCTCATCCGATCGTATATCCAACCCAGACTGGGGAGCATTCCGTTAAACAAACTGACCGCAAATGATCTCCAGGAATTTCTCAACTGGCTGAAGAAAGACGGCCGGATCAAGCATCGGGAATCCAAAGGAGAGGGGCTTTCAGACAGCATGCTGCAAAAATGCCATACCCTCTACCGCAGGGCGCTGGAAAAAGCTGCCGCGGACGGATTGATCATTCAAAATCCGGCAGAAAGATGTAAGCTTCCATCAATCAAGCGGAAAGAAATGCAGTTGCTCACCAGAGAGGAATTACAAAAATTGCTCATCCAAGCCAAGGCCGAAGGTTACTATGAAATATTTCTCCTGGAGTTGACCACCGGCTTGCGGGTTGGAGAACTGATGGCATTGCAATGGGATGATCTGAACTTCAATACCGGAGAGCTGCAGATTGAGCGGCAAGCCTATCGGATCAAAGGAGAATTGCTGATCCAGCCGCCCAAGACCCAGGCATCCATACGGGCGCTGATCCTGCCCCGACCCGTAGTTGAGGCACTGCGGCTGTATAAGCAGACCGTCTGCTCCCGATGGATATTCCCATCGCCCAAGAAGGAGGATGCTCCGCTGGCCCCAGCCGCCGCCAGTCATCGATTGGCCAAGATATTGGAACACGCAGGCTGCAAAAAGGTCAGATTCCACGACCTCAGACACGTTTTCGCCACCAATGCACTGGAACATGGGATGGATGTGAAGACGCTGTCTACCATCATCGGCCATGTTTCCAGCGCCACCACACTGAACGTTTACGCCCATGTCACAAACGATATGCAGAAGCAGGCCGCCGCCAAGATAGAACGTGGCATCGGCAGGGTGGAGCCTTCCACCGAGGAACCCCCGGCAGTAACAGACCGTACTATGACGGACTTCAAGCCCAAACAGGGCAAGAATCGATATTGGGGCAGCGGATACCTGGGGCAGATGAAAAGTGGTCGCTGGAACGGGCGATACACGGTGACCTGGCCCGATGGAACAAAGCGCACGCAGGACATCTACGCTGCTACTGAGGAGGAGTGCGAAAAGATGCTGGCTGCAATGATAACGGAAATGAAGATGGAGGTTGTCGCCGAAAAGGAGCGGTTAAAGGCAGGGAACGAGGCAAGTTGATGGATACGCCCTGCCGGAGTAACCCCAGCAGGGTAATTTTTCTCTGCCTGCTGATGTGCCACGCTCGTCTCATAAATGTAATTTTGCACAAAATTGAAGGGCCGGGTGAGCGGGAGCAAGACCTGACTGCCCCGTTTCTTACCCCAAACCGCTCCATTTTCGAAGTGATAAAATAATTTAGGTTATATCGTTTTGTGCAAGTTGTTGATTTATGAGACGGGCGTGGCTGATGTGCAGCAGCCCCTATACATTCTTGACAAACTGTAGTATACTGAATTTATGACATTATGCAGATGCCTTCTGCAGAATGCGGCATCCTATAACAAAGATTAATGCGAGGAGTCAGACATGAGAAAACATGTTCCGCAGGATGACTACAATCCACATTTGAAAGCACTGATACTTCAAGTTGTTGATAATCAAATCGCGGGCCATGATGAAAATGGGCAGCCCATCGCCTCCGCGATAACCGATGACCCCGACTACGTGAAGGGCAACTTTGCCCGCCTTTCGGACATCTACGGTCCCACCAAAGCCAAAGAAATGATCGCGGCCGTGCTTCTTGAGGAGATGTATGATGTACTGAAGTATCAAAAGGTGTTTGATGAGTTTCGGTACAAAACAAGGCTGGAAGGGTTAAGGTGAGCATTCATTATGGTGGAAACAAACAACCAGCAACAAGACATAGGACTGTCCAGCGAAACGAAGGGATTGCTTCGCTCCTATTTTGATGCGTTCGCCAATTTGTACGGTATCGTACCCCTATACCGGGCGCTGCGTATCGTTCAAAAGCAAAACCCCGAGCTGGCGCTGACCACGGACACTTTCCTCGCCTTTGTTGACCAAATCGGACAGGAGGAGCATCATTATATCATCGCCGGTGCAGAGGATATTTATAGCAACATTGATGAGCCAACGCCGCCCCTGAAACGCGAGATTATTGCCGAATACTTGTATGCGGTGGATGATTTTGAGAGCTATGCGGAGCTGAAAGCGAATCAAGAGGGCAAGCCGTTCTATATCCCGGAAAAGGAAGAGCTTCTCAGATATCAGGATGATTTCTATGTTGAAGAAACAAAAGAGTCTCTGGCACTCGGTGCGTTCCTGCGGGATAAGCTGAAACTAAAAAACTGGGATGATGTGCTTTCGGATCTTCAGCTGGAGGCCAGTATAGGAGACAGCGAGCCGCAGGATTTGATAGACACGGTGGAACGGTTGGCTGGCAGAGGCTGTTTGGGCTCCGCTGAACAAATTAACGAGTTTTTCCAATATTATTATGATATGAGCAACCATACGCGCATGGCCGCCAACCGGGGGTTTACGCCTGATGAGATACAAGAGAGGATGGGCATACGCTCCAGCAAATTTGGGATAGACATCCCCCGTGCGCTACAAACGGGAGATGCGGATATGGGTGCGTTTCGGCAAGGTGCTCTCCACTCAGGAATCCCGGCTCCTCGGTGGATACGTATACGAAACGGCCAGGAGCAGTTAGCGCAGCAAAAACTAGGGCGCAATGCCCCATGTCCGTGCGGAAGCGGAAAAAAGTATAAGCGATGCTGCGGCAGATAGCGACTTATCACCGGTTTGAATACTGGTTCACAGATAGCCCCCAACTTGTGATGAAGGCCGGTTGGGGGCGATTTTCTCTGTCTGTGGGCAAATATGTGGTCAGCACATTGCCCACCGTAACAAGCGCACAAAAATAGTCACAGAAATATTGTGTTTTCGGACAATAGCAGACATTTTCATAGGCAAAAATCAGCCGATACTTAAGAATCAATTTGTGCGCTGGTACAAACAAAGATAGAGCAGAGAAAGAAGACACCGCCTTATTGCCTCTGTGAAGCCCTGTATGCCGTTTCCCGGAGCGGAGTGACATCCCTGTACCAGATGCCGCAGAAGCATCCGTTTGACCCTCGTGTGAGCAAATTTCAGCAAGGCAACATTCCGGCAGTACGCCAGGCGATGGACTGGAGCTGGGTGAAGAAAAAGGTGCGGAATATAGAGCGGGGGTCGCACAGCACCCCCGCTTGGCCCACACTGTCCCGCAATGCGGGGCGGGGCGTCTGCAGGGATTTAGACCAGGAGTCCATCCAGGGGTACGTTTTGAGCCGCGGGGGTAAGGTTTACCCCCGCGTGACCGGACCTGCCTGTCGTTTCAGGATTTTTCGGGGTTCCAAGCGGGGATATGGCCTGTTTGCGGAATGATTGCCCTCTCTGAAAGGCACGGGAAATGTATAAATAAAAGCAATTCTCTCCCAGAGAAAAATAAAAATTTCTGATAACTCTCTCTCAGCCCGGTAGCTGTTCCTGCCAGAATGTGGTAGTGTGTGTAGTCCCAAAGGAGGTGCCGCACATGGCGAAAAGACGAGCAAACGGAGAAGGCAATATCCGAAAGCGAAAAGATGGCCGCTGGGAAGGGCGGTACACCGCAGGCCGCGACCCGGAGACCGGCAAGACCATCTATAAGAACGTGCTGGGCAGAACCCAAGCAGAAGTGAAGCAGAAACTCAAGACAGCTATCGAAGAAATTTCCTCCCTGGACCCCGCTAAAGCAGGCCAGTACACAGTCGGGCAATGGCTGGATACCTGGCTGGAGGACTACGCTAAGCTGAGTATTCGTCCATCATCCCACAAAACCTACCGTGGATTCATCGAGAACCACATCAAACCAGAAGTCGGCAATATCCCTCTGGAGAAGCTGACATCAATGGACCTGCAAAAACTCTACAAGCACCTGCTGGAATCCGGTCGGGTAGACCGTATTGAAGCCCGCAGCAAACCCAAGGGCCTCAGCGTTAAAACGGTTCGCAATATCCATCAGATGATCTCCTCTGCCTGCAACTGTGCGGTGGAGCAGCGGATCATCACCACGAATCCCACCAAAGGCTGCGCCCTCCCAAAACTGGAGAAGAAGGAAATGAAAATTCTTCCTCTGGACTGCCTTAACACATTCTTCGAAGAAGCAAAGCGCAGCGGGGTATTCGAGCTGTACTACATCGACCTCTCCACTGGCCTGCGGCGAGGTGAACTGCTGGGACTAAAATGGAGCGATACAGACCTGAATAAAGGAATCATCCGCATCCAACGGCAAATTCTACGCCAGAATGGATCAGTCGTAGAAGCCCCTTTGAAAACAAAAAATTCCTACCGCACTATCGCGATAGGAACTGACACGGTAGAACTGCTGCGGCAGATGAAGCGGCAATCTACCAGTGAATACGTCTTCCCGTCCCCAACCGGAGGCCCCATCTCTCCAGACAGCGTCCTGCACATGCTCCAGAGGGTGCTGAAACGGGCGGGGTTAGAGAAAATCCCGTTCCACTCGCTCCGCCATACATTTTCCGTCCTGGCCCTCCAGAACGGCGTAGACGTCAAGACCTTGTCAGCTATGCTGGGCCATTACTCCGCGGGATTTACCCTAGACACCTATGCCCACGTGACCACCGCAATGCAGACCGAAGTCGCCAACACCGTCAGCAGCTTCCTCTCCGGCGTTATCCAGTAGTTTCCGGACATTTCCCCGTATGGGTCAGAATATGGGTCGAAAGAGGCAAGCAAAAATCAAAACCAGCAAAAAGTGCAGAAAGCAAGCAAAACTCCGGAGAAATCAACCGATTTCTCCGGAGTTTTGCATCTGTGCTATAAAAACGATATTTTCTTGAAGACGTTGCGGCGCAATGGTTTCATAGCTTTCTGGTCACTAGAGCGATATTCCCAATAGAAGTTGTCAGAATCTCATGCTGCCAGCTTCCATTGGGAATATCGTTTTCTATGGAGGCTCTTACCTACTGTGGTTTCAGCATCTCCGCATATTTTGGACGGTCAGTTGCCGGGAGCTGCATAGCATCCATGGCCTGCTCCATCGTCCAGCCCATGCTTCCCATCAGATTTCTGATGGTGCTTATTGTGCTTTCAATGCGTCCTTCGGCACGACCCTCAACACGGCCTTTTTCGAAGCCCCGCTTCATACCACGTTCCTCAAAGCCCTGGCTCAGATTACACATTTCGGACAGCCTCCTTTCCAATGTTTCCGTCATGGGAATATCAAAATCCTGCTCCAATATCCGTTTCTTCTCGGTAATGCTGTTCTCACTGGAAAACAATGCTCCCAGCATCTTCAGCACACCGTCATAGTTTTCTCCGTCCGGCTTGCCCAAGCCCACCAGTACAGCGGTGAGCAGATCATAATTTTTGACCTGCTCTCTGGCATGGCCCACAAGGTTCTCCTCAACAATATGATAGCGGGTTATAGTGTTCTCCCATTCCTTCGGAACATCCAAACAAATCCAGATGCTATAGACCTTCCGGACATTCTGATAGTTGGATTTCACAAATTCCGTACCGTATTGGGCGGAGATCATCCTGCTGCAGTAGTATATTCCCCGCTTGATTAGCGGATAGCCGGTGCGGTAGTTTTTCTGCGCTTCAATATTCACGATCAACCGGATCGGCTCACCGGTTGCCGGAGCCGATGCCATAAATCGAATATCGTAGGTGACGGTCCCCTCGGTCAAAGTTTTGTCTGTGTCAGACAGCCCTCGCACCCGTGGGGCGTTTGTTTCGTCCGGCATGACAGGCACTTCGCTCACTTCCGGCTGCCCCTCAATATACTTTCCAGCAATGTCCCGGACATCACAGTCCCGGTACTCCTCCACACAGGCTTTCAGAATATGCGCCAGAATCTCCTTTGTGGACAACAGACGCTTGCACGCCTCGTCACACCGGGCGTTTTCGCCGGTGATGCGGATATCCTCCGCCACGGGTGTTTCTTTCTCCATCAATCGACCCTCCTGCAGTTTGATTTTAGCATATCCTCCACAAAAAATCCACTGCTTTTTTCTGATACTCCAATATCGCTGTGTTTCTTCTTGCTAAAAAAGCATTTGCATGGGTTTCTGCTCCTGAATATTCGTCCGTCTCTGTTTCTCCATCCACGCTTCCCTAAATGTTTCATCAGAGATGATGGCCGTATGGGCTCCGGTGATCAAATACCGAACCATGCAGCCATTATTTTTGATTTGGGAGCTGCCCATACTGATCGTCTTCTGTAGCAGAACCCGCCCTGTGTATTTTTCATTCGATAACAGCTTGCTGATGGCCTCCCGGTTCCACATTGGTTTACCGCCAGGAGACGGGATACCTCGTTCTTTCAGCCCATCGGCAATTTTGCCCAAGCTGTCGCCGCTGAGGTAACGGTCAAAGATCCATCTGACGACAGCCGCTTCATCGATGTTGACTGCCAGCTCACCATTTACATCAACGTCATAACCGTAGCAGCGGCGCTGGGACATCCTGGAAGTTCCAGTACGGAAGCCGTCCCGCAAACTGGCTTTGATGGATTCGCTTTTTTGTATTGGGTTCATCAGATTATCCTCCTCTGCAGCATAAGAACTTAGAGTGATTTGCTGAAAAAGAAAGTTGACAAATCCTTTTTCAGAATTTGTCAACTTATCCTGCACCTGTGCTATAAAAACGATATTTTCTCAAAGCCGTTGCACTGCAATGATTTTATGGCTTTTATGCTCATCAAAGCGATATCCCCAATAAAAGCTGTCAGAATTTCATGCTGCCAGCTTCTATTGGGGATATTGTTTTCGGCGAAAGCTCTCATCTACTGCGGTCTCAACATCTCCACATATTTCGGGCGGTCAGCCTCCGGCATCTGCATCGCATCCATGGCCTGTTCCATCGTCCAACCCATGCTTCCCATCAAATTTCTGATGGTGCTTATTGTACTTTCAATGCGTCCTTCTGTTTTGCCCTCAGCAAGGCCCTCTACACGGCCCTCAACACGGCCTTTTTCGAAGCCCCGCTTCATGCCGCGTTCCTCGAAGCCCTGACTCAGATTACACATATCGGACAGCCTCCTTTCCAGTGTTTCCGTCATGGAAATATCAAAATCCTGCTCCAATATCCGCTTCTTTTCGGTAATGCTGTTCTCTCCGGAGAACAATGCCCCCAGCATCTTCAGCACACCATCATAGTTTTCCCCGTCCGGCTTGCCCAAACCCACTAACACCGCAGTCAGCAAATCATAATTCCTGGTCTGTTCCCTGGCGTGGCCTACGAGATTTTCCTCCACAATGTGGTAGCGTGTAATGGTGTTCTCCCACTCTTTCGGCACATCCAGACAAATCCAGATGCTATAGACCTTCCGGATGTTCTGGTAGTTGGATTTAACAAATTCCGTACCATATTGCGCCGAGATCATTCGGCTGCAATAGTATATGCCCCGCTTGATCAAGGGATAGCCGGTATGATAGTCCTTTTGGGCCTCAATGTTCACGATCAGGCGGATCGGTTCTCCAGTCATTGGCACCGTTGCCATGAAGCGGATATCATATGTGACAGTTCCTTCTGTCAATGTTTTATCTGTGTCGGATAATCCCCGAACCCTTGGGGCATTGGTTTCATCCGGCATAACAGGCACTTCGCTCACTTCCGGTTGGCCTTCGATATACTTCCCGGCAATATCCTGAACGTCACAATTCCGATATTCCTCCACACAGGCTTTCAGAATATGCGCCAGGATTTCCTTCGTAGACAGCAGGCGCTTGCACGCCTCGTCACACCGGGCGTTTTCTCCGGTGATGCGGATGTCCTCCGCCACAGATGTTTCTCTCTCCATGGATCAATCCCCCCACACAATTTGATTTTAGCATATCTGCCGCGAAAAATCCACTTCTTTTTTCTGATAGCAATTGCATCGTTGTTTCTGTTGTTAAAAGAGCATTTGCACCGGCCTTTGCTCTTGGATATTGGTCCGTCTCTGTTTCTCCAACTGCGCTTCCCTGAATGTCTCATCAGAAATGATGGCCGCATGGGCATCGGCAATCAAGTACCGGACCATGCGGCCATTATTTTTGATTTGAGAGTTGCCCATACTGATGGTTGCATATACCGGACCAAGAACCCCACCTGCACGGAAATCCAGCTCCGTGCTGCCGGTCCATCAGCCCCACCACGTTTTTGCTGTCCTGGAGTTCCAATGCAGGAATGAGAATCATTCCCCAAGAGGGGCTTCAGCCCCTCTTGTCGACCGCAAAGCATTGCGGTGCAAAGTTGTCAAGGCTACTGCAAGCAAGGCATAGCCGATGCCTTAACAACCTTGTAACACAATGCTATTTCTGCTTGACTTGATTATTTCAAGTGGGGCTCTACTCCGGCAGAGTGGGGCTAAAACTCCGTGCAGACGGGGCTCCCGGCCCGATTTATGCAGTGGTCTTCTGCAGCAGTACTCGCCCTGTGTATTTTTCATTGGATAACAGCTTGTTAACAGCCTCCCGGTTCCACACCGGCTTACCGGTAGGAGACGGAATACCCGGCTCTGCTAGTCCGCTGGCAATTCTTCTAAAGCTGTCACCACTGAGATAGCGGTCAAATATCCATCGGACAACATTCGCCTCCCTATCGTTGACGATCAATTCACCATCTGGCCCGGTGTCATAACCATAACAGCGACGCTGGGCCATCTTGGAAGTTCCAGCACGGAAGCCGTCCCGCAAACCGGCCTTGATGGATTCACTTTTTTGTATCGAGTTCATCTGATTACCCCTCCTCAGAATTGACATGCCGCAGCAAAACCGTTGCGGTACAGGCGTTTAAAGCAATTTTCTAAAGAAGAAAGTTGACAAATCCATTTTCAGAATTTGTCAACTTATCTTGCAATAAGCGGTTGAAATCGATTTTTCTCTGATGTCCTTGCGGGAGAGGGATTTGATGTTGCAACCTGCCATGTACACTCTTTCAACTATTTTGTCGGTGTGATTAGACTACTGATTCCAGTTGCTGAAAATTTTTCTTTACTTTTAGGCCATAAGGCCCATGAGCGTTAAAATAGATTAGCAAGGACATTGACTCGTTGGCGAGGGGCTTCAGCAAGCAGCAAAGCAATAGCCTCCCAATGAGATAGGGCACAAGAAATATCAATAATCGGTCTTACTGCCCCACTGACAAGGAGAGCGGCAACAGACAATTCACGCCACAGGCTTTCGTGCGCCTCAAGATACTTTGAGTAAATACCCCCACAGGGAAAAAGAACGCCCTTTATCTACGATTGCATAGCATAAAAGGGCGTAGAGCATCTTCCCATATAACCAGGCCCGGCAGCTCCCCGGGTCGGTTTTAGGCAGTTGCCCCAGCTGCATGATGGATTTCAGGCGTTTGAAGGCAAGTTCCACCTGCCATCTGAGCCGGTAGAGCTCAAGAACTTGAGCGGACGAAAAAGTATCTGCGGTCAGAGATGTACCAACCACAAAATATTCGCTCATCTCAATTGTAGCCGGATCCAAAGGCTTTTTGTGCGGCGCTCTCATTTTGCGGCGTGTCTTTCGTTTCGCACGTTCCGCCTGTTCAGGACTTTTTCGTACCGCGCAGATCCGAAGCGGCTTTGCGGATGCGGGCTTTCTAGGCTCGGAGTAGTAGTGAAGCGTGATATCCAGGACTTCTCCCGCAGCCAGTTCCCGCAGCAGCGGCAGTAATTCCACACGGCGGCCGCCTTCGTCATAATACTTTGCTGCTTTGTGCTTCAAACGCATGACAAAATCCCCGCCGGCACCAACAATATAGTCAAAGCCTTTGGCCTTGCCATATAGCCGGTCCGCCAGGATGATATCACCTTTTTGGATCGGAAATCGAGCAGTCTTTTCTTCTTGGCTGTGGGGCATTATCTCAAAATAATCATTCCTCAGACCAAATATTTCCCAACTATAGTGTAAAATCCAGTCGCTTCCGGTGCTCCCTTGTTCACTGATATGTGATCCGTCGATGGCTCGGACACGACGCCCCTCCAGCCACTCTAGTTTTGTAACCGCTGTGCCTAATTGCTCCAGCATCCCCTCACACATCCAGCGTAGCCATTCCGCGCTTTTTCGCACGCGATGATAGAGAGCTACGCTGGATATGTCGCTTATTCCACCTTCTTTGGCCACGGTGCTCGTTTCCTTTAAGGACAGCCCCTCACCAAAATGCAGCAGTTCCACCCGCAGCAACTCCTCCGCGCTGCCTACTTTTCCGGGTCCGACAGATCGCTTTGCTCTCTTTTGCTTTTTCTTCCCAGCCTTCGGGCAAAAAGCTTTTCAGCTCTTCCCATTCTTTCGTTAGTTTTTCCATACTGCCAGTATACCATATTTTTCTCCCGTTGTCATTATTATTTTAACGCTTATGGCCATAAGGCCCCAAAAGCAGCCCTAATGAAAGCTATAACGGGCTCTTGGGGAACTCTCATTCGGTCTGCCTAGTTAGGGTATCCAACCATAAGTTCTCCCAATACTAAAGAAGCAGTGCCTGACCAATGCCTGAAAATCAGATTTCCAAGCAAGATAAGTGGATAAAGCCTCTCCAACGGGAGGAAGCGTGCGAGTCTTACGCATTTGATTCAATGTCTGGCTAGCAGAGTCCTTGTTATTTTCTAGCCGCCTAATCAGTTCCAACTCGTCACCCGTCTGTTTTTGCAGAAAAAACTCCCCCAGCTGAACGGTATACTTGGGTACTTCTCTGCCGTCAGGCATCAAAGGGTCTACCCATTCATGATCAGAAAGCGACTCCTTCGTGATAGACTTGACTTTCAAAAATGGCGGCAAAAGGACCTCTTGCTCGCTTGAATATACATATGCTTCCCTTAAAAGCCCACCATAGTCCACGAAAGGAACCTTACAATTTAGCTTGACGTCCAAAAGCACAAGGCCGCTTTTTTGTGCGGCGATTTCCGGCAGAAAACCAGCTGTAGAAGTCGAAGTAAACGCAAAGGTCTCGCCCTTTGCTTTCATCATATCAAAATTTACCAGCCGGTCCACGCGTTTCAAGACAACTCCTTCAGAGAAATCTTGTAGGTGGCTTGCGTATTTGCACTGTGCGGTGAAAATATCGGTCAAGACCTCCAATGTACGCTACCATTCCTTGATGTAAAGACCGTAGGGCCGTTGCGACTCCCGACAGATGCGTACCCGCTCACCTTCCAATTCATCCATCATAAGCAGATTGAAGGTCTGGTATGGCCCGAACTTCTGGTGTATCAGGAAATTGGGGTTTCTTATTTTCGGTACATACGATTTCAAAATTGCTGTTCGTCAAGCACGGCCTCAGAGTAAGAAGCTGGTCCTCTGTCAATACATTTAGACAGGCAGCATAGACCTTCGGTGGGACAAACTTGGCATGCTCCGCCGCGTCAGCCACTAGATCCGCGTGTTCTCTGCTGTAATTCAAAAATGCGGATTGGACACCGGGGGATTCTTGGGCAAAGGATTTCAACAAAAATGGAATATCTTCAGAATCGAGATGGGCTTCCACAATACGGGCCCGGACGGTGCCGGAGAAAGTTCTGTCCCGTAGAGAAATGGGCTTCGAGAAGATAAGCAGCACCTGTTCTGCGACACCATCGCTCATCCGGGAATCAGCCAAAAGGCTTACCAGTTCTGCTTCTTCCAATTGGATTTCACCAGAGTCCATCAACTTAATCAAGTCTCTCGTACCCTTTGGTAGAATGAAGTCGTTCCATAATTGAGGATAGTACTCTCTGATTACCTCAACATTTTTGACAGTGACAGGAGCGATTCCCAATTCCAAGACAACCTTCATCCGTTCATCGGGAATTTCACGAAAGGGGAAGGGACTCTTCCGATAAGAAAAGGTCATACCTTCCAAAGCAGCCTGGTAGCGTTCCAGAGAGAGGTCCTCACTGACAAGAACTGCTTGGCGCAGTTTGGCCGCCTGATCCCCTATGCGCTGATTCAACTGAGTATAACCCCAGTCCAAAGGTCTGCTACTACTGTCGATGAAAGCAGACAGCTCCGGCGGAAGGCTGCCTGTGTCTTTACCAGATTTGGCAAAATAATCCGCCATATTCTGCCAGGTATACGCAACGCGCTGGCTTTCCATCAGCGCAGGCCAGAGTGTGCGTGAGCGCACAACGTTAATATCCTCCAAGACTGTGTCCAGTCTCCGGATATATTCCTCTTTTTGTGATTCGGATAGGTTTTCACAATTGAGAAAGTCAATAGCAGCGGCTTCACTGTCAGAAAATCGGGCGGCATTCTCATGAAGAATTGCATCAGCGTAGGCATCCATTTCCTCCAGAACCCGCAAAGATAGCGGCTCCTCGGGATGGAGGAGGATATGACTATAGCTACGGCTCTCCACCTCAATGGGCGGGACATTCCAAAAAACAACCATAGCTGTTTTCAGCATAGAGAAATTCAGCGTGTAAAGATTTTCCCGACAGATTTCTTGAACCAGGGGGAAATCTTCGTTTCGGTAATCTACCTGAGTAAATTGAACATTCAATGCCTTTAACGCAAGGATTAGCCTCCGAGTGTTGGGATAATCCAGTTGGAGGAATTCCGAATCAACAGAAAGCTTTTTGGTTAGCCACTCCTCCGAGTTGATGCGTTTGAGGCAGGCTGGAGATAGGAAATAGAGAGCATCTAGAATAAAGGGCCGCCACTCACCCTCCAAAAGAATCCGCTTGTTTTCACACCATGTATGAAACCACTCTGGCTGTTCTCGATATAACGTGCGGATGAAGCGGAAGGTGCGAGTGGATTGCCGTCCTGTGCGCCAGAACGCAGCAAAGAAATGATGTGCGCTTAAATCTTTTGCGCCGCTTTGAAGAAAGGCACGGAGTTTTAAATCATTGCTTTTTAGAAGATAGGCCAGTAGGTCGAAGTTCCGTACCTCCCGAAGGGAAAAGTCCGTTTGCTCCAAGCGATCCAATACTGTATCCGGTCGATCTAGATGGTACTCATATGCCAGAGGTGCGCGATCCGCAATAGATAGAAGAAAATTCCGGTCCTGAGCAGTGAGGCTGTTGGGATAAAAGTAGCTGACATAGGCGGCATAGTTCTCGTCAATATAGCCGTTTCGTATCAGATATTTCAAAAGGTTGAAATTTTTGCTGTTCTGGATCTTGGCCAGATAGTTCTCCGGCTCATAGGGAGGAAGTTTAGGGGACCAGAAAGCATCTTCTTCGTCCGGTTCAAGGTTTGGAAGAAGTTCCCGCAGATTCATGGTGGATAATTCTGTCTGGGTCGTTTGTAAGCACCGAAGTTCCCCTGTGATTTCCTTTTGGCGCTGGATATTCTGATCCTCTATGCTTCGTTTGCGGCGGATGTACTCCGCATCAGCCTCCATTTTTGCCCGCTTTGATGCTACATCTAAGGCCGTTGTGTGTTTAATCCAACAATTGGAATAGTAATAATTATAGTGGGTACATTCCACCGCATTAGGTTTTTCCAAAATCTGTCGGACCAGCTCCGTACGGCTGAAATTGGATGTATCGACTCCGCCAATGGTGATTCCTTCTTCTGAGAGAGGGAAATAAAGCGTGTTCAAATCATCTATAGATCTCAATGCTTCGTTTTTGGCTGCCTCAAGCTGGCGGCAGAGTTCCTGGATTTGAGGATCAAGCTGAGCTTTCCTTTCCTCCTGCATCCGCTTTTTCTGCTCAAACAACGCATATACATATCCTCGGCCTTTTTGCAATAGGTCAAAATCTCCAGGGTAGAGATTTTTGTAGATAACCATGGCCAGCTGTCGGTCCGGCTTGGTCGTCAGGCCGCTACTGCTGAGGCGCCCACGATAGACGATATACTCATTGACGATATTGGAAACCAGGCGCATATCGCCCAAGTATAAGGACACGTCCTGTAAAAAACGCTTGGCAAAAATCTCCCCAAACCCAACCTCCTCGAACCGTTGTAAAAGTTGGTCGCAAGAGTTGGAGGCATCCACAACGGGTACAACAGGGATAATAAAATCGAAGAATTTGCTTCGGTCCGAGGCGGTAAACACATCATCCCGAATGAGGTAGAAAAAACGTAGGGGCTTTTTCCCCTGGCGTAGTCCCTGTTTCTCACGACGGTATACTAAATCACTAATCTCTCGGAGCTTTTCAAAGATTAGAGTCACATCGTAACGATCCAAGTCCTCAAAAATAATGGCGTCAGCATCAGCTTGATCAAATAAATAGAGGACATTGTGTAAATATTTATCAAAATACGTGTCCTCCTCAGCATTGAATAATTCAATACCTACAAGCCCCTTTAAATCCGCTTTTTTGAATAATATCCGGAAAGGATAAGTTCGTAGGATATAAAACAATCCACCACTCAGCAAAATAAGGAGCAGGCCAATGCCAATCAGGCGGCCATAGAGATTTGTGGTAACCAGCAAAAGTGACTTTAACCAACTCTCGGCTAGATTTGAAACTGTAGAACACCATTTTTGAAATTGAAAAACGTATATCCCGGATGCAGTAAGGGCCAATATGGCAAGTATTATCCAGAGGTGATGGCCCCAGGGAATTTTATGATGCAATTGAACATAGGTAGGAGGCAGCCTTTTTTCAGGAATCTGATGAAGGAGCTGATTGATAATCTTCCCTTCTAAGATATTCACTATTTTGATCCGGTCAGTGGAATCGCTAACAGATGATCCTTGTTCTTCAAACCGAGCCAGAGAGATATGGATAAAGATCCGCTCCTTGTGGATATTTTCGTAGCTGCGAATCACGCTACTTTTTCCGGAACCGTAAGAGCCGGTAAGAGCGATATTGCGGATTTCATGGCTGGAAAATACATGATCCAGTGCTTCCTTGTAATGGCAAAGGTCAACTGCACCATTGGGTGTCAGCGACCGAAATTTGTTCTCAAATGGCAAAAGTCTCGCCTCCTTTTTGCAGGGGTGTGCAGTAATTCCATTTTATAGGATTTTAGTAATGCAGTTCAGATACATAGTAGCTTTTATAATTTAATTATGCTGAAACATTCGATACCACTGGACCAATTCCAACATAAACTCTGGAAACAGCCACGCCCGGAACATTTCCGCAATCTCTGGATGCGCTGTTGTCCCGCCGCCCTTGCCACGGCTTGTCCGCATTCCTAACGCATGAGTGGTATTGATCCACAACGAAGGTGTCAGCGTAGTGCCAGTGGTGTGAGTGGCGTGAATCAGTTCATTACAGGCATCCTCTTGAAATTGTGGGTTATAAATCTTCTCCCACATCCGCAGGTACTTAATTGTAGTGTTACTCCGTATCCAGCTTTGAATCAGATAACTTGGACTGGATGTTTTCTTTTCTCTAGCAATTTCAGTCATGGAGGCATAAGGATTGATCCGCACATCCGCAGCGCACATTTTTTCCCTGAGAGGCGATGGGCGAAATCCGGGAATTTTTTTGGTGTCCAACTGCTCAAACAGTTTTTCAGAGAAGTTGTCTGCTTCTGCTTGAGAGATGAATCCTTTTTTCACTGCACGCCGCAAAATTTTCTCTGTGGATATCTCATAAGTCCACAGCGCTTCAATTTGAGCTTCTCGATCTGTCATGGCAAACTCCCTTCTCTGGGCAAACCTACGAATAGGGATATTATACCATATAGTCCGCTGCAAAGATAGACTTAATTCGGCAGTAATTTAAAATATTCTGTGTTTTGTAAAACAATTTGCAGACTGCCGTCCGAATGAATCAAAATAGTATTGATCTGATTCTTGACTTTGTGTTCATTAAATGCACGTATACCCAACTTCTCGCATATAAGTTCCTTGATTCCTTCTTCTGAAATAGAGGGTGAATGTTTGTAGAACTTTTTTCCATGCTCCACACGGTTGGCACATCGCCAGACAATTTCACCGGAAGAACGGGTAATGCGCCGATAGTTGTGACTGCACTCTGCACAGACTAAAAGGCCACTCAGTACACTCTGGGAGTTGTACCGGGTGGCCTTTCGTTTGTTGGTACCTTCATTGATATTACTGCGTTTGCTCTTTTCGCCTTGCGTCAGGAAGAAGTCATCGAAACTGACAATATAGCCGATATATTTCTGATTGGAAAGCACATTACTGAGTACAGGCTGTGTCCAACGGCTTTTCCCTTTTGGAGAAGGAACCTGCTGCTCAAAAAGAAAATCAGCAATTCTACCCAAGCTCATGCCAGAGAGGTACTGACGATAAATGGTTCTGACGATATTTGCTTTTTCTGGATCTACAATAATGCGGCTATCGGGTGCTTGTATGAAACCATACGGAAGCGGCATGAGCGCATCTCCTTTCAAAACTTACAGATACGTATATTTGAAAAACGCGGATTGCTGCATATATGTGGGTTAAGCAGGCATCTCTAGTGATCGGGGCTCTTCGTGTGACTGTTTGATTGATACCACTGGGCAATCCCTCTATATAAAAGAAGAAACCTGCCTTTTGATTCAGTCAAAAAACAGGTTTCTTTTGTTGCATCTGTGCTATAAAAACGATATTTTCTTGAAAATGTTGCAGCGCAATGGTTCCGTGGTTTTTAGGCTCACCGGAACGATATCCCCAATAGAAGGTGTCAGAATCTCATGCTGCCACTTCTATTGGGAATATCATTTTCTGTAAAAGGTCTTACCTACTGTGGTTTCAGCATCTCCGCATATTTCGGACGGTCAGTCTCCGGCAACTGCATAGCATCCATAGCCTGCTCCAGCGTCCAGCCCATACTGCCCATCAGATTCCGGATCGTGCTGATTGTACTTTCGATACGCCCCTCAACACGTCCCTTTTCAAAGCCCAGCTTCATACCGCGTTCCTCAAAACCCTGGCTCAGATTACACATTTCAGACAGCCTCCTTTCCAGTGTTTCCGTCATGGGAATATCAAAATCCTGCTCCAATATTCTTTTCTTCTCGGTGATGCTGTTCTCTCCGGAAAACAATGCTCCCAGCATCTTCAGCACACCGTCATAGTTTTCTCCGTCCGGCTTGCCTAAGCCCACCAGCACAGCGGTTAGTAAATCATAATTTTTGACCTGCTCTCTGGCGTGGCCCACGAGGTTTTCCTCAACAATGTGATAGCGGGTAATGGTATTCTCCCACTCCTTCGGCACATCCAGGCAGATCCAGATACTATAAACCTTCCGAACATTCTGATAGTTGGATTTTACAAATTCCGTACCGTATTGGGCGGAGATCATCCTGCTACAATAGTATATTCCCCGCTTGATCAGCGGATAGCCTGTGCGGTAGGCTTTCTGCGCCTCAATATTGACGATCAACCGAATCGGTTCTCCGGTTGCCGGAGCCGATGCCATAAACCGAATATCGTAAGTGACGGTTCCCTCGGTCAAAGTTTTGTCCGCATCAGACAGTCCTCGCACCCTCGGGGCGTTGGTTTCGTCCGGCATGACAGGCACTTCGCTCACTTCCGGCTGCCCCTCAATATACTTTCCGGCAATGTCCCGGATATCACAGTCCCGGTACTCCTCCACACAGGCTTTCAGAATATGCGCCAGGATCTCCTTTGTGGACAACAGCCGCTTGCACGCCTCGTCACATCGGGCGTTTTCGCCGGTGATGCGGATATCCTCCGCCACGGGTGTTTCTTTCTCCATCAATCGACCCTCCTGCAGTTTGATTTTAGCATATCCTCCACAAAAAATCCACTGCTTTTTTCTGATACTCCAATATCGCTGTGTTTCTTCTTGCTAAAAAAGCATTTGCATGGGTTTCTGCTCCTGAATATTCGTCCGTCTCTGTTTTTCCAACTGCGCTTCCCTAAATGTTTCATCAGAGATGATGGCCGCATGGGCTCCGGTGATTAAATACCGAACCATGCGGCCATTATTTTTGATTTGGGAGCTGCCCATACTGATCGTCTTCTGCAGCAGAACCCGCCCTGTGTATTTTTCGTTCGATAACAACTTGCTGATGGCCTCTCGGTTCCACGTTGGTTTACCGCCAGGAGACGGGATGCCCTGTTCTTTCAGTCCATCGGCAATTTTGCCCAAGCTGTCACCGCTGACATAACGGTCAAAGATCCATCTGACGACATCAGCTTCATCGCTGTTGACAGCCAGTTCACCATTCGCATCGACGTCATAACCATAGCAACGGCGCTGTGCCAGTTTGGAAGTTCCAGTACGGAAACCATCCCGCAAACTGGCCTTGATGGATTCGCTTTTTTGTATTGGGTTCATCAGATTATCCTCCTCAAAATTGACATGCCATAATAAAACCACTGCGGCATAAGCACTTAGAGTGATTTGCTGAAAAAGAAAGTTGACAAATCCTTTTTCAGAATTTGTCAACTTATCCTGCATCTGTGCTATAAAAACGATATTTTCTCAAAACCGTTGTGCTGCAATAGTTTTGAGAATACAAGCCGCCTTGAGTTTGGAACATTTACGATCCCATTGACAATGGGCAGACGAAATTATGAAAAGAGTTCCATGGCTTTTGTTGCCATTCGCGTTCCATAAATCACAAAATTTTCTGAGAATTCATTGATGTCCAGTGTATTGTCGATCCCCACCGGTCCAAGGTGAATGACCGGCTTGCCGTATGACGCTCCGCCTGAGTAGGTAAGCGCCCCCATCACCATGCAGTGATCCAGCATTTCCCGAATCCCCAGCTCCGCGCCACCGTGGACATACTGGGCAGTTGTGTACGCGCCGGCCAGCTTCCCGGCCAGCCCAAGCTTTCCCGCCTCTGCCAGCAGATAGTTCACCATCTGCCCGGTAATATGCGCCGCGTAGATGGGGGAGCCAAACACCACGCACTTCGCCTCTTTCACAAATTCAACGTCTACATCTTCAATGGGAAAACTCTTTGCTTCAACACCTTCGACAGAGTTCATGCCCTTTACGATCTGTTCTCCCATGTTCTTCGTGTTGTTTGTAACAGAGTGGTAAATAACAGCCATTTTCATAACATTTTGCACCTTTCCCTTTATTGATTTTCAAATTTGTTGGGGATTCTAAATCCTCGCCGCAGCGCCTCTATCCGCTTTTTGACTGCGGTACGGGAAATATCCGCTTTCCAAAAGGAGTCAAATCCGTGGAAAGTCCCCTTCATGTCCTCCAACTGCACCGGTACTCCCGCTTTTGACAACGCCTGGGCGTATGCAATCCCCTCGTCATGCAGGCAGTCGAAATCTTCCACCTCCACATAAGCGGGCGGGAGCCCGGCAAAACTGTCGGCCAGCATGGGCGCGGCATACGGTGGCATCCCATGATCTCCGTCCCGGAGGTACAGTTCCCACATCCTGCGGTTCAGATTTGCGTTCCACATCGGACTGTCCGTGAATTTCTTCATAGAGTCTGTTTCCATCCGGCTGTCCGTCACCGGGTAGACCAGCAGCTGGAAGCACAGCCGGATCTCCCCCTCGTCCCTGGCCCGCAGGGCACAGGCGGCGGCCAGCGCGCCTCCGGCGCTGTCCCCGCCCACGGCGATACGCTCCCGGTCGATTGCCAGTTCGCCGCTGTGCATCCACACCCAATGGAGAGCGGCATAGCAGTCCTGAAACGGTACGGGGAACGGCGCTTCATCAGCTGTGCGGTAGTGGACAAATACCACCTTGCACTGCACTTCCTTTGCGTACTGGGCGGCGTAGCGGTGGATGTATCCGGCATCCCGCATACAGAAGCCGCCGCCGTGGAAGTAAACCAGACAGGGAGCGGTCTGATTGATGGCCCGCGGCTGGTAGACGGTCAGCCACAGCGGCGTTCCGTCCTTGGGAAAAATTGGGATACTCTCACGCTCCACGCCTTGCGGCGGGGCAGGCAGCGACATTCGATCCAGCATCTGATTGGATAGTTTCGCTGCACTCAGGTTGATTGCCCAGCCGGGAACAGCCAGCTTGTTCACAAACCGCAGCTCCCGGCAAACAGGATACTTTTTGTCCCGGCTGGCGCACCAGATTCCCACTGCCGCGCCGACCACCAATGCGGCCATATACTTTTTCTTCATCCGGCATTCCTCCGTACTGGACATGTTTTCTTTTTCATGATACCATAGACGAAGCTTGCAGACAAGGAGAAGAATCTATGGTGGAGATATTCTGGTACATCACGGCATCCCTGCTGGCCGGAGTGGGGACTGGATTGGTGGGGCTGTCGGCGGCCACCGTTATGGTTCCCATCCTGATTGTTCTCTGTCCGTCTTTCGCCGGGGAGACAGGGGCCTACCAGGCAACCGCCATCGCCCTGGCATCGGACATCCTTGGCTCGGCAGTCACCTCCGCCACCTATATCCGCCACAAAAATATTGACCTGCGGCGGGGCTGGATCATGCTGGTGTGTATCATCGGCATGTGTACTCTGGGCAGCTTCGCGGCCTGGAAGGCCGGGAACGTGGTGCTGGGCGGATTCACGCTGTTTCTGACCTTCTGCATCGGCATCCGGTTTCTGGTCAAGCCCTCCACCGAGCGGACGGATACGGAAAGTAAAGGCGCAAAGCTGGATGGAAAGGGCGTGGCCGTCTCATTGTTCTTCGGCTTGACCATCGGCTTCGGGACGGGCTTCGTGGGCTCCGGCGGCGGGATGATGATGCTGGTGGTGTTCACCGCCTTCCTGGGCATGGAGCTGAAAGCCGCCGTGGGAACCAGCACTTTTATCATGACCTTTACCGCCCTCATCGCCTCGGTGAGCCATATCCTCATCCACCCCGCCATTCTGCTGGAGCGATGGCCGGTATTGCTGCTGTGCATGACGGTGGCCACGGCGGCGTCCCTGATCTCCGCCCGGTTTGCCAACCGGGTGGACAGCCGCACGGTCGGCCTGGTCACCGGCGGGCTGCTCACCGTGCTGGGAGGCGCGCTCATTTTGCTCCACTACTGGGAGGCCATCAAAGCCGTACCGGTGCTGCGCGGCGTGCTTGCCTGTACGCTGGAATTTTTGGAGTACATCGTTCCTGCGGCCATCCTACTGCTCTGTCTGCACCACTTTTTCAATATCCCGTCCCATGTGTTCCGCAAACTGCTGCACTTGGCGGCGTTCACCTGTCTGGTGGAGATGATGTGGGCGGCGGAGGCGTGGTATCAGGCGTCCCTCACAGCAGTGCTGTTTGCGGCAGTGGTGTATCCCATCCTGCGTGCGCTGGAAAACCGAACCTGGTTCAGCGGGCTTTTCGTCCAGAAGGGACCTGGGGAAGTCAAAAAGAGCCTGCTTTTGCTGTTCTTTATGGACGCGGCGCTGGTGGCGGTGTGCTGGGGCGGGTTCGGCCTGCCTTGGGTCGCAGCTACGGCTATCCTCATGTGGGGGACCGGGGATGGAGCCGCCGCGCTGGTGGGTCACCGGTTTGGAAAGCACCATGTGGCGCTGCCGCTGGCCGACCCCAGGAAGACCTGGGAGGGAACCGGGGCCATGGCTCTTGTGTCCACAACGATAGGAACTGCAGCTATGCTGATACTGACTGCGATGCCCTGGCATCAATGCTTGTTATTTGCGTTGGCTACATCTGTTCCAGGGGCTTATACAGAACTTATCACCCGGAACGGCAACGACACAGTAACCGTCCCCGTGGTCGATGCAGTGGTACTCCTGGCTCTCGTGCTTTTAACTGCGAACTAAGAAGGTGGCTTGTGCTTTTGCCTGCCATAATCTTTTGTATCCGGAAAAGCAATAGGCCGCAACAGCTTCTGCGGCCTATTGCTTTTCCGGACTACATCATCTGCTCAGTCTCCGTTCCATCCTTGAACCGGATGAGCAGCCTGTCCGCATCCATAACCTTGATGTTGCTGACCATCTGCCGGACTGTCACCTCATCGAAGTCCGTGATTGAGCAGTCTGTTTCTTCCAGCAATGCAGTGATCTGATCCATTCGCCGCTCAAACTCCCCGGAGGTATGCTGTTCCCGCTCCAGTTCCACCCTCTTCGCCATAAGCTGTGCCTTAGCGGCGCTCACCCGCCGGATCTCCTCATCATAATCGACACAGTCTGAACCTGCGCCTACGGCTAATTGGAACAATTCTATCTGGCGTTCCTGTATCTGCTGGATCTGCGCGTCCACAGTGGGCAGCGTCAACCCGTCCATTTCTCCGGCAAGGACGGCGGTGATGCAATTCGTCAGCGCCTGCTTCGCCGCTTGTGCGTTGAACAGTTCGTTCATTGCCGCAACCACCGCGCTGTGGATCTTGCCTTCGTCCAGGGTAGGGGATCTCTTGCAGACCCGTTTGCCATAATCCAGCCGGTTGCCGCACCGCCAGACCACCCGCTTCACGCCCTTCTGCGTCCAGATCACCCGGCGGTAGGGACTGCCGCACTCGCCGCAGACCAGCAACTCCGTCAGCACATATTTCCCGCTGAATTTGCCAAGTTCTGTCTTTGTCCTGGCGGCAGTCTTCCGAAGGCTGGAGCGGCGGGCGATCTCCTCCTGTACCTTTTGATAGGTTTCCCTGTCTATGATAGCCGGATGGCAGTCCTCCACATAATACATGGGTAATTCGCCGTGGTTCTTCTTCACCTGCCGGTTGAACAGGTCTGCGATATATGTTTTTTGGAGCAGGGCATCGCCAATGTACTTTTCATTCCGAAGCATATTCTGAATAATGCTGTCGTTCCATTTTTCACGACCCTGGGCAGTCCTGATCCCGTCGTTCATCAGGTCACGGGCGATCTGGTGAATGCTCTGCCCCATCAGGTAGCGGGCAAATATCCTCCGCACGATGGCCGCTTCCTCCGGATCGATCTCCGGTAAGCCGTCCGGCCCTCTCCGGTATCCAAGGAAGCTGGAGTAATTGTAATAGACCTTGCCGTCCCTGAAGTTTTTGCGATGCCCCCATTTGACGTTGCCGCTGAGAGATTCGCTCTCGGACTGGGCCTGACTCATCATGAAGGTGAGGATCATCTCTTTACCAAGTTTTTGGTAATTGACGCCCATGCTCCGCTGGCTTCCTCTGGTGTCGGAGGTGTTGTAGAGGTCGATTGTTTCTTTCCCCAGAGTTTCGGAAATTTCCTTTAAGGTGCTTCTTTCCTTTCCTCCGAGGAACAAAACGCAGGAGCAGTTGCCGATAATTGTCTCCGCATGGTCCTTGTAGACCGCTTTGAGCTGGCTCTGCGTCTGCACAACAATGTGCGCGGAAATCTCGCGGGAGCGAATCACGCTGATGAGGTGCTGGAAGTTGGGAATCTTCTGGTTGGCGAACTCGTCCAGAAGGCAGGTGACGTGGGTTTTCAATGCGCCGCCGTTCTCTAAAGCCTTGTCGCACAGGACGTTGAACATCTGCGTGTAGACCATGGCTGAGATGAAATTGAAGGTCATATCCGTATCGGAGACGATACAGAACAGCGCCGTTTTCCGGTCCCCGATCTTGTCCAGCTCCAGGTCGTCGCCCTCCATGAGCTGACGGACCTCTTTAATATCAAAGGGGGCCATACGAGCGCCGCAGGAAATCAGGATGGACTTAGCTGTTTTGCCTGAAACGAGTTGTCAACAACTTCCTAATCATGTTTACGAATTGTTCACAATTAGGACGCAAAAACGGGCGGGAACCTGATTAGTCAGATTCCCGCCCTCAAATTGGTATGGCGATTTATGCGCTCTGCTCAGATTGTAATTTCTTTACTTCGTCTAGGGAAAGCTCGGTCATATCAGCGATTTCTTCTAATGAAAATTTCCCGGTCGCTAATATACGGTGTGCCACTGATTTTGCTCGTTCGAGCGCAGCTTGAGTTGCGGCCTGATTTCTCATATCTTCCATGACCTTGCACATGATTGAAATTCCCTCCTTACTTTCTTTGAAAAATCTAACCCGTTCTGCCAACTCGCCATAATACATATCATCCGGGGCTGTGCAAAAGAAATCGTGCATCAGCTTTCCAATGGGTGTCTCGTCCCGGTATTCGCCGTTCACATACAGAATATGCGAACCATCGTCAAAGCTCTCGTTGGTGTCGAAGATATATCTGCCAATATGGTATAGCGGTTGGCCTTTGCCAATCACATCATGCTCGGTAATGAACACAACATAGGTTTCGGGCAGTTCGTCAAACTTCTCGCCCTTCCGCAGAAGGTTAGCGTCCATCATGCTGCTGTTATATCTTGCCCGCTTTCGCCCGGCACCTTTGTCAGATCGCTGAATTTCCACGTTTATCTTTCGCCCGGTGCTGTCTGTTGCCAGAACGTCCAGCCGCACAGAGCGGTTCAGCAGATTTTCCACGAATACCTGTGTGCGGACATCCACCACCACTAAATCAGGCATCTCCAACACAATCCGCAATACAAGCTGGATGTACTTGGGATCACCCTCAAAACACTTTGTCAGGAAATCATCGTCCAACAGACGAAAGCCTCTGAGCCTCTGTAAATCCTCCTGGTGCTGTTGGTCTATCTGTTCCGTTACTGTCAAATCTACCACCTGCTTTCGTTTCTGCTACTTGATTCGCCTTTATCTTAACACAAATTCTGCGACTTTTCAAGATAGCAAAAAGAGGACCGGAGCATCCGGCCCTCCATGCGGTCATTCTCCTGCGGCCTCCTGCTCCATCAACTGCCGGACTTCATTTCGCAGTAACCGCTTGACCTTATCGCTGAATGTTTCCTTGCTGGTGGTACTGAAATGCACACGCACGATGTAGGTCATACCCCCAATCTTCTTTATCAGGGCGGGTGGATTCTCCTGGGCGGTGATGTCCTCCGGGGCGGGGACGCTGGCGGTGTCAATAGAGGGGATCATGTTCATGCTTTCGTTTTCCATAAGCTTCCTTTCCCTGCATAGTGCAGATTCAATTTTTTGAATGGTCATAAGATACGATACTCCGCGCCGCCGCCTTGGTGCTGGCGGCGTTGTCCTCCCGGAAGTTCTTTCCGGCAAAGAGGATAGGGGCGCAGCGTTCTACAATCCGGTCATAGATACGGGCGTGGGCGAGGTCGGGCGGGTGCTTCAACTCGTCCAGCTTCAGATTCGTGGTCACGATCAGCGGCTTGTTGCAGCGGTAGCGGCTGTCGATGATGGAAAACATCTGCTCAAGGGCATACTCGGTGTTGCGCTCTGCGCCCAGGTCGTCCATAATCAGGAGGTCATAGTCTCCCAGGCTGTCCAGAAAGTCCTTCCTATCCTCTCCGAACGTCCCGCACAGGCGGGCAAGGATGGTGGGGAAGTTGGTCATGAGTACAGGTACGTCCTGGTCGAGTAGAGCATTGGCGATGCACCCGGCCGCGAAGGATTTTCCAGTCCCAACGTCACCGAACAGCAACAGTCCGATGTTCCTCTTGAACGCCTGGGGCCAGTGGTCAACGTATGCGTGTGCTTTCGCAATAACCGGGTTCTCGCCGTTGTCGTTGGCAAAGGTGTAGCCGTAGAGGTAACGGTCTTGCAGTCCCTGGGCCTTGCGCCGCCTGATACGCTCCATGCGCTGGCGGCGTTCCTCGGCCTCCCTGCGGCGGCGCTCCACCTCCTGCTGGCAGGAGCAGACGCACCGGGGCTTGAAGCTGCCGCCCTTGAACGGGTCAGGAATGACCGCCTGCCGGGGGCCTCCGCACTTCCGGCAATGGATCAGGCCGTCAGTGGGGTCAAGGTATTCGTCCTCGCGGATCTCCGTCATACGGTGTCCCCCTCCTTCACAGTATAGTCCCGGTCACGGGCGGGGGGAGCGGCCTTGCGGCGGTCATCCGCTATCCAGCGACGAATGGTGGCGGTGTGGCTCCGGTACTGTTTGCCGGTGGAGGCCATGTACTCGGATAACCTCTCGATATACTCCTGCCAGACGGCGGGGAAGTCGTTTTGCAGTTCGGACAGTTCACCAGCAGACAGAAAAACATTTTGATAGCGGCCCAAAACGGCGAGGGCGATTTCTCCCCCCTCTATCTCTCTATCTATCTCTAACTCTATATCTTTCTCTTTCTCTAATATAGGCGGACATTTGTCCACCCGCCTATTGGGTGGACAAATGTCCATTCCACCAGAGGGCAGCAGCTTTTGACGCTGTAACCGGCTCCGCTCCCGCTTCTTCCTCTCGCCCTCCGTGGAGGACTGACAAATCAGCAGTTGAATGTCGGTCATGTAGTACGCGCCGTCAGTCAGGATTTCGATAAGCCCCAACTGCAAGAAGATTTTCAAACCGCGCTCCACTGTGCCGATCTGATGCCGGGTGCAGGTGGCGATGGTCTGTGGCGTGTGGGGGAAGTGATCTCCCAACAGGAGGATGCCGCCGCTTTTCAGCGACATAAGGTACATCTTCAGCAGCAGATTGGAGTATAGAAGACCGTCCTGCATACTCTCCAAAATCATCATCGTCTCGCTGTTGAAGAAATATTCTTTCAGTTTGAGGTAGTAGTAACGCCTGTTTTCAGTCATGGGGAAAACTCCTTTGTAGAATCGCTTTTACGGGCCGTCTGAGGGCTTTCCGGGGTGTCGGATAGGGAATGTATCAGGCCCCCATTGACCACGCCCCGGAAAGCCTTGCAAATCAACGCTTTTTTAGGGCCTAAAGCGTTACATATCAGCCCTATGTCGGCGCACTCGGTCACGGGTCTTACGCCGCCGCTCCTGTTCGGCACATTCCGGGCAGTATTTCGACCGATTGGATTTTGGCAGATAGTAACCGCCGCAGAGGACGCATTTCCTCCGGTCTGCCCGGTGGAGCAGGGCGGCGCACAGGCCAGCGTCCAGCGGCAGAACGGCGGCGCGGAACCATTTGCAGATCAGCGAGTATGTGATGCTTTGTGGGCAGATACATTCCTCGCCATCGTCCAGACGCAGACAATTCCCGCAATCATAGTTGCAGCAGCTATGTACCAGCCTCCGGGCCGTCCGGTACTGCTGGTAGTTCATGTGCTGGATCACGGCTCATTCTCCACAATAGGTAGCTTGATGTAGATGTGATAGGGGGTATGGAGGGCTATCAGCTTCTTCTCCACCAGCCCAACGTCCTCCAACTCCCGAAGTGACTGCGCCACTGTGCTGGGAGTGCGGTCGATGATCTCCGCAATGATCTTGTTGTAGAACGCCAGATACCGCCGCCCCTGCTGGTCGGTCTGCGCAGCCTCGGAGTTCAGCACCATATCCAGCAGGATCGCATAGACCTCTTTCGCCGTGAACCGAACATCCAGGTTCAGCAGGAACTGGGGAAGAACCAGGTAGGGCGGCAGGGTGGGGTCGCTGGTGATGTAATCAGTTTTCATTGTCGTGTCCTCCGTTTTCATTCTCCGCCTGCAACGCTTTCACTTCCTTGGAGAAAGCGATGATCGCCATATCCACGGCGGCGGCGCTGTCCCACACCTGACT
>ERZ808054.590-NODE-590-length-30643-cov-4.084146_pt1 | contig 30643 bp, 20 predicted proteins | sample MGYA00380201_ERZ808054 | MGnify/ENA primary metagenome ERZ808054 (study PRJEB31490, sample SAMN06133419) | mouse gut metagenome | isolation source: Z5_2 | host: mice | place: China: Chengdu | collected 2015-05 ...
TATTGCCTTCAGACACTTACGTTAAAAAGTGCATCAGATGAAGGGGAGTGGGAGGTAATAGATGGCCAACAACGCCTGACATGCATATTTTTGATATATATGGTTTTATCTTCCTTCTGCGGTCCTGTAAACGCACCTTATGAGATTTTCTATCAACGGGAAGGGGAGACGTTTTCTTTGTCTCAAAAAATCAGTCAATATTTTAGTAATCTTTCAAACAGGGAAATACAATCCCGCGATATTTTGCGGAATGAAGATCTTACAGAATCAGAAAAAGCAGACTGGTTTGACAAATTGATGAAAGATGTAGACTCCTTGTTTGGCCAAGAGGAGAATGTTACCGGTTCATATAAAATTGACTCTTATTATGTGCGTTCCGCAATGATTGAGGCAATAAGGTTTGTTTCTGAGGGAAAAGATCAAAAGCAGATAGAAACTCTTTTGGAATGTATTAAGAGAAATGTCTATTTTTTGTGGTATGTAGTTCCAAAGGATAGTGAATTATCCAGTGAAGATGTATTCCTGAAAATCAATTCCGGAGCGATTTCTCTTACAAATGCAGAACTTATTAAGTCACTTATTTTACGAAATGACGGTAACGGATTGGGACAAAACAGCCGTCAATGGGAAGCGCTGGAACGAGGTTTAAGTGAGGATGAATTGTGGTCTTTTATTGCAGGCAATTTTAATTCGGACACAAGGATAGAGCTTTTGCTTGATGTTTATGCCAGAGAGAATTCTGATGAAAAAAATAAGTATAGTGGGAACACATCAAATAACCCGTATGCATTATTTGACTGGTATAATGAATACAGTAAATCAAATGGCTCATTCGTAAAGGACGTTTTGACTGGTATTCAGGATTATTATGATAGGGCGGCTGAGTGGTATGACGATGTTGAAATATATCATTTTATAGGTTTGCTGACTGTATATCAGAAATTGGGATTTCGATTTGATGACGCATATAAAAATCAGCAAGAAATGCTTAAGCTCCTTTTATTAGAAGCGGAGAATAAGAATGAGAGGACATATTCTAAGGACGAATTTATCCAGGGATTGAAGACGAAGATACTGAGGTGTCTTAAGGACGGACTGAAGAACGGGCAAATCCCGGAAAAGGCAGTTTATCTGTTGGAGTGTCCTGACGGTTATAATAATGATTATCTTAACTATAATGATGATAGTAAGAGAATTGAAGCAATATTGTGGTTGTTTAATGTTTGGGAAACGGTTGAATCTGCTGATAATAAGACAGAATATAAGAAGAACCAATTTAAATATAAGAATAATATATGCAGAAGATTTCCTTTTTCGGAAGCATTAAGCGGCAACTGGTCTTTGGAACATATTTTCCCACAGCATCCAGATGACAACAATAAAGAAAACCTGAATAGGTATAAGGAAATCACGAAAGGAATTGATAAGGAAAAACGTCTGAAGGAGGATGATGTTCATTCAATTAAAAATCTTGCTTTATTAAAGAAAAATACGAATACATCACTTCAAAATGAGATGCTAAATATAAAACGCAGTCGTTTAATTTCTGAAATTGGTAAAGGTTCATTTATACCTTGTGCTACTGTTAATGCATTTATGCTTTATTACAACATAGATTGCAGTAAAAATGATACTGAAACAGAGAATCTTCAGATTGGTGATGATTGGAATTATTGGACAGTCAATGACGCAGACAAATATGAAGAAGCTATTATTGAATGCCTGAAAAAGATGGAAGGAGGAACAAAGTAATGGCAAGCGGAATGTTCGATATATCCACATTACTTGATGCGTATACAGTTTATGTCCCGGAAATACAACGGGATTATGCTCAGGGTAGGGAAAATGCCAAAAGTGTAAGAGAGAAACTTTTGAAAGATATTTATGATGTTTTACATGAGAGAAAACCCCGGCATGTATTAAATTATATATATGGGGTTCCGACAGATGACGGCAAAATAATACTTATTGATGGTCAGCAAAGAGTTACAACATTGTTCCTTTTAAAGTGGTATCTGGCCGTTAAGGCGGAAGAAGCAGATCTCGGTTTTATGACAAAATTGATTTATGCAGCCAGAGACTCCTCGAGTGAATTCTGCGAATTTTTAAAGAAAAACGGTAGGTGTATCAAGGACAATTTGGTTCCGTCTGATATTATTAAAAATCATATAAAGTTTAAAAAGAGATGGTTAAATGATCCGACCATTGCAAATATGCTTAATATGCTTGATGCGATAGACAAGCAGGAAAATGATGATTCCAAAAAACTTTATAAGAATATAGAAAACATAAAGTTTTCCTTTATATCTCTTGACGGTTTCAAAAGAACAGATGAATTGTATGCTGCCATGAATTCACGTGGAAAACAGTTGACGCCTTTTGAACTCATCAAAGGTGAGTTATTAAAGAAGGATTCAGGACTTGCTGCCGTAATCAATGGAGAGTGGCTGCCCACATTTTGGGAGTTTGCTAAAACATATGCACGGGATGTTTTGGAGGATATTGCCAATCCGGAAGAATTTGCATCAGAAAATCATGATTCGTTTTTGTATAATTATTACTCATTTATTGTTCAAATGATATGGTGGTGCAAATGTCCGGATGCAGCGAATATAAAAAAGGGAGATCGTCTGCCATCAGTAGTGGACATGACGAAAGAAATTGTGGATGATGCATCAAATAAGGAATTAATTAAGTACGCAATGAAACTTGTTGAAACGAAATTATCCAAATATGACTTTAGGGCTGATTTGAAACGTAATGACGATGCATTACCTATTACTAAGGATAAGGTGGTTCTCTTTGATGGACGGCCTGCAGACAGTGTGGAATTCTTTGAATTATGTTGTTTTGGCGGGAAAGAATTTACCCAAGCCGGTAGGTGCTATCTATGGGCATATGTAAGATACTGCTATGACAAAGATCATAATATTATTGAAGAAAAATATACGGCAAAAGACTATTACTTGTTAATGCGCGCTTTATATATGCGGAGGGCTTCTAATGAAACCCCAACGAGTGTTGATAAACTCAGTTTAAACGAAGAACTTACCGGGGGCGTCGTAATTCCGTTTGATAAAATCATAGGACTGGATGCCGGTTATGCGGAATGGAGTCAATATAAGGCATTTTTCTCTGATTATCCGAGAAAATTTGAAGTATTGAACAATCCTTTAGTGAGAGGCGTAACGGATAACATTGGAGATTTTAAAGATAACGACCTGGCAGATAATCTTCAGTGGCTTTGGGAAAATGAGCCGCTCGATTGTTTTAAAAGGCTGGCTGCATGTGGGTTTAGCAACCTGAAATGCGAAATGAACGGTTATTCTGACCGGCTATTTCTTCCATTCACGAAGAAAATGTTGCAGTCGGTTTTTTCACTGCGCGGATGGAGTGGCTCAAAGGACTTCAAAAAATTGCTTGCGTATTTGCAAGATAATAGACTGGAGGATCAAACTGACAAATCTTATAGTTTTTCGGAATGGGAATACTATTATATTAAATATAAATCTTTCAGGGCCAGTAAATATGGGCAGTTTCAAATGCCGGATGAAAAACAAAGGATGTCTTTTGATGCAATATTTATTGAAAACGAGAGAGCAATTAAAAGTAAAATCCGCAACCCTTTTTTATACGAAATATATCAGCAAAAGCATATCGGAAATGTTTCTTATTACGATTATATTGAAGAAAAGGGCATATCCTTCAGAAGGAATATGGGTGGAGGCTTTGAATGGAAGTATGACGGTGCAGCATATACGATTGATGATACAAAGGATTGTATAGAAGAATTTATTCAATTAAACCAGAAAGGGATATAGTACATGATAGAAATTTTAAATGTCAGGAACTTCAAGGAAGAAAATTATGATGAGGCATGGCTGACAGTGCGTGCTGTGAAGCATTCGGTCGCAGGCGCGAAGCATGTTCCTACCCTGTCCCCGACCTGGGAGCTGTTCCGCAGATACAGGGAGCTTGCGGACAGCGGTCAGTGGAACGCACAGTCCTTCGCAGAGGTCTACGTCCCGGAGTTCATCGGCGAAATGTACGCATATAGGAGAGAAACCTTCCCGTTGCTCAATGAACTATGGAAAAAGGACAAAAATGGGAAATGCATCGCGCTTGTCTGCTTCTGCGCCGATGAGGCGCTCTGCCACCGCAGCATTCTGGCAGGCCTGTTACAGGGGGCGGGATGTAGTGTAAAGACAGAACACGGCACGGATTACAGCATATATTATAAGATGATTAAAGAACTGCAAGGAAAATAACGCTGCTTTAAAACCGTTGAAGCGGAATCCGACAATCCGCTTGACCTGTTATGGCAACCATGTTATAATAACTGTTATGGAAGCATAGCTCAGCCGGGATGAGCGTTCGCCTCACACGCGAGAGGTCATGGGTTCGAGCCCCATTGCTTCCATCTTTTATGCCCCGCTGCATCTGCAGCGGGGTTTTTGGCTGTTGCGCCGGCTTCCATAAAAAGGTATAATAAACCAAAGAAAAGGGCAGGAGGAAAGCAGGATGAAAATTGGAGGTTTGGAAGCGGGCGGAACAAAAATGGTTTGTGCGGTAGGGGATGAAATGGGGAATATCATGGATAAGACGGTGATTCCGACAGGGACACCGGAAGATACCATGCCGCAGATTACCGGTTTTTTCAGGGGAAAAGGCATCGAAGCCATGGGAATCGGCTGTTTCGGTCCGGTGGACTTAAACAGGAAATCAACCACTTACGGATATATTACGCAGACACCGAAACTTCCTTGGGTCAATTACGACATGGCGGGAACGGTGAAAAGGGAGTTGGGAGTGCCGGTGGGCTTTGATACGGACGTAAACGGTGCGGTACTTGGGGAAGTTGCCTGGGGCGCCGCAAAAGGGCTGGAGAATGCCATATACATGACCGTCGGTACGGGAATCGGCGTGGGAGTGTATTTGGAAAAGAAGCTGCTTCACGGGCTGATGCACCCGGAAGCGGGACATATGCTCTTAGGCAGACACCCGGAGGATTCCTATAAAGGACGCTGCCCGTACCATGATAACTGTGCGGAAGGGCTGGCTGCCGGACCGGCGGTGGAGGAACGCTGGGGGAAAAAGGCGGTAGAACTGGCGGATCGGGAAGAAGTATGGGAGTTGGAAGCCTACTATCTTGCACAGGCGGTTGCCAACTATATCCTGGCTTATTCCCCGGAGAAAATCATATTGGGCGGCGGAATCATGCATCAGGAAAAGCTGTACGGTATGGTGCGGGCAAAAACAAAGGAACTGTTAAACGGATATATTCCGAAACGGGAAATCCTGGACGGGATGGAGGACTATATCGTGGCTCCTGCACTGGGGGACGAGGCAGGCATTAAGGGCGCGTTATGCCTTGGGGCGATGGCAGGAAAGGAAACGGAATAAGAAGTAAACAGCGGATAAAGGAAAGAGCCGTCCGGCAATTTTGTTTTTCCCCAGTGGCAGATATCCAAACCGGGGAAGAACCAAATGCCGTCCGGCTATTTCCATATTCCCGCGGGCAATGAGCCAAGCGGCGGTTGCCGCGGGGTATTAAGTCCGGCGCAGACCGTTACTGTGCAGGCGCTTCCGGCGCCGGGGGCGGCGTTGTCTCCGGTGCGGGCTGCCCTTCCTGCTGCGCTTCCATTGCCGCCTGCTGCTGTGCCAAAATGTCGCGCTGGATGATTTCGTTGCGCTGTACTTCCACGGCGGCTTCCCAGCCGGGCGTGGACATAAATTCCGCCGTGTGCGGACAGGAATTTGTCTGGTTGACCGGAAGGGGAACGGTGGATACCGTACCGTCCGGGTTTACCACCTGTGTGGTGGCGGTAGAAGATCCGCTTTGCAGCGAGGCATCCTCAATCGGGAGCAGTTCCAGTACGCCTTCTATCTTAAACGGGCAGAATTCCGTTGCCGGTAAGCCGCAGTACTGGCAGATGGCGCCCTGGTAATGCACATCGCAGCTTTCCGTGGGCGTTACGCCGTCGGCAAAATATTCCGTGTTCAGCGTACCGTCGCAAAGACCCGGTATGGGCAGCTTGCCTGACTTGGCGCATACCGTGGCAGTGACGATGCCTGCCGGAACGGAAAACGGCTCATTGGGCAGTTCCGCATGGATTTGTGACATGACTGCCCGCCACAATTTCTTCGCAAGGTTCTTTTCATCGCCGGTCAGGTTGGCATTGTTGTCGTAGCCTGCCCAAACGGTGGCCGTATAATAAGGGGTGTATCCCGCAAACCATACGTCGTTATATTTGGAGGTGGTTCCCGTCTTTCCGGCGATTGCCATGCCGCCGAAATTAACGGAGCCGCCGGTACCTTTCGTGACAACGTCCACCATGGCATCGGTCAGCAGGAACGCGGTAGTTTCTTTGATGACCTGTTTGGTTTCCGGTATCGTATTGTCGAGGATGACATTGCCGTCGTGGTCCACCACCGTATTGTACAGTTTCGGTTTGATATAAGTGCCGTGGTTGGCAATGGTGGCGTAACCCGCATTCAGTTCCTCGTTGGTGACACCGTCCGTGATGCCGCCAAGAGCCAGGGACTGTTGGATGTCGCTGTATATTTTCCCGTTGATTTCCTTGGATTCCACCAAAGTGGTGAAACCGAATTCCTGTAAATAGTCAAAACCGAGCCTTGGGGTAATCTGTGTCAGCGTCTTTACCGCCACAATGTTTAACGAGTCCTGGATTCCAAGACGCAGGGAACAGAGCCCGCGGTAGGCTTCGCCGTACCAGTTGCGGACGGGCGTGCCGCCGGCATAATGGAAGGGGGCGTCGTTCTGTACCGTGGCAAGGGTCAGTCCCGCATTGTCAAGTGCGGGGGCATAGGTGGAGAGTACCTTGAACGTGGAACCGGGCTGGCGGACCGTATCCGTGGCACGGTTTAAGGTACGGCTCCCCTCCTTGGCGCCGCGGCCGCCCACCATGGCAACGACCGCACCGGTGCTTTGGTCTTCCACCATAAGGGAAACCTGGGGCTGTGGCGTAAGGGTGATTTTCTCTCCGTGTACCTTGTCCCCGCTGCCCATGACGGCGAGTTTATAATTCGCGATGGCTTCCTCCGCTTCTTCCTTGGAAGTGTAGAGCAGGTTAAAATTGCGGTCCTGTTCCTTATAATAGCTTTGGTACATTTCCGTACTGTGGTTTTCCAAATCCCCGTTCGGCTTCTCAATGGTCAATTCGTAGTTTAACTGCCATTTCACGTTTGCGGGGTAATTTTCCTCATTGCTGAATACTTCATCGCAGATTGCCTGAATGGCAGGGTCCTGCGTGGAGTATATTTTTAAGCCGCCGGTGTAGAGCAGGGTATATGCCTGTGTTTCGTTATAACCTGCGGCAACCAGATCTTCCAGTACATCGTCGGTCAGGGCATCCACAAAGTATGTATTGATGGAAGTCTCCTCAACCTTTTCGTTCGTGATTTGGATGCGGGAATATACGTCGTCCCCCATGGCGGCATCGTATTCCGCCTGTGTGATGTACTCCTGTTCCAGCATGTTATTCAGGACTTTTTCCCGCCTTTTTGCGTTGTCTTCCGGGTGGGAAATAGGATTGAGGCGGGACGGGTTCTGCGTGATGCTGGCAATGACCGCACATTCGGAAAGGGTAAGTTCGCTGACCGATTTGTTGAAATAACGCTGTGAGGCAGCCTGTACCCCTAACGTATTCTGTCCGAGGTTGATGGAGTTCATGTAATTTAAGAGAATCTCGTCCTTGGTGGAAGTTTTTTCCAGTTCAAGGGCAAGGTACTGCTCCTGGATTTTACGCTCGATTTTGTCCATGTTCAAACCGCGTTCCTCTTTCGTCCAGTCGGTGAATACATTATTTTTTAACAACTGCTGTGTGATGGTACTTGCACCTTCCGAAAAATGTCCGCTGGTAATGCCTTTAATACCGGCACGGATGATACCTTTGATGTCGATGCCGTTGTGCTCATAAAAACGTTCGTCCTCGATGGCGACAAACGCATGGGCAAGGTTTTCGGGTATCATATCCATGGTAACCGGGATACGGTTGGAATTTTCAGCGATCAGTTTTGCCGTCTGGTTGCCGTCGATGTCGTAGACAAAAGTGGAAAATCCGGTAGGCTGTACGTTGATGTTGCCGATTTCCGGCGCGGTATCGATGATGCCCCGGAATACGCCGAAGCCTACGCTTGCCCCCAGGATGCCGACTGCCACAATGCCTGCCAGCATGACGTTAAAAAAGGTAAGTGCAAATTTCTTCCCCCACTTCTCAGATTTAGAATGGAGCGCCCGTTGTTTGCGGCGGACTCCTTTTTTTCCGTAGTTCATGAATTGTCCTCCTTGAAGTGTGCATAATAAGCACAACTAACATTACGATTATAACAAACAATGGATGGAAAAAAAAGTTTTTTCATGAAAATCTTACTTTATATTAAGAAATTATTTACAATTCGGTACACTTTTATTCCCATTTATGCTAAAATGTTATGGAACTGCGGGCTTAAAAGCCCAAGAGGACGGTTTTTATGTCCGGCGGAATGGATTGGGGCGGTAAAAGGATGGCGGGACAGGAACAGGCATTTTTGCCATATAAAATATTAAAAAGGGGCGGCAGCGGGGAAATTGTGGAGAAGAAATCCCGTTTTATCGCAACGCTTTCCCCCGTTTCCTCGGAGGAGGAAGCGGCGGCTTTCATAGATGCCATGAAAAAGAAGTATTGGGATGCCAGACATAACTGTTCGGCGTTTGTCATCGGGGAACGGGCGCAGTCCACCCGCTGCAGCGATGACGGGGAACCGGCGGGAACGGCGGGGAAACCCATGTTAGAGACGCTGCTTTCCTCCGGCGTGCGCAATGCGGCAGTGGTGGTGACCAGGTATTTTGGCGGCACGCTCCTTGGCACGGGCGGGTTAGTGCGGGCATATACGCAGGCGGTACAGGCAGGGCTTGCGGCGTCGCAGGCGGTAACGGTGCGTTACGGCACGGAGTTTGCGGTGGAAACGGATTATAACGGTATCGGGAAGATCCAATACCTGCTCGGACAGATGGGGATTGGCAACGCGCAGACGGAATATACGGAATGCGTGCGGCTTAAGCTGACGGTACCTTATGAGGAACGGGACAGGTTTAAGAAGGAGCTGACGGAAGCCACGGCGGGAAGGGTGAAGATAACGGAAATGGGAAATTCCTATTTTGAAGATGCGGCGGTTTAAGTATGGAAGATAGGAAGCAGGGAGATTCGGACAGGGAGACGGTTGACAGAGTTTGACAATAGAGGAACATGGCGATGGAAGAAATCAGGGACTTTGAAGTTATCCGGGAATTGCTGGAGGACAAACAGTATACAAGGCTCCGCCAGCGGATGGCGGACATGAATATCGTGGATATCGCGGCAGCCATGGAGGAACTGGAAGAAGGAGAGATGTTAAAGATATTCCGCATCCTACCAAAAAGCATGGCTGCGGATATTTTTTCGTATTTGGAAGTGGAGAGCCAGCAGCTTATTATCGTGTCCTTATCCGACCGGGAAGCGGCGAACATCATCGATAACCTGATGGCGGACGACGCCACGGATTTATTGGAGGAAATGCCTGCGAATATCGTAAAGAAGCTGTTGGCGAATGCCAGCGCGGAAACGAGGCGGGACATCAACCACCTGCTGCGCTACCCGGAGGATTCCGCCGGAAGTATCATGACGGTGGAATATGTGGACTTAAAGGAAAACATGACGGTGGAGGATGCCATCGCCAGAATCCGTCAGGTAGGGGTGGACAGCGAGACCATTAATATCTGTTACGTACTGGATGCCAAACGGATTCTGGTAGGGACCGTGGCGCTGCGTTATCTGCTCATCAGCCCTTCCGATGCCGTTATCGGGGAAATCATGCATGAAAACGTGATTTACTTAAATACGATGATGGATCAGGAGGAAGTGGCAAGGCAGTTCCAAAAGTACGATTTTACTTCCATGCCCGTTGCGGACAACGAAGGCAGGCTGGTGGGCATCATTACGGTGGATGACGTGGTGGATATCCTGCAGGAAGAAGCTACGGAGGATATTGAAAAGATGGCGGCTATCGTACCGAGCGACAAGCCTTATATGAAAACGGGGGTATGGGAGACCTGGAAAAAGAGGATTCCGTGGCTTTTGCTTCTGATGATTTCCGCCACTTTTACGGGAAGCATTATCACCTCGTTTGAGGATGCGCTCAGCATATTCCCCATCCTTACGGCGTTTATCCCGATGTTAATGGATACCGGGGGCAATGCCGGGGGGCAGGCGAGCGTTACCATCATCCGCGGACTGTCGTTAAACGAAATCGATTATGCGGACGTGCCGAAAATCATCTGGAAGGAGCTGCGGGTGGCGCTCCTTTGCGGTACGACGCTTTCGGCGGCATATTTTGCAAAACTGATGCTGTTTGACCGGGTGGGACTCCGGGTGGCGGTGGTGGTGTGCCTGACATTAATCGCGGCGGTTGCCATCGCCAAGATGATTGGATGTACCCTTCCGGTTTTGGCAAAACGCGTGGGCTTTGATCCGGCGGTGATGGCAAGTCCGTTCATTACCACGATAGTGGATGCGCTGTCTTTGGTTATTTATTTTGCCATTGCGGGGCAGGTGCTCGGGTTGTGATGCGGCAGTGGCTTTTTATTTCCCACCGCTTTTCCTGCGGTATTCCTTCGGCGTACAGTGCATGTACCGGCGGAATGTCCGGTTAAAATAGCTGATGTTGGCGTAACCGCATTCAAGGGCTATGGTGCTGACGGGGAGGGCGCTGTCCCGCAGCATACCGCAGGCTTCGCCGATGCGGTAATAGTTTAAGTATTCCATAACCGTCATATTGACCTGTGACTTAAAGAAACGGCAGAACTGCCCTTCGCTCATGTAAAACCGTCCGGCAAGCATGGGAAGGGTCAGGCTGCCGTTATAATTTTGGTGCAGGAACTGCAGGATATCCTTGACCAGCGCTGTTTTGGCATCGTCTCCCCCACGGGCGGCGCTGACGGGGACGGCGGGGAACCGGCAGAGGAAATGCCACAGTCGCAGCAGTTCCGATTTGATTAACAATTCGTTGCCGCCGGTACCCTGACGGTACAGGGAGCGTATTTCCGAAAGGGGCGGCATAAGCTGCCCGCAGGCGGTGCTGCCCGCGGGAAAATGGTCACGGAAAAGAAGTCCGCCCGATGCCTGACGCTTCATGTATTTCTGCTGTATATCGTCGTTGCCGTAGCTGTAAATCAGCTCCCGCCCGAAAACCACCGCATAGAAAGCAAGCGGTGTACCGGGAGGCGCCGACAGGGCGTGGAGGTTCTGCGAATCGGCAAAAAGGATGTCACCCGGTCCGAAGCCAAAGTGCCGGTTGCTGATATGTGCGGTTCCCTGTCCCTGCGTGATAACGAGCAGCTCGCATTCCTCGTGCCAGTGTGTGCTGACCCGTTCGGGACGGGAGGGGTCGGAGACATATTCATACAGCATCAGATGAAAACGCGGATTGCCGTGCTGCGATGCTTCCCTGAATAAGTTAAAATCATGGCGGTTCATGGCGGATTTCCTCCTTTGGTAAAGTTAAAATCACGGCATTTTAAGGCGGATTTTCTTTTTTGGTAAATTGGCAAAGTCAAAATTGTGTTAGTATCGGCAAAAAAACATCAAGTTTTTTTTATATGGGATTAGTATAATACAAGTATGGACGGGATGCCACCTTTTTTGGCGTGCGGAGCGGATTTTAAATTCAGGAAAGAATAAGGAGGAAGTAAGATGCAGTTTGAAAAGGGAAAAGGGACACTGGTTGCGCGCTGCAACGGGGAAACGCTGCGGATTGAGGCATGGGGGAAGGATTCCCTCAGAGTGCGTGCCACAAGGCTGTGGGAGTTTACGGAACAGGATTGGGCGCTGACGGAAGAACCAGGACCGCAGGAGACGGTAGTGGAGATTCATGAGGAGGATTATTTGGGAGGCGACGGTACGGTGGGCCGGAAACAGGCGGCATCCATCACCAACGGGCGCATCCGGGCAGAAGTGAATTTCAGGGGGGTACTGACGTTTTACAGGGACGGGAAGAAAATCCTGCGGGAGTATTTCCGCAATTATGACGGTACGGTCAGTAAGGAGAGCCGCTGCCTGAAGATAAACAGCAGGGAGTGGAAAGGAATCATCGGCGGCAGTGAATTCAGTTTAAGCGTAAAATTTGAGGGCAGCGACGGAGAGAAAATATTCGGGATGGGACAGTACCAGCAGCCATACATGGATATGAAGGGCTGCGTGTTAGAGCTGGCGCAGCGCAATTCCCAGATTTCCGTGCCGTTTGCGGTTTCCAGCCTGGGCTACGGTATGCTTTGGAACAATCCGGCGGTGGGGCAGGTGACGTTCGGCAAAAATTATACGGAATGGACCGCCCGTTCCACGAAACAGATGGATTACTGGATAACCGTTGCGGACGGTCCAAAGCAGATTCTCCAGAATTACACGGCGGTAACAGGACATGCTCCCGTATTCCCGGAGGACCGTATGGGGCTGTGGCAGTGTAAGCTGCGTTACCGGACGCAGGAGGAAGTGCTTTCCGTTGCCCGCCGGTACCAAAAGGAGGGGATTCAGATTGATTTGATTGTCATTGATTTCTTCCATTGGACGGTGCAGGGTGACTGGAAATTTGACAAAACATATTGGCCGGACCCGAAAGCCATGGTGGATGAACTGCACGGGATGGGAATTAAGGTAATCGTGTCGGTATGGCCTTCGGTGGACCGGAAAAGCGAAAATTTCGGGCCGATGATGGAACGGGGGCTGTTAATCCGTACGGAGCGGGGGGCGGCGCAGACCTATGATTACCAGGGGGACTGTGTGGAAATCGATGTGTTTAATCCCGAAACGAGAAAATATGTGTGGGAGGTCTGCAAAAAAAATTATTATGACTATGGCATAGACGCTTTCTGGCTGGATAATTCCGAGCCGGATTACGGGGTGTATGATTTTGAAAATTACCGCTATCTGGAGGGCCCTGCGCTGTCATGCAGCAATATGTATCCGCAGCTTTACAGCCGCCTTTTTTATGACCATATGAAAGAACAGGGGGATGGCAGTGTGGTGAACCTGCTGCGCTGTGCCTGGGCGGGCAGCCAGAAATACGGAAATGTGGTCTGGTCGGGCGATGTTCCCAGCACGTTTGAAGCCTTTTACGACCAGGTACAGGCGGGATTAAACATGGGGCTTGCGGGGATTCCTTGGTGGACCACGGATATCGGGGGCTTTATGACGGATGATGTCAACGATCCTGATTTCCGGCAGCTTCTGATCCGCTGGTATGAGTTTGCGGTTTACTCCGCGGTATTCCGTATGCACGGCGACAGGGGACCGTACAACATTCCACCGTTGGACGACCGTGACTGGGGCGGCGGCTATCTCCATACGGGCCAGCCCAATGAGCTTTGGAGCTACGGGGAGGAAAATTACCGCATCATGAAGAAATATTATGATATCCGCATCGGTATGCACGATTATATCAAGGGGCTTTTTGCGGAAGCATCCGAAAACGGCGCGCCGTTAATCCGTACCATGTTCTTTGAATTTCCGGAAGATGCGAAGTGCTGGGAGCTGCAGGACCAGTATATGTTCGGGGACAGATATCTGGTGGCGCCGGTGTTCCATTTGAATGAGTTTGAGCGGGAAGTATACCTGCCTGCCGGAAGGTGGAAAGATACGCGGGACGGAAAGGAATACGAGGGAGGCTGTACCGTCCTTGCGGACGCGCCGGTTGACTCGATGCCGGTATTTGAGAAATTATAGGAAAAAGTACCGGGACATACAAAAGCCGTACGGAATAACTGATTTCCGTACGGCTTAAACGGGCAGACACGTTCTATCCCTGCTGCTTCATGGATGCGCGCTTACGCATGGTAGGGTCTAAAATTTTCTTGCGGATGCGCAGGGAAGTGGGGGTGACTTCCAACAGTTCGTCCGTGTCGATAAATTCCAAAGCCTGTTCCAGGCTTAATACTTTCGGCGGTGTGAGCCGGAGCGCTTCGTCGGCGCTGGAAGAACGGGTATTGGTCAACTGTTTTTTCTTGCAGACATTTAATTCAATGTCTTCCCCGCGCCCGTTCTGTCCGACTACCATGCCGGAGTATACTTTTGCGCCGGGACCGATGAAAAGTGTTCCCCGTTCCTGGGCGTTGTACAGTCCGTACGTAATGGCTTCCCCTGCTTCAAACGCGATCAGGGAACCCTGCTTGCGGTACTGGATATCCCCTTTGTAGGGACCGTAGCCGTTAAAGCTGCTGTTCATGATGCCGTTTCCTTTGGTATCCGTCAGAAATTCACCCCGGTATCCGATCAGGCCGCGGGAGGGGATGGAAAATTCCAGGCGGGTATAGCCGCCCGAAGCGGCGCCCATATTCAACAGTTCTCCTTTGCGCTGGCTCAGTTTTTCGATGACCGTACCGGAAAATTCTTCTGGCACATCGATATAGGTCAGCTCCATGGGCTCCAGTTTCTTGCCGTTTTCATCCGTTTTGTACAGCACTTCCGCTTTGCTTACCGCAAATTCATACCCTTCACGGCGCATGTTTTCGATTAAGACGGAAAGGTGCAGTTCTCCCCGTCCCGACACTTTAAAGGCTTCCGTGGTTTCCGTTTCCTCCACGCGCAGCGAGACGTCCGTGTTCAGCTCGCGGAACAGGCGGTCGCGGATGTGGCGGCTGGTGATGTATTTGCCTTCCTGTCCGGCAAGGGGAGAGTCATTCACGATAAAATGCATGGCAATCGTAGGCTCCGAAATCTTTTGGAACGGAATGGGAACCGGTGATGCGGGGGGGCAGAGCGTATCGCCGATATGGATGTCCGCAATGCCGGAAATCGCCACGATGGAGCCGATGCCCGCTTCCTTTACTTCCACTTTGTTCAGACCGTCAAATTCGTAAAGTTTGCTGATTTTTACTTTTTTCAGTTTATCGGGTTCGTGGTGGTTGACAATCATCACTTCCTGGTTGACCTTTACGGAACCGTTGTCCACTTTTCCCACGCCGATTCTGCCCACATATTCGTTATAGTCGATGGTACTGATTAGAACCTGCGTACCGGCGTCGGGGTCCCCGGTGGGAGCAGGGATGTAGTTTAAGATGGTTTCAAACAAAGGACCCATGTCCGAACCCTGCCGGTCCATTTCATAAGAAGCAACGCCCGTTTTTGCCGAAGCAAAAAGAAAGGGGCAGTCCAACTGTTCCTCGTTTGCTTCCAAATCGATGAACAGTTCCAGCACCTCGTCAATGACTTCCTTCGGTCTTGCCTCCGGGCGGTCGATTTTGTTGATGCATACGATAACCGGAAGCTGCAGTTCCAGGGCTTTGCGCAGGACGAATTTGGTCTGCGGCATGGAACCTTCAAAAGCGTCCACCACGAGGATGACTCCGTTTACCATTTTCAGGACGCGTTCCACCTCGCCGCCGAAATCCGCATGTCCGGGCGTGTCGATGATGTTTATTTTTGTATTTTTATAAGTAACCGCCGTATTTTTGGACAGAATGGTAATCCCGCGTTCCCGTTCGATGTCGTTGGAGTCCATGACGCGTTCCGCTACCTCCTGGTTTTCTCGGAATACGCCGCTTTGCTTTAACAGTTCGTCCACCAGCGTGGTCTTACCGTGGTCAACGTGGGCGATAATCGCCACGTTTCTAACATCTTCCCTTGCCTGTTTCATAAATAACCATACCTTTCTCTGTGCCGTAAGCAGTAAATGATTCCAGTTAAAATTTCAAACTTTTGTATTATAGCACTATGTAAGGGGGGTTGCAAGGATTTCATGAAATATTTTTGGGATAGAGGTAACAGTTTGGTCTGAAATGTTGTGTTTAGGAGGACGCACGGGCGGGAGAATTTTGTGGGACGGCGGCAACGGAATTGCCCATCCCGGTTTTCCGTGCACTTATTTCGGCTGGGAGTTTCTAAGCAGAATGGTTTAGATTGACACTGGCTGCGGTCGCCCTCTATCGGCATCCATGCCGAATCGGGCTAAACCGGACCTCCATGTCCGGTTTCCCTTAGGTATCCGCATTCTGCTAAGAAATTCCCGCCGAAAACGAAGCACGGAAAATCCGGGACAGGCAATTCCGCTGCCGCCGCCCCGCAAAATTCTCCCGCCCATGCTGGGTAAAAATGGCGTAATACAATATTCCTTTTTGATATTCGGCAAAAGATAGCAGCGGAACCCACTGGCCGGTTTGCTGGGTATCAAAAAATGTAATGCTTCATCATGCCATTCCTTTTTAACCAGCGCGGGAGGGAGTTCTTTGGGGGACGGCGGCAGCGGGATTGCCCATCCCGAATTTTTCGTGCTTCGTTTTCGGCGGGAGTTTCTTGGCAGAATGTAAATACCTAAGGGAACACCGTTCATAAAATGAACGGTTGTGCACGGATGCACGGTTTAGCCCGATGCGGCAAGGATGCCGCTTGAGGGCGTCCCGCAGCCTGTGGAAACCATGCCATTCTGCTTAGAAACTCCCAGCCGAAATAAGTGCACGGAAAACCGGGATGGGCAATTCCGCTGCCGCCGTCCCCCAAAGAACTCCCTCCCGTGCGTCCGCGTATCAACATAACATTTCAGCCCAAACTGTTATGTACAAAACTTATTTGCTTTTTTATTTGACACGTGTTATTCTTTATTATATTATTTTGAAACGCAGGGAAAACGACATGAAAATAAACGAATCCATCCGGAATGAATTATTAACCGACGACGGTCACATGGGCACTGTCCATTTTGACCCAAAATATACTGCCCTCCCCAGAAAAGAGGGAACAATACAAATGCTGAAAAGCATGAATGTCAAAAATATCATCCACATCGGATGCTGCGGGCATCTGTGCAATATAAAAAAACAAATGGAAAGCCATTCGCACTTCCACTCCATGTTAATCCGTTCCTTTGACAAAGTAATCGGATTTGACATTAACAAGGAAGCGGTGGATTATCTCCTGTCCTTTCATATTACGGACGTTTATGCCATGGATTTCGTACAGGAACATGAAACGGTTTCCGAAATCATCGGCAGGGTATTCGGTACGGAGCCTTATGCCATCCTATTGCCGGAAGTACTGGAACACATCGGAAATCCGGTTTCTTTTTTGTCGGAAACGGTACAATATTACGGAAATCCCTCTAACCGGCTGGTCATATCCGTGCCAAACGCATACGGTTTCGGAAGGGTCTGTGATGCCCTTTTCCATAATAAGGAATTTATCAACATGGACCATAAATACATGTTTACGCCTGCCACCCTGTTAAAAGTGATGTGCACGGCCGGCATCGTCCCCGACGAGCTCCAATTTCTTGATTTGTATAAATATTCAAAAATATTCAAAAAACCGATGCTGGGAAATACCATTTTAGCATCGGGATACTTTCATGCATAACCCACGGAAAAACAGGTAACGGTTCTTCCGTGGGTTATGTCTGCTTCCGCTTCGCCTTCCCCACAACCATTCCCCACACATACCGGAACTCCGCGCACCTTCCAAACACCGCCAAAAACAACCCGTTATACACCACCGAAACCACGACTGTCATCACCGCAAACATGGGAACGGTCACTGCCGTCATCATCCGGCTTTTTACCCAAATCAGCAGTACCAGCACCAGCGCATTGACGCCGGCATATTTTAACGACTCCCAAAAATATCCGTATGCCGCTTTCCCGAAACACACCCGATATATAATAAACGGTTTCGTAATATTGGCAATCAGCCCCGAAACAATCGTCCCGATATAAATCCCCACCAGCCCGATATTCTGCACCAGTACAATGGAAACCACCAAATTCACGGCGCCCTGGAGCAGCGGCAGGTACTTATCCTGCTCGAACACCCCTGCCGCCGTCTTGTAATTGGACAAAACAATGCGCTCCCCTTTAAAATAATAATCCACCATGATACACCCGATAACCAAATCCGGGAGCACCCTCGATTCCCCTACCCATAAAATAATCAACGGCGTCAGCAGAAGGTAAAACCCGATGGCGGAGAAACCGTAAATCCAGCACGCCGCAAACCGGTACACCCGGAACATCAGATATTGTTTTTCCTGATTCTCCGTGGCGATTAAATTACCGAATCCCGACAGTACGGAATTAAAAATAATATTCACAAAATTGGAAACGGAGGAAATCACATAATTATAAGTACCCACAAACCCCACGGTGGTGACGTCGATAAAAGCCCCGATAATCATCGTATCCGTCTGCAGCCTTGCCATGTCCCCCACTTTATGGCATACCAGCGCTTTCGTCTGGCTGACGATTTCCCCCACTTCCGCCTTGGACAGCTTTTCCACCTTCTTTTCCCTAAGGTACGGATACATCCGGTCCAGGTAAAAACTGGCGAAAATCTTCTGTGCCAGCTCCACCCCCGCCGCCGTAAACAGGTACAGGTAAAAATTGGGCATCAGCAAAAGCCCCGCAATCTGCAAAGTCACCGTCACCGCTTTCGTCACCGTGATAATGTTTGTCTGGATATAATTCTTCTGCTGGGCATTCACTAAGCTGTATTTGTAGGACACAAAATACGTGCTTACCGTATTAAACAGGAAAATAAAATAATACAGGGTCAAATCCCGCCAGGAATTGCTGCCGGGATCTTCTATTAAGTATTTCAAAAACGGCGCAAGCGCCACGCCGATTACCGCCACCACGCAGCCGATGGTACGGTACGCCTTCTTATACAGCAGCATGTAGGATTTTATTTTTTCATATTCGTTCCTTGCCACCGGTCCGTACAGGCTGAAATTGAAAGCCGTCCCGATCCCAAGCTCCGCCAAAGACAGCACGGTCAGGATATTGGTGTAATAGTCGTTTACCCCCGTCAGGGTATCGCCCAAACGCCCAATGAAAATCTGCCGCAGCAGCGCCCCCAGCAAAAGGGTGACGATATTTCCCAGCCAGCCGAATGTAATGTTTTTTGCCGCGTATCTTACCCTTCCCATAGCCGTTCCACTTCTTTCCCTGCCTGTAACGCCCTTTCTTTATATCCCGGCATCACCCTTTGCAAATCCCTGCGGATTTCTCCCTCATAATCCCTCAGCCATTCAAACGCACCGATTAAGTCCTCTTTCTCCCTAAGCTGCTGTACCGGAAGCACATAATTTTCATAATTTCCGAACAAATCCCTGGCGATTCCTTTCGCCTTTACCGAATATCCGACCACCAGTGTGGGAACCAGGGAAGAATAGGCGGCAATCGTGGCATGGGTCCTTGCGCCGATAAACATACGGCACCTTGCGATATATCCCTTTAACTCCTCACAGGATGCGTCCCCGACCAAGACCACCCTTTTGCTGGTGCGGAATTCGTCATACAGTTCCTTTAACGGTTTCCTGTCGTCATTCCTGTCCCATACCACATGGGGAATCAGGGCAATCTGCATATCCGTCGTGCGGATGATATGTTCCACCAGTGCCCGGTAACCGGCCATGGTGATTCCGGCTTTCGTCTCGCTGTCCCGGATCATCGGGCTGACATTCATCCCAACGGTATTCCCCGCGGCAAACCCTTCCGGCAGCGGCAGTTCCTTTGTCCCAAGCGTAAATGCCGGATCGGGAACCAGCCGCAGCTTTTCCTCCGGCACCACTTTTTTCAAGGCATCATAGGTGATAGATTCCCGCGCGATGATAAGATCGTAGAGGTTCATGTCCTCCGCAATTTTCCTGCGTGCGGTTTCCTGCGCCGCGTCCGTTTCCTGCGCTGCCGCCCCTGCTTTCCCAAGCAGCAGTTCCGGCTCGATGGAGCAGCCAAGCAGCACGGTCTTCACGCCCCTGTCATGGAACGCACGGTTTGCCAGCATCAAATCCTTTACCATCATATCATAGCAGTAATTATCGCCTCCTATGGAAACCGCCAGCGGATATTTTCCGGCAGTTCTGCCCCCGTCCCTCCTGCAAAACGGTTTGTCAAACACGGCACGGTAACGGTAACGCAGAAAGGACTCCGCATCCCCCGTCAGTCTCCTCCACCCGTAATACATCACATGGGCCGCCTTATGCTGGGAGAAATGCCGCTCCTGCGCCAAATCACAAAGCGCCGTTCCTCCTGCGGGCGCCAGGGAATACCGCTTGTCCTCCCTCTCGCTGTTCGTAATCAAAAACGGCTTTTCCCGCAGCATATGGCACAGGCTGTTGACAATCGCCTCACAGCCATGGTTGCCGCTTCCCGCGTGCATATACAGTACTATTTTTTTCTCCGGCATAGACAGTTCCTCCGCTAACCAAACATCCTCGTAATATCCCGTTACCGATTCACGATGGATTCACAATTTCATCATAAATTTATTCCCCGGCCCCGGCTTTCCGTTCATCCATTACCAGCCAGCCTTTTCCACCCGCACCTTAACCGGTACAAAACCATATACGCTCCCGGCACACGCCCATACACCCGTACTTTTATCCGGTACCCCCGGTCCAACTGCCGGAACACTTCCGGCTTTTTTCCATACTTCTTCACAAGCGCAAGGCACTGTTCCCCATATTGCTTATATTTCCTCCGCGCTTTCCCCGGAAGCGCCGCCAGCTTTCCTGCCACCAGCATCGCCGATACCACAAGAATGCTCTCCGCCCTGCTTACCAGACAGGCGGCGTCTTCCTTTCCGCCCGTCTGCGCTCCTATCTTTTCCAAAGCCCTCTGCCAGCAGACGGTCTGGTCCATGTAACTTTCCTGAAACTCCCGCAGCATCGCGCCGTTACCGTTCACAAAGTATCCGTACCCCCGGTAACTGCTCCTGACAAACGTTTTCCCCTGTATTGCCAAATCCAGCAGAAAAAGCATATCCTCGCCGATGGTCAGCCCAGTGTCAAACCGCAGGTTTCCCACGCTCTCCCGCCGGTACAGCTTGCTCCAGCACCTGGTATCGCTGTGCAGAATTCCGTGTTCCGCAAATTCCATCCCGCACAGCACTTCCGTCCGCGTACCGTCCCTTTCGGCGTCTGCTGCCCCTGCCGCATCCCCTGTTTTTTTTGCTGCTCTTGTTTCTGTTCTTGTTTCTGTTCTTTTTCCTGTTCTTTTTCCTATCCCTTTTTCTTCCCCATTCTCTTTCCGGTTCCCATTCCAATCACCGTCGCTGCGAAATTCAAAATAACCGCATCCCGCCACGTCCCCGTTTTCGTCCTCCATCATGCGTATCAGCACTTCCAGCGCACGTTCTTCCAGCACATCGTCTGCGTCCACAAAGGTCAGGTATTCTCCCCCGCATTCCTCCAGCCCCCGGTTCCTTGCCGCAGACACTCCCTCATTGGGCATATGGAATACTTTCACGTTACGGTATGCCGCCGCAAAACCGTCGCAAAGTACGCCGCTTCCGTCCGTGGAACCGTCATCCACCAGCAGGATTTCCGTATTGTGGTATGTCTGCCCGAGCAGGCTTGCCATACACCGCCCCAAATAAGGAGCCGCATTGTAAACCGGTACGATAATGCTTACTTTTTCTTTCATCCCTGATTTCCTATATCTTTGCTTCTTCCTAAACCCGCCGTAACCCTGACATGGTCATACATCCAAAAAACCGCCCGGACCGCCATCACCGCCGGCCATGACGGATGCCTCAACACAAAATAAAGCATCCGGTTCGTTTTGTCCGAAACCGGCACCGGATTCTCCTCCACAATGCGGCGGTTCTCCTTATCTTTACAAATCTTTCTGGTCCGCTTTCCGAACCCTGCCGCGCCGCCGCGGATTTCGTTTTTTAATGCCAAAAGCAGCAGGTATATATATTCCCTGTCCGCCTGGCGCTCCCCGCTTTCCCGGTCCTTCACCCGGTATATCTCCTTTACGGTACGGTAAAGCGAACGGATTCCCCCATACATTCCGGCATCGTACCGGTGCACCATGGAAACATCGCGGTAAAAGTAATGGTAATACAGCGCACCCTCCATCACCACCACCCTTTGACAGTCCAACAGCGCCGGAAGCGTTATGTTTACATCCTCCGCCATGGTCACGCGCAGGTCGCAGTATTTCATGTTTTCTTCTATTAAATTCCTGGAAAACAGCTTCATGCAGCGCGACATGGAAATCCGGCGGTTTTCGTGCCCTAACAGGTTGTCCTTGATTTTTCCCTCCAACTGCGCGCCTTCGTAAACGCCCGCCGCCAGCCCATGGTAATGGTTTGTCTCCCCGTTTGGACGGTTGATGACAAAATTGCAGCAGATAATTTCCGCCCCGCTGCCGGAAAGGCAGGCTGCCATGTGTACCAGCATATCCGGCTCCACCCAGTCGTCGCTGTCCACAAAACCGAGATATGCCCCGCTGCTCGCCTTCACCCCCGCCTGCCATGCGCTCACCAGCCCGCCGTTCTCCTTATGCACCACCCGGATACGCCCGTCCTCTTTTGCATAAGCGTCGCACAGGGCAGGGCATCCGTCCGGCGAACCGTCATCCACCAATACAATCTCAAGTCCCTCATATGCCTGCCTGCGCAGACTGTCCACACAGCGTTTTAAATACGCCTCCGTCTTATAAACCGGCACAATGATACTGACTGTTTTTCCTTCCTTTGCCACAAATCATCCCTCCCTCCAGTAATTGCACAGCATTTGGTATACCTTCCGGTTCACCGTCCGGTAATCATACGCCTTGGAATTATCATAAGCATTCCGGGAATAAGTTCCGTAAGCATCCCCAATCCGCCGTACCGCAGCCCTTATTCCCTCCGCCGTACCGTCCGTTTCCTCCGAATCCTGCCCGAAATGCAGCACTTCCCCAATACCTCCCACATTGGTACTGACCACCGGAAGGGCATGGCTGATGGCTTCCAATATCGTCATGGGCACTCCTTCAAATGCGGAATTCATCACCAGCAAATCCGCCTGCCGCATATAACGCTTCACTTCCTCCGGCGGCACCGCACCCGTAAAATGCACCCGTTCCCCTTCATACCGTATCAGGTTACGGTATTCCTCCCCGTCGCCCACCACCGTCAAATGAATGAACCGTTCTTCTTCCGTTTCCGCGCTCTCCTCCGCTTCCCCGCTTCCGCAGACGGATGCCCGCCCATCCATTCCAAGCACCGCCTGAATGATGGGTTCCACCCGCTTATCTTTGGAAAGCCTCCCCACGAACAGGATTTCCCTTATTTTGCCATGGCGCAGCTCATGCCGTCCTCCCGGAATGTCCGGGCAGACGATGGAATTCCCCACCTGCACCAGATTCGGATTATACGGCCGGTAATCCCGCAGGCTGTCCTGGTCCAGCAGCAGGATACAGTCCGCATCCCGCAGAATCCATTTTAAATATGCCACAAATCCCTTTTTAACCAATACGTTTTTTTTAAAAAAGCGGAACCCCCGCTCCATGTTAAAATAGCTGCCGTGGGAAAAAATAACGCAATGGGCACCCATGCAAAGCAGCTTCACCACGCCGTATGCTTCCGGCGTATGGATATAATTGCAGTCCTTTTTCCTGATGCGCAGCAACTTCCCGTATTTTAACAGTCCCTTCGCGAACCGGAGCCGCAGGGACTTGGTGGTATTCCCCAAATCCCGCTCCGCCGCCGCCACCGGAAGGAAATTTATGTCCGCTCCGTAAAGATGCAGTTTCTTCACCCTGCCGACTTCCCCGGCATCCAGCGTCACACCCACCAGCATGATTTTTTCCGCCCGCGCGGGATATTCCCCGCATAGAAACCGCAGGAAATTGCCGATGCTGGTCAACTGCCCCCCTATGGGGAAATCCATGAAATTCGATGTGTCATATACCAATAACCTGCTCACCTGAATAATTCCTTCCAATACAAATCCGTCCGGCTTTCCCAGGAAAAACGCCGGATATTTTCATACCCTTTCCGTACCAGTTCTTCCCGGAGCCCCTCATCTTCCGTCACACGCACCAGCGCATCCGCCGCCGCCCCATAATCCTCCGGCGCCACCAAAAGCCCCGCATCCGCCACCACCTCGGGCAGCGAACTTGTATTGGAGCAGACCACGGGAACGCCAAGCTGCATGGCCTCCAAAGGAGGAAATCCAAACCCTTCCACGTAGGACAAAAACAGATACGCTTTCGCCCCTGCCGCCATCCGGCACATATCCTCAAATTTCTCAAAAAATTTATAACAACGCACATGCGCTGCCGCTTCTTTGCCCATACCCTTCCATGCCGAAGTATCCGCAATCCCGAACACCACCAAATCCAGCGGATTTTCCGTTTTCTTGCGGTACGCTTCGTAAGCCCTTAAAATCCCTTCCGCATTCTTATGGGGCAGACCCGATGTCATGGCGGCAATATAATCCGGCTGTTTGGCATTTTTCCCCTTTTTCTTCCACAAGTTTCCCAAACGTTTTCTTTTTCCGGTATGCCCTACCTTTTCCGCATCCAAATCCGTTTTCTTTTCCTCCCCGTCCGAATACGCCACATCGTTTAATCCGTTATAAATCACCGTAATCCTGTCCCTGCAGCCCGGCACTTTATCCAATATATCCGTTTTGGAATATTCCGATATAGTGATAATCCGGTCCGCCTTTTCCATAGACGTTTTCAGACGGTTCATGATATAAGCATTTTCCGTCTTATGGAATACTCCCGGATAATGTTCGTCATAATAAAAGGGAATTAAATCATGGATTAATATGGTATCCTTTATTTTCCTGCCGTCCCTGCGCCTGCCGATACTCCCTTTTACGCCAAACGGGCGGTATCCCCTCGGAAACAGTACCCGGTCCGCCTGATAACGGCGGGCATACTTCCTGACCAATACCAGCTCCCACAAAATACAGTACAGTTTGTTCCGGGGATTTCCGTTAACCTCCACGAACGTCACCCCCGGCACGTCAAACTCACTGCGGTTTAGGGAATTACCCAGTACGATTACCGAATGCACGCCCCGGTCCATACTGCCGGTCCGTGAACCGGCGCTGTCCGCATCCGTCCCGCCTTCCCCTTTTTCCATCCGTTCCCCCAAATGGCAGACGATACTTTTCGCCAGATTATAAATGCCGATGCTTTTCCCGGCGCCCTTCACCAGCTTAAAACAATCAATCACAAGGTTCATTATTTGGCTCCTTTTCCAAACAGCACGACTCCCACGGTCTGGAACAGTATCTTAATATCCAGACGCAGCGACCAGTTATCGATATACATCAAATCATACTTTACCACATCGTCAAAATCCTCGATTTCACTTCTGCCGCTCACCTGCCACATACCGGTCAGCCCCGGCGTCATGCTGATACGGCGGCGGTAATACTGGTTATACTTTTCAAATTCATCCGCCGTCGGCGGTCTCGTCCCCACAAGGCTCATATCCCCCTTAAATACATTATAGAACTGCGGAAGTTCGTCGATGCTCGTCTTACGCAGAAATGCCCCCACTTTCGTAATACGGGGGTCGTTCTCCATCTTGAACATCAGCCCCTGCATCTCATTGTGTTCCTCCAGCTCTTTCTTCCGTTCTTCCGCATCCGTATACATGGAACGGAATTTATAGATTTTAAAGCGCCTGCCGTTACGTCCGATACGGATTTGGGAAAACAGCACCGGACCCTTGGAATCCAGCTTAATCGCCGCAGCCACGAAAGGCAGGAACACCAGCGTAATCAACATCCCCACCAGCCCGCCGAGGATATCCATCACCCGTTTCACCATCATCCGCTTATAGCTGCTTTGGAAACGGGTATAAGTAATCACCGTATAATTGCCGAACGTTTCCACCTTACTGCTGTTGGCATCCACGCCGGGCAGTTCCAGGTTATAATGGCAGTCCACACCCATTTCCCCAAACCCGTGGATAATATGCTCCATATTGCTTTGGGAAATCCCCGGCAGGTTTAAGAACACTTCATCCAGCGCCATCTGGGTCGCCACTTCCAAAAGGTCCTCCTTCCCCGCCACCACGGGAATATCCCGGATTACCTTTCCTTCCATATTATAGTCCAGGCAGACAAGCGCCACCACCTGGTAAAAAATATCCAAATCCTTTTCCAGCCGGTCCAACGTCCCGTCAATCAGGTTGCTCTGCGTCACTACCATTACTTTCACGGAATTCTGCTCCGAGGAATAATAGGTCTGCATCACCTTCTTAACCGCCAGGTGCACGAAAAACGACAGCAGAAAATTCAGCACCGCAAAATAAAACAGCACCAGTCTGGAAAACACATCCGCCCACTTCATCATCGTCATCAGGAAATTTACGATAAGTATCATAATGGCATTGTACTGCAATACTGCCGCCGCTTCCCGATAAATGCCCCGCTTTAAAAAGTTCCGGTTCCAGTCAAAGAAAAAACTGTATACGGTACAGAAAAGCATCAGGCACAGGCAGACCAAAAAGTGGACGCTCCGGTCCCCCATATCCTTAAAATTGCCGAAACGGATATAGGTGGCAATCACAAATGCTGCCAGTATTACCACCAAATCGGCAAACCATAACCCGTATACTTCGATGATTTTATTTTTCTGCTTCATACATTATCCTCATTTCCGTACTGCCCCCGTCTCCGCTTCCTGCCGCAATACCGCTAAAGCAGCCTTTTCAAAAACGGTATTTTTTTCCCTATACTCACGTAAAGCACGGATAATACCAGCGTACCCGCCACATAAACCAAACATGCCGCAAGCCCCACCGTCCGTCCGCACAGGTACAGGTACAGCGGCAGAAGCTGCTTCCTGACCAGTTTTTCCACGAGGTAAACACCGAACACGGTGCTCCCCAAATACAGAACCGCGCGCTGCATCCGTTCCGGCAGCACATGCCTGTCACAAAATGATTTTACCATACCATAAACTATTATGGTTAAAAATGGTGCAAAAATTCCAAGACAGTCCTGCGTATATACCCCTTTTACCCGGTATTCCAGATATACCAGACCCATGGAGCCACACACAAGCAAAATGCAAAGTGCTGCCGGCAGCCCCTTCCGCATCCCACGCATTGCAAACAGTTTCCTATCTGCCACCCATTCCATATAATAACCGGCAAACAGGTAAAAAACGGAATCCGTAACCAACAGTGCCTCCACCCGCACCGTATCGCCCGTATAAACGGCAGCAAGCCAAAACACGATATCAAACAACACTTTCAGTGCAAAAAGATAACGGAACTCCGCTTCTTCCATCCCCCATGCCAGTTTCCGCAGAAACGGCAGGGCAATCAATACACCCAAATAAGCATACAGAAACCAGTAAGAGTCCAGCACCTGTCCCGTATACAGACGGGAAAAGAAATCCGCCGCCCCCATACCGCCGTCCAAATCTCCCAAAAACCCCGCCGCAAGATACTGCACGGCGGAAAACAGCACAAGGACGGCGAGCATACGTGCCACCCGCTTCCGGTATAACTCCCGGATACTTTCCTTTTTTTTCAGCAAAAGCGCCCCGCTTACCATAAAAAACAGCGGCACGTTGATACGGCATAACACGGAAGCAAACAGCGAAACCGCATAAGTAGCCGGATGGGAAGTCTCGGAAAAATACAGGAAATAAACGTCCGTATGGTTTAATACCACCAGACATACCGCTAAAATCCTGATGACCTCCAAATGCACTATTTTCCCGCTTACGCCCGTTGAGACTGTGCTTTCTCCCATTGCCGTTCCTTTCCCATTTCATATTCCATATTTTAACCATGTTTTAACAGGCGGTACGCCCCCCATGCATACTCCTCGTTTTCCGCATCGCCCGCATGGAGCATATCGCTCCAGTAAACCCCAAACAGCAAAAGCAGGTAATTTCTTCCGATGTACACCGATATGATATGCGCTTCCACTACCGTATAAACCGCCAGCACCACCATCATCACAAAGCCCTGCGTATCCCTTTTTTTATAACATTCCCAAATTAACAGGAGATTCATCGCAAAATAAACGACGGCGGGCAGGATGCCGTACCAGTAAAACACACGGACAAAACCCATATCAAAATAATAGGTGTTGCGCGCCTCGGAAAAAAGGCTCCACCGCTCCACGGTTCCCTCATGGTTCACGGACCCCCAGTACAAATCCAGAATCCTGCCGTTTAAGAAATCATCCAGCCGTTTTAAAAACGGCTTCGTCAACCCATATTTGGATGCCGCCACGGAAAGCAGCAGACAGGCAAGGAACAGCAGAATCCCGCACAGGTACACCCACCGGTATTCCCCCCACTTGGGGAAAAAGCGGAACAGGGCGGTTAACAATATGGCGGCAGCGGTAATCGCCATTCCGGTACGCGAATCCGTCAGAAGATACATTGCCACATTTAACAGGAACACACAAAGATACTGGTAGATCTTCATCTTCTTCCCGTACAGGTACAGCCCCAGCAGCACCAGCATAAAGAACATGCAGTGGAGCGCATTGGGATGTCCAAGCCCAAGGCAGTATCTGGTTTCCACCACCCCCCTGCCGAAATCGGTGACGATACCGGGATTGCCGTATATCCCCGTCAGGGAAAGGACCATCAGCAACACACAGCCCCCTGCCGTCACATAAAACACAAAAGACATCATTTTGCGCAAATCCACGTTTTTGCAAGCTGCCACAAACGCCACAATACGCAGGATTTCATTCCGCCCCGTCGCTTTGTAGGAAACCAGCCCCAAAATGCCAAAGGCACACATCCACAGCCATTCCCTTTTGGAATATTTGGTAAGCAGCACCTTTACCGCCGCCAGCAGGAACGTTATGCGGAACAACTGCCCCTCCAGCGGATTAATATAGTCGCTTTTGTCGATGATGACAATGACCAGCTCCAGCAGCAGGGAGGCGAAGAAAAAGAACTCTGCCGCTTTTTCCATTCCGGTTTTCTGTTTCATTCCGTTCTTTTCTCTTTTTCCGTTCCCGTCCGCGTTCTTATATTCCTTCCCCTGCTTACCGGTTCCAAACCCAATTTCCATTTTCCGTCCGCCCATAGCCATACCCCGTCCCTTACCGCATGTCAGCCGCGGAACCCCAGCTTCCATTTCACCTTTCCCGCCAGTTTCCCTGCCCTTCCGGCAAGATATTCCGCTTTTGTTATGCCAAGCCCCGCCGCTTCCCCGTAGCTTGCGCCATACTCCATCAAGATTTGCATCAGCTTCCGCTTATATGCCTTTTCCCCTCCCAAACCATACTTCCGGTAAACATAACCGTACTCCGCAATATTGATTTCCCTGCTGCCGATACAGCTTTCCGTAAGCTGTCCGGCGCTGACCCCTATGGAAACCAGGGGTTTCTCCGTATAGGCGAAATGCGGGTTGCCTTTCAGGATATGCATGTAAAACTCCATATCCACCAGCCATGTCAGCGCCCCGTCATATTCCCCCACCCCCCTGCGGTGCATCACCGCGCTTGGGGCACCGATGGTATTGCCTAAAAACAGGTTCCGGTAATCCTGCCGCAGAAGCCCCGCATCCTCCGGTGATATAAAACGCTCATACTCCCCGTCCCTTCCCACCTGGCGGGTTCCGCAAAAAACCAAATCCGCTTCCGGGTGCTCCTCCATCATGCGGACAAATTCCCCCAAACTGTCCGGCGCGGTGAACCAATCGTCATGGTGCATGATTTTCATATATTCCCCGGTACACAGATGCATGGCACGGTTCCAGTTGGCAGCGGCGCCAAGCCGTACTTCATTCTTATAATACCGGACGTTCTTCTTCCCCTCTGCCAGCCTGCCAATCCGGCCGTCCCCCGAATCGTCCGTAATCACCACTTCGTAATCCTCATATTCCTGCTGCCCGATACTGTGAAGCAGCCTTGCCACGCCTTCCTCCCCGTAATAGGCAGGAATACCGATGGAAACTTTCGCCATATTCCAACCTCCATTTCCAAATGGATTGCTCCTTTTTGCCCCTATGGCTCGGTAATCATAACCACCCGGTCCTTCCGGTAGAAATCCCGTACCACCCGGTTGGTAAACGCTTCCTCGTCTTCCGTAACCGGCATATGCATCAAAGGTCCCTGGTCGTCATTAATGGGCACCAAATAGGCTTCCTTAATGGAATCATCCAGCAGGATTTCCATTTGGGACGCTATCTGCTCACGGAAGTCTTCCGCCTGCCCGCTGCTCACATAATCATACACCTGCTTATCCACGCAGTTCCTTAAGGAACTTCCGCAAAAAAGGGTCAGGACCGCTGCCAAAAGTAAGAGCGGCGCCCCCACCCGGGCCCGGTAGCTCCCGGCATCCAGCAAAACATCCCCGGACAGCATCTTTCCAAACCGTCCTTTCCCGCCTTCCTGTATTTTCCGTATCATCCAGCCTTCCACATACAAAATGGAAAGCAGCGCCGCCAGCAGAAACGTCAGGTACACCATGGTAGCCGGTCCCAGCGAAACGTCCACCGCCGCATATATGGCGGGGGCGTACATCGCACTGTATATCCCGTACATCAACAGCACAAACAGCAGCGGATACCGGAAACGGAGCGGCATTTCCCCTTTCCTCTTTAGCAATGCCGTCCAGCCGAATATGGCGCATAACAGCAAAATCACGTAAATAAACGTCTTATCCCGTAAATACTCCACCGGCGTTACCAACCCCTGCCACAGCGACTGCGCCACCGTAAGAAAAGCGCCTCCTACGCTGAACCCGAAAGATTCGCCGCCCCGCGCCTTATTGCCCGGCGACACGCACTGCACCACAAAACCGGCAGCCCCGATGAAAAACGGAACCAAAAGATAAAAGATATCTTTTCTTTTCCTGAAAAAGAGCACCATCATCATCCCGTATACCATAAACACCAAAAGGGAG
>ERZ808054.591-NODE-591-length-30629-cov-4.398305_pt1 | contig 30629 bp, 23 predicted proteins | sample MGYA00380201_ERZ808054 | MGnify/ENA primary metagenome ERZ808054 (study PRJEB31490, sample SAMN06133419) | mouse gut metagenome | isolation source: Z5_2 | host: mice | place: China: Chengdu | collected 2015-05 ...
TCCAGAGTTTGGAGGAAAAGAAAAAACAGAGAAGCAGAAAAAGAGCGGAAATATGGGCTTTAAAGAGTTTCCGAGACCGCTCAGAAATGCAAATGGAGGAAAAGTCATGAAGAAAATAGCCAGGAATGGAAAATTGAAAAAATTTGTGTTTGGGTCGATTGTTATTATAATTTTTTGTCAGGTGGTAAAGAAATTGAAATCCAGATAGCAGCTAAGGGATTGTATTTTGTGGAAAAGACTACTACGTTTGGATCCGGTAATTGAAGAGAAAGGATGAAAGATGATATATGGATGGTGTGAGAAACACGATCTGTATATCATTTTCTTGCCCGAGAATAGGATATTGACATTTCCTATCATATGAAGGAGAATATTAAATAGACTTTTATTTTTTCAGGCGGATAAGGAGGACCAAATGGGCGTAAAGATATATCATGTGGCTAAGAATGGTAGTGATCAAAATCAGGGAACAAAGGAAGCTCCCTTTTTAACGATTCAGAGGGCGGCAGATCTGGCTGTGGCAGGGGACCGGGTGGTAGTCCATGAAGGAGAATACAGAGAATGGGTGAAACCCCGAAACGGCGGTTTGTCAGAGGACTGCCGCATTGTTTATGAAGCGGCTAAGGGGGAGCAGGTTGTGATCAAAGGCTCCGAGCGGATCACCGGATGGGAAAAGGTGGAAGGAACCGTCTGGAAGGTATGTCTGCCGGATAGTATGTTTGGCTCATACAATCCATATAAAGAGGAAGTTTGCGGAGACTGGCTGGTAGATCCATGGGAGCACCGGGTACATACAGGGGATGTATATTTGAACGGAAAGTCGTTTTATGAGACCTGGTCTTTGGAAGAGGTGCTGCATCCTGTGAAACGGTTTGCCAGCGCTTATGAAACCTGGGCAGGACGTGAGGAGGCAGTTTTAGAGCCGGAACAGACGGTTTACCAATGGTTTTGCCAGACAGAGGATGGAAATACAATCATTTATGCTAATTTTCAAGGGGCGGATCCCAATCAGGAGCTGGCAGAGGTCAATGTGCGCCGTTCCTGTTTTTATCCGGAGATGACAGGACTTAATTTTATAACTGTGCGTGGTTTTGAAATGGCGCAGGCGGCAACCGGCTGGGCACCGCCGACTGCAGACCAGCCAGGACTGATCGGACCAAACTGGAGCAAAGGCTGGATCATAGAGAACAATGTTTTTCATGATGCAAAATGCAGTGCGGTCAGTCTGGGCAAAGAGGCATCTACCGGAAACGGAGCCCATTCTAAATGGCACAGAAAGCCGGGGTACCAGTATCAGATGGAAGCAGTATTCCGGGCAAGGCATATTGGCTGGTCCAAGGAACGGATCGGTTCCCACATTGTGCGGAATAACCTGATTTATGATTGCGGGCAAAACGGCATTGTAGGGCATATGGGCTGTGTTTTCAGCGAGATATATGGAAATGAAATTTATAATATTGCGGTGAAGCATGAGTTTTATGGGCATGAAATTGCCGGGATCAAGCTGCATGCGGCAATCGATGTACAGATTCATGATAATTATATCCATAATTGCACTTTAGGCACATGGCTGGATTGGCAGGCGCAGGGGGTGCGGGTAAGCAGTAATATTTATGACCAGAATAACCGGGATTTCTTTGTGGAGGTATCCCATGGTCCTTATCTGGCAGACCATAATATTTTCACTTCGCCTTACTGTTTTGACAATGCGGCACAGGGCGGGGCGTATGTACATAATCTTTGCTGTGGATTTTTGAACCATTATCCGGTGTTAAACCGTTCCACACCTTATCATCTCCCTCATTCTACGGAGGTTCTGGGCACTGTGCCGGTATATGGCGGTGACGACAGATGGTATCAAAATATTTTTGTGGGCGGCACAGAGGAAAAGCGGTTTTATGGGACCAATGAATATGATGGCGCACCGGTTTCCCTGGATGAGTATATTGACCGTTTTCTGGCAATGGGGCATGGGGATGTAGAGCAGTATGAGCAGGTGAAGCAGCCTGCCTGCATTGATGGAAATGTGTATTTAAAAGGTGCGAAAAAGTTTGACAGGGAAGAAGAATGCTGGATGGGCGATTTTGACCCGGCTGTACAGATTGTGGAAGAAGAGGGAAAGGTTTTTCTGGAGATTACCCTGCCAGAGGAAATATTTGCAGTGAAAACGAAGGTGATAACATCGGAAACGCTTGGTATGACCCGGCTTTCAGAGGCGCGTTTTGAAAATCCAGACGGTACGGCGCTCGTGCTTGATCATGATATGCTCGGGGCAGTACATGGGGAAAATCCAGTTGCCGGACCTTTGCAGGGACTCCGTGCCGGAAAGAACCGAATAGAAATATGGAAGAAAATGAGAGTATAGGGAGATAAGGATGAAAGAGTTACTGAGTAAATTAGTGGAACCGGTAGATATGACCGAAGGTTCGCCATGGAAAAAAATCGTATTATTTGCCGTTCCTATGTTGGTAGGAAACATTGCCCAGCAGCTTTACAATACGGTAGACAGTGTAGTGGTCGGAAAATATGTAGGAGATAATGCGCTGGCGGCAGTGGGAAGCGCAGGACCTATTTTGAATTTGCTGATCGTACTGTTTGTAGGGATCAGTGTAGGTGCGGGGATCATGGTATCCCAGTATTTCGGCGCCAAAGAAAGGGAAAAATTGTCCACGACGATTGGCAATTGCATTACGCTTACGGCTATTGCATCGGTATTTGTGATGGTAGTGGCTTCACTGGTGTCAAAGCCATTGCTGGAGCTTTTGGATACGCCGGAATCAATCATCGGCTGGTGCCATTCTTACCTGCTGATCTTATTTATTGGTTCTGCCGGTTTGGCATTTTATAATATTTTAAGCGGTGTTCTGCGCGGACTGGGGGATTCTGTGTCTGCGCTGGTTTATCTGCTGGTTTCCACCGTGGTCAATATTGGGCTTGATTTGTTGTTTGTGGCGCAGTTCCGTATGGGAGTTAACGGCGTGGCGCTGGCAACGGTGATCGCACAGGCAATTTCCGCTTTTTTATGTCTGCTCCGGCTTATGAAAATGAAGGAATATTTTGATTTAAAGATCGGGTACCTGAAACCGCAGCGGAAATATACCAGAAAGATCATCCGTCTGGGGCTTCCTTCCGGTATCACACAGGCGATTTTATCCATGGCTATGATCGTGGTACAGTCCCTTACCAACAGTTTTGGGGAAATGTTTATTGCTGCAAACGTAATTGTCATGCGTGTGGATGGGTTTGCAATGATGCCGAATTTTTCCTTTGGAACAGCTATGACCACTTATGCAGGACAGAATGTGGGTGCAAGACAAAATGACAGAGTGGATCAGGGCGCAAAACAGGGAACCCTGATCGCAGTAGTGACTTCCACGGTGATCACCGGACTGATCTTGCTTTTTGGCAAGTCGCTTATGGGAATATTTACCAATACCCCGGAGCTGGTAGAGCTTAGCCGGGATATGATGGGAATTCTGGCAGTCGGCTATATTGCCATGGCTGTGACCCAGTGCCTTTCCGGCGTGATGCGCGGCGCCGGAGATACCATGACGCCGATGTGGATATCAATTATAACGACGATTGCAATCCGGGTGCCTATTGCATATGGGATTTCTTTCTTTACCAGAACAGGGGAGCTGCCTAATGGAAGACAGGAATGCATTTTTATTTCCCTGCTGATTTCGTGGCTGATCGGAGCATTGATTACGTTTGTTTTTTATAAACGAGGAAAATGGAAGGAAAAAGTGATATAGTTCTTATTTAATGAGGGAAAGGACTCAACTATGTTAAGTCCTTTCCCTTATCTCTCTAAATATTCAGCTATTGTTAAAATTAACTTGCTCTAAATCAAATCCAAAATACGCTACAGCATTATTATAGCAGATTCCTTTAACGATCTTTTCCAGGGCTTTTTCATCGTAAGGATATTCTCCGTTTTCAACCCAGCTTCCGATCAGGTCGCAGAGGATGCGGCGGAAGTATTCATGTCTGGTGTAGGAGAGGAAGCTTCTGGAGTCGGTAAGCATTCCGACGAAGTTGCTCAGCACGCCAAGGTTTGCCAGGGAAGTCATCTGTTCGGTCATGCCGGTCTTATGGTCATTAAACCACCACGCGGATCCCTGCTGGAGCTTGCCGGCAGCGGAAGAGTCCTGGAAACAGCCTATGATCGTGCCAATTACTGCATTATCGTTGGGATTTAAGGAATACAAAATTGTTTTTGGCAATTCATCGGCGCTGGCCAGATTGTCAAGGAAGTTTGCAAGCTGGTCGGCAGGCGCAAAGTTATTGATACAGTCATAACCGGTGTCGGGACCAAGTTTTGTAAACATAAGTCCGTTGTTGTTTCGCTTACATCCATAGTGAAGCTGCATGACCCACCCCAGGCGGTGATACTCCCTGCCGAGGAACAGCATAAATGCCGTCTTGTATTTTGCAATTTCCGTAAAGCTTAAAGGCTGTCCGGTCAGACCTTTCTGGAAAATGGATTCTACTTCCTCCTCAGAGGCAGGTTCGCACATAACATAATCCAGTCCATGGTCGGATACGAGGCATCCTCGCTGGTCAAAGTATTCCATGCGGCTTAAAATTGCTTTTTTCAGATCCTTAAAAGTCTTAATGTCAATACTGCTTACATTTCCAAGCTGCTTGATATAATCAGGGAATATGGCAGCTTCTATGTTCGTTGCTTTGTCTGGGCGCCATGCGGGGAGCACCTGAACGTCAAAAGTGTCGTCTTCTTTGATCTTTTGATGCCATTTAAGAGAATCAGCCGGATCGTCAGTGGTGCAGATCAGGGTAACGCCGGATTGTTTGATCAGCCCGCGGACGCTCATTTCAGGAGTCTGCAGTTTGGCATTGCATAGCTGCCATACTTCTTCGGCTGTTTCACCGCTTAAATGTCCTTCATAGCCAAAATACCTTTTCAGTTCCAGATGGGACCAGTGATACAGCGGATTCCCAATCAGCTTTTCCAGGGTTTCAGCCCATTTTTGGAATTTTTCGCGGGCAGGGGCATCACCGGTGATATAGTATTCGTCTACACCGTTAGAGCGCATCTGGCGCCATTTATAATGGTCGCCTCCGAGCCATACCTCAGTGATGTTGTCAAATTGTCTGTTTTCAGCAATTTCCTGCGGATTGATGTGGCAGTGGTAATCCAGAATGGGCATGTTTTCGGCAAAGCTGTGGTAAAGCTTTTGTGCACATTCGCTGCGGAGTAAAAAATTTTCGTCCATAAATGTTTTCATGAGACTTTTCCTTTCTTATTTTGATATTGTTTAGGTTTCTAATTTAAAATCAGAAGTCGGTAGTGTGGCGTTTGACCAGGTGGCATTTAACAGGCTGCATTTGTCTGATAGCATTTCCGCTTAATAATGCCATGACGGAGTCAATTGCCGTTTTACATAAAACCTCCACTCTGTTGTCTATGGAGGTGAGCTCTGGTTCGCAACTGATGGAAAGCTCAGAATTGTTGTAACCTATGATATTCAGTTCGCCGGGAACACGCAGCCCTATTGTATGGGCATATTTTAATGCACCAATGGCAAGACCGTCTTCGGCGGCGATCACGCTGTCAAAGTGCAGGTCACGCTGCTGCAGGAGAAGATCTCTGGTGGCATAGATGGAGTTTTCTGAATAAAGGATCAGTTTCGGGTCAGGATCAATTCCGTGTGCCTTGAGAGATGCCTTGTAACCGCCTAATTTGCGCATCGCACTGTAGGAATAAGAGCTTGCAAGAAACAGGATGCTTTTTTTCCCGCAAAAGAGTAATTCATCCGTCACATCATAGACTGCCTGATAATCATCGGCAAAGATGCAGTAGATATTTTCCCCTTCCATAGAGCCGTTGATCAAAAAAACAGGAACTTTTTCTGCAATCGTATGCAGATAATTATCATTGCTTTCAGCCTCATATGCATAGTCAGAACCGACCAGGATCAGCGCGTCGATTTGTTTTTGCAAAATCCGGTCGATCGCCTGCTGCTTATCCTCCTCATCATATCCGCTGCAATATAAAATACAGTCATAGCCGTAGCCTTGCAGGTTTTTTTCAAGGTAGGAGACGGCTTTCGCCATATAGGGGTCAGCCACGTCAGGGCATACAATCCCTACTGTATTCATGGAGCCTAAGCCCAGACCTCTGGCAAAGACATTAGGAGTATAGTTGTTTTCTTCCATGACCTTGCGGACTTTTTCTTTTGTGCTGTCGCTGACCTTTGGACTGTCATTGACTACCCTTGAAACAGTAGCAATAGATACACCGGCCAACTTTGCAATGTCATAAATATTCATTGTTCCACGTCCGTTTTTCTTTTTAAATGTAAGCTCTTACACCAATTCCATTATATCATTATTTTTTTAGAATACAATAAGGTTAAAAACTAAATAATAGACAAGAATATTATCGCGAAATTGTGAATAATGACAAAAATCAAGAAATGTAAAAATACAGATTGACCATAAATGAGTAAGGATTTAAAATCAATGTAAGCACTTACATTTTACGTATTATCAAGTTAAAGCAATGAAAGGAGGTCTGGCAGGTGCAGACTTTTGTAAAGATCCATCCGGATGATAAAGTTGCAGTGGCGCTTGAGCCGCTGGCTGCGCAAAGCGTGGTATTGGTGGATGGGGATGAGGTTATTTTAACGGAAGATATTCCGCAGGGGCATAAATTTGCGGTATCAGATATCCGTGAAGGTGAGAAGGTGATCAAATACGGAGCGCCTATTGGTATTGCCAAGTGTGAAATCAAAAAGGGCTCCTGGATCCATACCCACAATATGAAAACAGGTCTGGGAGATCTGCTCACTTATACTTATGAGCCAAGTGGTCAGCAGCCCCTGTCATCAGAAGAGACACATTATTTTCAGGGGTTCCGCAGACCGGATGGAAAGGCAGGCATCCGCAATGAGATCTGGATCATTCCTACGGTTGGCTGTGTCAATAATGTTGCCACGGCAATTGAAAGAAAAGCCCAGTCTTATATCGGCGGCTCTGTGGATGGCGTGGCTGCGTTCCCCCATCCTTACGGATGTTCCCAGATGGGAGATGACCAGGAAAACACCAGACGCATCTTGGCGGATCTGGTCAACCATCCCAACGCAGGCGGAGTGCTGGTATTAGGGCTTGGATGCGAAAACAGTAATATTGATGTGCTTAAGGGCTATATCGGAGATTTTGATCCGGACAGAGTGAAATTTCTGGTTTCCCAGGAATCAGAAAACGAGATAGAAGACGGGGTGAAGCTGATAGAAGAGCTGATCGGTTATGCAAGCCGGTTTGAGAGAACCCGGATCCCCTGCAGCGAACTGGTCATCGGGATGAAGTGCGGCGGCTCTGACGGACTTTCCGGAATCACTGCAAATCCCACAGTAGGTGTATTTTCCAATCTGCTGATCGCAGAAGGGGGAACGACAATCCTCACGGAGGTGCCGGAGATGTTCGGGGCGGAAACGCTGTTGATGAACCGCTGTGAAAATGAAGAATTATTTGAAAAGACTGTTTCCCTGATCAATGATTTTAAAAATTATTTTACCAGCCACGGACAGACCATTTATGAGAATCCTTCGCCGGGCAATAAAAAAGGCGGCATTTCCACTTTGGAGGACAAGTCTCTGGGATGTACGCAAAAGTCCGGCTCAGCTCCGGTCAAAGGCGTTCTGGCATATGGGGAGGTTGTGGAAAAGAAAGGGCTTCATCTTTTGAGCGCACCGGGAAATGATCTGGTGGCATCCACGGCGTTGGCAGCATCCGGCGCCCATATGGTGTTATTCACCACAGGAAGGGGAACGCCCTTTGCTTCGCCGGTACCAACCGTTAAGATTTCCAGCAATTCTTCCCTCTGCGAGCATAAGAAAAACTGGATCGACTTTAACTGCGGCGAAATGGTAAGCGGAAAAGCTTTAGAAGAATTGGGAAAGGAACTGTTTCAGTATGTGCTTGAGGTTGCTTCCGGAAAACAGGTGAAAGCTGAAGCGGCAGGGTTCCATGATATGGCGATTTTTAAACAAGGTGTAACATTATAAAAAGGAGAACGAGAAATGAAAAAATTATCCTATAATACGTTAAATGAACTGAATTATGACGGCTATCTGCTCAGGGAAGCGCCGGAGCGGGTATTACAGTTTGGAGAAGGGAATTTTCTCCGTGCTTTTGTAGATTACTTTATTGATATGATGAATGAAAAGGCAGATTTTAATTCCAAGGTAGTTTTGGTGCAGCCCATTGAGGGGGGAGAAAGGATCCGCCAGTTTATCAATGAGCAGGAAGGGCTTTACACATTGTTCCTCAGGGGAAATGAAAACGGACAGAAGGTAAATGATAAAAGAGTGATATCCAGTGTCAGCCGCTGCCTGAATCCTTACAGTGATTATGAAGAATATATGGCTTGTGCCGGGAATCCTGACCTGCGGTTTATTGCCTGCAATACCACTGAAGCGGGAATCCAGTATGACCCATCCTGCCAGTTCGGGGACAGACCTGCATCCAGTTATCCGGGAAAGCTGACACAATTCATGTATGCCAGATACCAAAGCTTCGGGCAGGAAAAAGGAAAAGGGTTCGTGATCCTGTCCTGTGAGCTGATCGATGATAATGGAAAAGAATTGGAAAAATGTGTCCTTCAGTATGCGGAGCAATGGAAGCTGGGAGCGGATTTCATTAACTGGATCAGGGAGGAAAATATTTTCTGTTCCACGCTGGTAGACCGCATCGTTACCGGCTATCCGGCGAAGGAAGCCGCTTCCATCTGTGAAGAGCTGGGGTATGAGGACAATGTGATCGATACCGGAGAAGTGTTTGGTTTCTGGGTGATCGAAGGTCCAAAGAGCCTGAAAGAAGAGCTGCCCTTTGCAAAAGCAGGGCTTCCGGTTTTGATCACAGATGACCATAAGCCTTATAAGCAGCGCAAGGTGCGTATCTTAAACGGCGCCCATACATCCATGGTCCTTGGCGCATATCTGGCAGGTCAGGATATCGTAAGGGATTGCATGAAAGACGATGTGATCCGTGAGTTTATGAACCGGACGATCTATGAGGAGATCATTCCCACGCTGACATTGCCAAAGCAGGAGCTGATGGATTTTGCGAAAGCAGTGACAGACCGCTTTAACAATCCTTTTATCGACCATGCACTGTTGTCTATTTCCCTTAATTCAACTTCTAAATGGAAAGCAAGGGTGCTGCCTTCCTTTAAAGGATATGTGGAAAAGTATGGGAAGCTTCCAAAGTGCATTACAGCATCCCTGGCATTTTATATTGCATTTTACAGGGGCGTTCGTCTGGATGAAAATGGATTTGTCGGCGTAAGGGGCAATGAGGAATATTTCATCAAGGATGATAAGGATATTTTGGAATTTTATGATGCCCATAAGGAGGATGATGCCCAAACGCTAACCGGAGCGGTTCTCTCCAATCAGGGATTCTGGGGAGAGGATCTGACAAAATATGAAGGACTGCTGGAAGAAGTGGCAGCGGATCTGGAAATGATCGGGGAGAAGGGTGCTTATGAATTGATGAGGCAGTGTCTGGGTTAAGGGAAAATAAGATTTCTTATTGACAAAAAATGCTATTGGTCTTAAAATTCAAATACAAAATGATGGTAAATATATTTGTTATGTATTTGCAGGAGGCGGTATAATGGCAGAGCAAGTATTAAATCAATTTCGTTCAGATAAAGCCTTGCGTGAGGATTGTGTAGCTATATATGAAGCTTTAGGGATGGATTTAAATACTGCATTCCGTATGTTTATGGAGAGAACTCGGATGGTAAGAGGGTTGCCTTTTCCGGCAGTATTACCAGAAGGCAGAATTTCGAGAGCAGAGGCACAGGCAGCGATTGATGGATTGCGTAAGGAAGCGGAAGATATTCCGGAAATGTCTTTGGACGAAATTAATGAAGAAATTCGTGCAGCTCGAGCAGAGAGGAAAAAGAATAAATGAGATATTATGCAGTTTATGATACAAATGTTCTGATTTCTTCTTTACTGACGAAGAAAACTGATACTGTAACGGCACTTGTAGTGGATGCGATAGCGGCGGGAGATATTGTCCCTCTGTATAATCAGGATATTCTTGATGAATATAATGATGTTCTCCATAGGAAAAAATTTCCTTTTAGTGAAGAACGGATAGAAAAAGTCCTGAAAATGATTCAGCAGTTTGGGCTTAAAGTGAATCCGAGTTCAACAGGTGAAATACTTCCTGACATGGATGATTTGGTTTTTTATGAAGTTGTTATGGAAAAGCGCGATGATGATGCGTATCTTATCACAGGCAATATCAAGCATTTTCCAGATAGAAGCTATATTGTAACGCCGGCAGAGATGATGACGTTACTTAGCAGAAAAGAATAATTTTATGCAAACAGAAAAAGGAATGGATGGAACCGCTGGCTGATGTTGGCGGTTTTCATTTTAAATAATCACGAGAAAATGAGGAAAATATGAAAGGCATTCTGAAATACATAAAACCATACAGCGCATATATGCTGCTCACTTTATGTCTGAAATTTGCGGCGGCGATGATGGATCTTTTGATTCCGTCCCTGCTGGCAAAGATCATTGATGATATTGTGCCCACCAGAGAGGTGCGCATGATCTTCTGGTGGGGCGGCGTGATGCTGATCTGTGCGGTCCTTTCTGTGACTACCAATGTGACGGCTAACCGGATGGCGGAGGTCTCTGCAGGAGGGATGACCAGGCAGCTCCGGCATGATCTTTTCTCGAAGATTACGTATCTTTCCGCAAAGCAGATGGATGATTTTACGGTATCCTCCGTGGTATCCAGACTGACATCGGACACCTACAATGTGAACCGGATGCTTGCCAGGATGCAGCGGCTTGGAGTGAGAGGACCCATCCTTTTGATCGGGGGTATTTTGATCACCATGACGATGGAACCGAAGCTGACGATGGTTTTGGTGAGCGCTTTGCCCTTTATCATATTGATCGTGTGGATCGTCACGAAAAAGAGCATTCCGGTCTATGGAAAGCAGCAGAAGGTGCTGGATGAAATGGTCCGGGTCCTACAGGAAAACATTACCGGTGTGCGGGTGATCAGGGCGCTTTCCAGGACAGATTATGAGAGGAACCGTTATGACCAGGTCAATGAAAATCTGGCGCAGGTGGAACAGAAAGCCGGGAAAATCTCTTCTGCCAGCAGTCCTGCCACTACGCTGGTGCTGAATCTCGGACTTACGGCGGTGATCATAACAGGTGCATATCTGGTGCAAAAGGGAGAGTCCGGTCCGGGGGCGATCATTGCATTTTTAAGCTACTTTACCATTATCCTGAATGCCATGCTGGGGATCACGAAAATCTTTGTTATGTGTTCGAAGGGGCTGGCTTCCATGGAACGTATTTTTGAGGTGCTGGATGCACCGGAGCAGATGCCGGTGCTTACCCTTGCAGAAGCATGGGAGAAAGGGGATTCAAAAGGCGGAGAGCAGGAGAGTGCAGATGCGCGGTCGCAGGAAGAGGAAACGAAATGCAAAAATGTCCCGCTTATTGAATTTCGGGATGTAACCTTTTCCTATAATAAAAAGGGAAACCATCTTTCCCATATCAGCTTTGCACTGAACCAGGGGGAAACGCTGGGGATCATTGGCGCTACGGGAAGTGGGAAAAGCACCATCGTGAACCTGCTTCTCCGGTTTTATGACGTGGATGGGGGAAGCATATGGATCGACGGCAGAAGGATAGACACCATTCCTTTTAAGGAGCTTCGGGGGATGTTCGGGGTGGTGTTTCAAAACGATTATCTTATGGCAGCGTCTATGGAGGAGAATATTGACTTTTTCCGGGGACTGGGCAGAGAGCAGATCACGGAAGCGGCAGGCTACGCGCAGGCGGAGAAATTTATCAGGGAAAAGGAAGGGCGGATGGACGCTTCTGTTGCGGTGCGGGGCAATAATCTAAGCGGCGGGCAGAAGCAGCGCATTATGATCGCCCGGGCATTGGCAGCAAAGCCCAGGATTTTGGTTCTGGACGATTCTTCCTCAGCCCTTGACTATAAAACCGATGCAGAACTTCGGAAAGAACTGCATACGCATTTTGGCACGACCACGACCATCACCATTGCCCAGCGGATCAGTTCCATTCAGGGAGCGGATCATATTCTGGTGCTGGCGGATGGAAATTGTATCGGTTATGGAACCCACAGGGAGCTTTTGGAGAGCTGTCAGGAATACCGGTTGATTTATGAGTTGCAGATGGGGTCAGGCAAGGAGGTGGAAAAGGAAAATGGTTAGGGCACCTAAAAAATATCTTCTGCTTAGGTTGTGGAAATATCTTAGCAGGTATTATCTGCTGATCGCAGCAGGGCTGGCATTGATGCTGGTATCAAATGTGCTGGCGCTTTTTGGACCGAAGCTGTCAGGAAAAGCCATTGATGCCATTGGAATCCGGGCTGGAGGCGTGGATTTTGAAAGGGTGTTTTATTATGCAGGATGGATGGCAGTTTTTTATGTGCTTTCTGCCTTTTTTTCCTACTTATTGTCTTTGCTGACGATCCGCCTGACACGGAAGGTCATTTATCAGATGCGCAAGGATGTTTTTGAAAATCTCTCAAGGCTTCCGGTGGCATTTTTCGACCAGTATCAGACCGGCGACATTATCAGTATCATCACCTATGACATTGATACGGTGAACCAGTCGCTTTCCAATGACTTTTTACAGATCATGCAGAGTGTGGTCACGGTGCTGTTTTCGCTGGTGATGATGCTGTCCATTGCGCCGGTAATGGTGCTGATCTTTGGGGTGACGATACCGGTTTCCATTCTGCTTACAAAGTTTATCACCAGTCATTCCAGACCGCTGTTCCGGATCAGGTCTAAGAAGCTGGGGGAACTGAACGGCTTCGTGGAGGAGATGCTAAGCGGTCAGAAAACCACCAGGGCTTATGGAAGAGAAGAGCAGGTGATAAGCGCTTTTGACAGGAAAAACGGGGAAGCAGTGGATGCCAACACCAAGGCGGAGTATTACGGAACGCTGGCAGGTCCTTCCGTTAATTTTATGAACAACACTTCGCTTGCGCTGATCAGTGTGTTTGGTTCTTTGCTGTATTTGCATGGAAAAATCGGGATAGGGGATATTTCTTCCTTTGTCCAGTATTCCCGGAAGTTTTCCGGTCCCATCAACGAAGCGGCGAATATCCTTGGGGAATTACAGTCTGCATTTGCTGCGGCGGAGCGGGTGTTCCGTCTTATGGATGAGCTGCCGGAAAAACCGGATGGGGAGAAGGCACAAATATTGCAAGAGGTTTATGGGGATGTGATGCTGAAGGATGTTTCCTTCGGATACCAGCCGCAGCAGCAGATCCTGAAGGATTTTAATCTTCATGCCAGGGCAGGTCAGCAGATTGCCATCGTAGGTCCTACCGGCGCAGGCAAAACCACGGTCATCAATCTTTTGATGCGGTTTTATGATATTGACCAGGGATGCATTTTGCTGGACGGGCAGGATACCTATCAGATCAAAAGAGACAGCCTGCGGGGAGCTTACACGATGGTTTTGCAGGACGCATGGCTGTTCCATGGGACAATTTATGAAAATCTTGCTTATGGGAGGGAAAATATTACCATGGCGGAAGTGGAAAGAGCAGCGAAAGCAGCCATGATCTATCCCTATATCGAGAAGCTTCCAGAAGGGTTCCAGACGCAGCTCAGCGACAATGGGGTACATATTTCCAAGGGGCAGAGACAGCTTTTGACCATTGCCAGAGCCATGCTTTCCGATGCTCGGATGTTGATCCTGGATGAGGCGACCTCCAACGTGGACACAAGGACGGAGATGAAGATCCAGAAGGCGATGAGGAGCCTGATGGCGGATAAGACCTGCTTTGTGATCGCTCACAGGCTTTCCACGATCCGGCATGCGGATTTGATCTTGGTGGTGCAGGATGGCAGAATTGTTGAACAGGGAAACCATGACGAGCTGATAAAGAAGCAAGGTGTGTATGACCAGATGTATCATGCACAGTTTGAGCAGACAATATAGAGCAGGGGAAAAATTTCCCCTGCTTGATTATAAAGTCAGTCAATGATTCTCAGACGTTTTCCTTTGCTGCCGCAGCCGCAAGCGCCCGGTATTTTGCTTTTTCCTCCGCCATTTCTTCTATAGTTTTTTCTTTCAGGGTAAAGCCTTTTACCGTGCGGTATGGCACAGTTTTGTTTTCCAGACGTTTTTTGGCGCGTTCAATTTCTTCTGTGTATTGAGGGAGCCATGCAGCCCCGGCTACCAGCATTTCATCCACCATCTGGATGATTTCGTCCGGTGTGCATACAGCGCCGGTAAGAGGGTCCATCATGGCAGCCTGGCGGAGCAGGCTGATGTCTGCATGGACGGCAGCTTCCACGGCAAGCTTCTGAACCCAGATGCTTTGGGAGCAGATGGCAGCGCAGCCCAGAGGAAGGTCGCCAACCTTGGGAATGGATACACCGTTATAATCTACGTAGCAGGGAACCTCTACGACACATTCATCGGGCAGGTTGGTGATGGTTCCGTTATTCATCACATTAAAGTGACCTCTGTAAGCCCGCCCGGTCTCAAGACCCTCGATAATATAGCTGCCATGCTCCGCAGAACGGTTTTCAGGCAGAAATTTTTTAGCAGGCTCTTTTAACCAGTTGGGGAAATCTGTCTCAAACCAGTTCCGGCCTTCTTTGCATACACGAAGATATCCGGCAGTTTCACCCTGGATCCAGCTGCTGTAATTGATCCATTTTTCCATATCTTCAGGGCGTTTGCGGTACCACATCAGATATTCGGAAAGGTGGCCGTTGGATTCGGTGGAATAGAAGCCGAAATTTTTCATCACATCCAGGCGGATATTTTCGTCCTTTGCAAAATCAGCCTGCTTCATCAGCTCATACAGGTCGCCGGTGCGTTCCACACCGTCTGTCTTAACGCTGATGTACCAGGTCTGGTGGTTCAGACCGGCACAGATGATGTCAACATCTTTTTTCTCTCTGCCAAGAGCCTTGGCAATCTGCGCATGTCCATGCTGCACTCCGTGGCATAAACCGTAGGTTTCCACACCACCGTATTTATTGCATGCCCAGGTTACCATGGCGTTGGGATTGGAGTAGTTGAGCAGGATACAGCCGGGAGCGGCAACTTCGCGAATGTCCTTACAAAATCCCAGCATGGCGTTGATCCCGCGCTGGCCATACATAATGCCTCCGATGCACAGGGTATCGCCTACACACTGGTCAACGCCGTATTTGAGCGGAATTTCCACATCCGTGGCGAAGGCTTCCAGCATACCGATGCGCACGCAGTTGATGACATATTTAGCATCCTTGAAAGCTTCCCGGCGGTCGAGGGTTGCGTGGATTTTGATGGAAAGACCGTTCTCTTCAATATCCCGCTGGCAAAGCTGGGTGACCATCCGCAGATTGTCGGGATTGATGTCTGTGAAGGCGACTTCGATATCGTGAAATTCAGGAACAGTTAAAATGTCCGCTAAAAGTCCCCTTGTAAAGCCGATGCTTCCTGCACCGATAAATGCAACTTTGAATGACATAATGAAATACCTCTTTTCTGTAAAATTTTGACATCCATGTACAAGTAGCTGGACCAAGTCGGCGCTGGCAGTTTACTGGCCTGCGTTTATCTGATATAATCAAATAAAGTGGAAATATGTACTATGGATTTAGTTTTATCTTAAGGTATGGAATGGAACTTTTCAATTGTAATAATTTGATAAAAAGGGTAAATTTTTGATGTGTGAGAAAGAGAAGGATTTTTGTGATGATTATGGGTTCCGTTTTTTGGAGCATGCGGATGAACCGGCAATACAGCTTGATGCGGTAGGATGGCAGCGCAGGAACAGCGGGGAGTATTACTGGGATAATAGAAACAGGCAGGAATGCTTTTTGTTCCAGTATACGCTTGATGGAAGCGGGACATTGAAAACGGAGGAAGGAACCTTTGTGCTAAAAAAGGGGGAAGCCTTTTTCGTGCATATGCCGGGAAATGAATCCTACTATTTTGATGAGAGCAGGAATCAGGCACCATGGGAATTTATTTATATCATGTTTAGCGGAAAAAGTGTTTTCCCTTATTACCAGTACATTTTAAATCATGCTGGCAGGATCCTTTCTGTTCCATCCCATCATCCGGTGGTCAAACAGTTAATGGACCTGTATTTTCAGGCAAGGAACGGACTTTTGCAAAGCGCTTTTATGGCGGAAGGGGCGGCGTTCCAGTTTCTTTGCACGCTGTGTGATATAAGCAGTACCGGGGAACGGCATTCCAGCCTTACGGACAGGGCAAAGGCATATATGGAGCAAAATTTTGACAAACCCATCACACTGGCGGAGACGGCAGAGCGCTTAGGCGTTTCCCCAAGCCATTTGTCCAGGGAGTTTGTGAAATACACAGGGGAGCAGCCCATCCGGTATCTGACAAAAATAAGATTAGAGCATTCCATCAAGCTGCTTCATTCTACGGACATGCGATTGGAAGAGATAAGCGCTTCCTGCGGATTCTCGGACTGTAATTATTTCAGCAAAGTATTTAAAAAATATATGAAAGCAGCGCCCGGGGAACTGCGCAGACAGATGCGGGCACAGGGGTATGTAAGCGTTAAGGTGTAAAAAAGAGAATAGGAACCAGTGTCTGTTGCCGCAGAGTAAATAACAGGAACCGGCATAAGCATGGCGGTTCCTGAAGGATTTAAAATTCAGTTGAAAGGTCATACATGGAAAGATATTTTTCTGTGTTTTTGCACATTTCCATAAAGAGCCTTTTGGCATCTGCAAGGCTGCAGGTCACTAAGGGGTCATTGGCAAAGGCGGCAAAGATTTTGTTAAGATCCCTGATGGCGATTCCTTCGGAAACCAGCTCCTGTTCCCCGCATATTCTGGAGATCAGCGGATAGATCTCTGAAGGAACAGGTCCTGCCAGAACAGGCGTCAGGCTGCCAGCGCGGAATACTGCGTTAGTCTCCACTACGGCGCCCATCGGCAGGTTAGGGATCTGTCCCTGGTTAGGAAGGTTGACATTGGTGACCAGATCGCAAAGACCTAAAAGGGCACGGATCTGGTTGACACCTTCCTCTCCGGTGCCGTTGATCTTGACGTTTTCTTCCCCGGTCCTTAAGCGCCTGCTCTTTTCAAGGCGTTCTTTCAGGTCATTTTTTCTCCAGGCTACACTGGTCAGGCTAAATTGCATTTCCCTCACCCGGTCAGGATTTTCCAGATACCATTTGCCTTCGCAGAATTCCGCAAGGTGGCGGTCTCCGGCAGCGGCAATGAAACCATAGCGGAGAAAAAGATCCATTTTTACCTTTTCCGTACTGGCAAAGTTATTATTCATCCAGTTGGAATCGACCTGCTCATCACCGGTGCGGTAGCCGTCCTTATATTTTTCACAAAATTTTCGATAATAGGGGAATAAATCTTTATCCTGCCAAAAGGCGCTTGTGAGCCATGTGAAATGGTTGATGCCTATCGGATTGACTTTGATCTCATGGCGGTCGATGTCTGTCACATCAAAAGTTTCTTCCACCATGCGAGCAAGGAACTTTTGTGTGCCAAAAACTTCATGGCAGCAGCCGAAGGCTTTGATCTGAGGGAAAACGCGGTACAGTGTTTTGACGCAGAGAGTCATCGGGTTGGTGTAATTGATCACCCAGGCGTCCGGGCAGCATGTCTTGACCGCTTCGGCGATTTCTTCAAACATGGGAAGGGTGCGCATGGCGCGTACAATGCCGCCAGGACCTGAGGTGTCGCCTACGGACTGGTAAATACCATATTTTTCAGGGGTATGCACGTCTGATTCCATCTCGTCAAAGGTTCCGGGGAGAATAGATATCACAACGAAATCGGCACCGGTCAGAGCCTCCTCAAGTGACGGAACGGCGAGATAATTCCACTGGGATTGAACTCCTTCGGCGGTGCGGAACCGGTTGCCGATTATTTCATTATCTTTTGCGGCTTGAAAATCAATATCATAAAGAGCAACTTGTCCGCTGATGTCGCTGCAGGACGCCAGATCGCTCATAAGTCCCCATGCCCATCCACGGGAACCGCCGCCTATGTAAGCAATTTTAATTTCTTCTACTTTGTTTTGTGAGAATTTCATCGTTGACCTCATTTCTGCGCTAAAGGCTTTTTTATCGTTTAATGTAATTATGTATCAAAAATTTAATTAAATCCTTCATTAATTTGCTTATTTAAAATAAAAATACGAAAAAATTGATTACTTTTTTCAAGGTATGATACAATGGGCATATCAGGATGTGGTGTTGGGGGTAAAGGGCTGTGTTGGAAGCGAGAAAGGTTTCGGATTCTCTGATCTCCAGAGACAAGGCAGTAAACAGACGGAAAATATGCGGGGTCCATTATCATGACGAGCATGAGCTGTATTATATGCAGGAGGGGAGGACCACTTATTTTATAGACGATGAGATCTTTAGCGTGGAAAAAGGAGATTTTGTCTTTGTTGCAAAAGGGATCCTGCACCGGACGGACAGTGGAGACTGCAGGAAAAACTCACGGATCCTTTTGAATTTTCCAGATTCTGTATTTGATGGGGAAGCACGCCAGCTATATCAGGAATTGTGTAGCTGTCCGGTCATTTGTGTGCCCAAGGATAAGGAAATGGAGCTGGAAGAGCAGTTTTTAAAAATTGAAAGGGAATATAAAAGTGGTGAGAGATACAGTGAGCTTTTGATAAACAGCTATATTTTGGAGCTGCTGGCGCAGTTATGCCGTTACCGGTGCGAAAGGAAGAAAGTGATCAGGGAATCGGACCAGATCATTTATGAGATCACTGCGTATATCGGAGAAAATTACAGCCAGGATATTTCCCTGCAAAAGATCAGCAGAAAGTTTGCCATCAGTGAAAGCTACCTGTCCAGAAAGTTTAAGGCAGTTACGGGAATCGGGATAAACAGATACATCACTTTTGTGCGGATCTCAAATGCGGAAAAGATGCTGCAGGGCGGCAGGATTTCCGTGGCAGAGACGGCAAGGAGCTGTGGGTATAATGACAGCAATTATTTTTCGGCAGTTTTTCAGAAGATTAAGGGAGTGACGCCGTTCCAGATGATGAGGGGGCGGTGACAGCTCTTATTAAATAGTGCACTGTATCCTTGAAATTACAGTACTTTAATAGTATACTGAAAAAAGAAGATTTATGAGAAATAGATTGATAAGTTTAGAAAGATAATCGAGAGATATATTTCTCAGAATTAATTGTTTAAGGGGAAACGATGATCAAAGAAAATAGCGGTATATTTACATTGGAAACAGCGCACACCTCCTACTTGTTCGGTATCACTGAAACAGGGCATTTAGAGCATTATCATTATGGAAGGAAGATTCATTTCAGGGATGGAAATGCTCTCCGGGAGAAGCACACTTTTGCGCCAGGGAACGGAATCTATTATAGTGGCGGGCATAAGAATTTTAGTTTGGAGGATGTCTGTCTGGAAATGTCATCTTATGGGAAAGGCGATATCAGGGAGCCTTTTGTGGAGGTGGTGCATGAGGATGGGAGTTTTACTTCGGATTTTTTGTATGACTCTTTTGTGATCACGGACACCAAGCCGGAATTTGCTGTCTTGCCCGGTTCCTACAGCGAGGATGGTCAGGTGGAGCATCTTCTTGTTACGTTGAAGGACAAGGGATATGGGCTTGCTTTGGAATTGCATTATTATGTTTATCCGGAATGTGATGTGATCACCAGAAGCGCAAGGCTGGTCAATGAGAGTCAGAGTGTGGTCAGCCTGAAACGGCTTATGAGCTTACAGGTGGATTTTTCAGTGTCAAATCTGGTGCTTACCACCTTTACCGGTGAATGGGCAAGGGAGATGAAGCGCACGGACATTCCCATGAATGCAGGCAAGCATGTGAATGCTTCTTATGCAGGTGTCTCTTCCAGCAGGGCAAATCCTTTTGTGATGCTTTCGGAAGAACATACCACAGAGGATGCGGGGAACTGCTGGGGCGTCAATCTGATCTATAGCGGAAATCATTATGAGGCGGCAGAGGCCAGCGGTTTTGGAAAGACCCGCATTGTGGCAGGGATCAATCCCCAGTCCTTTTCATGGGAGCTTAAGCCGGGAGAGGATTTTGAAGCGCCGGAGGCAGTGATGGCTTTTTCCCATGAAGGGTTTAACGGTATGAGCCAGCATATGCATCACTTCGTCAGGGAGCATATTGTGCGGGGAACATGGAAACGGAAGCTTCGCCCTGTGCTTTTAAACAGTTGGGAGGCTGCATATTTTGATATTGATGAGCGGAAACTTCTCCGTCTTGCAAAGGCAGGAAAGGAAGCAGGGATCGAGCTGTTTGTGATGGATGACGGCTGGTTCGGGGAGCGGACGGATGATACCCGTTCTTTGGGGGACTGGGATGTAAACCGGAAAAAGCTCCCCGGCGGAGTAAAAAGGCTTTGTGATAAAGTGAAAGCACTGGGGCTGGATTTTGGCATCTGGGTGGAACCGGAAATGGTAAACAGAGAAAGCAGGCTGTTTCGGGCGCACCCGGAATGGGTGATCGACATTCCGGGCAGGGAGCATTCGGAGGGGCGTAACCAGCGTATCCTTGATCTGACCAATCCAGCAGTGCAGGATTATATAATAGAAGAGATGGGCAAGGTGTTTTCCAGTGCGGACATTTCTTATGTAAAATGGGATATGAACCGGATATTTTCGGATGTATATTCAAAGAACCTGCAGCCGGAAGAGCAGGGGGAAGTTTTCCACCGTTATGTGTGCGGTTTATACCGTTGCATGAAGGAACTGACTAAGCGTTTCCCGGAGATTTTGTTTGAGGGATGCAGCTCAGGGGGCAATCGTTTTGATTTGGGGATCCTGTGCTATTTTCCGCAGATCTGGGCAAGCGACAATACGGATGCCTTGTGCCGGGCAGAAATCCAAAACGGTTACAGCTATGGCTATCCCATGTCCACGGTCAGCGCCCATGTTTCTGCGTGTCCGAACCACCAGACTTTGCGGAGAACGCTGTTAGAAACCCGGTTTCATGTGGCAGCTTTTGGGATTTGCGGTTATGAATGCAATTTTTGTGATATGGGCAAAGAGGAGCTTTTGGCAGTAAAGGAACAGATTTCTCTTTATAAAAAGTGGCGGGAAGTATTGCAGTTCGGAGATTTTTATCGTGGAAGGAATTTTGCCGCGGGCAGCGGTTATCATACTTCCATTGGCTTAAATGGGCAAAACACCATGGAATGGACCTGCGTATCGCCTGACCGGGAAAGGGCAGTGGGGATGCTGTTCCAAAAGCTGGTGGTTCCCAATGATTCTTTTGCGTATTACAGGGCAAAGGGACTGGAGGAGGAAGCCTGCTATCATTTTTATAACAGGAGCCTGAAATATAATTTAAAGGACTTTGGAGGTCTGGTAAATATGATCGCGCCGGTCCATATCAGGCAGGATTCGATTGTGGAGGCGATCGCGGCGAAGTTTGTGAAGCTGGATGGGGAAGTGGAGGACTGCCATGTTTATGGCGATGAGCTGATGTATCATGGCGTAAAGCTAAAGCAGGAATTTGGCTCTGTCGGATATAACGGTGAGACCCGGATTTATCAGGATTTTGGATCCAGAATATACTTGATGGAAAAGGAGTAGATAATGAAAGACGAAAAAAGGACAAAAAAGAATCTGATTTATTTTCCGCTGGGAACAGTGGGACGGGATGCGGTGTATAGCCTGATCAACGGCTATCTGCTGACCTTTGTGCTTTTTACCCATTCACTGGATGCGGCGCAGCTTGCTGCGATTACAGGTATCATGATCGCTGCAAGGGTGTTTGATGCGCTCAACGACCCTGTTATGGGAAACATTATTGAACGTACCCATTCAAAATTCGGGAAATTTAAACCCTGGCTGGCGATTGGCGGGGTGACAACTTCGGTGGTGATCTATCTGTTGTTTAATGTACAGCTTCAGGGATGGAGTTTTGTGTGGTTCTTTGCGCTGATGTATTTTGCTTTCAGCATTACTTACACTATGAGTGATATTTCTTTCTGGGGCATGATCCCGGCACTTGGCTCCGATGCCAATGTCAGGAACCAGTTTACCTCCAGGACAACCTTGTTTGCCGGCATTGGCGGTACGCTGGCATCTATTTTGATTCCCATTTTTACCACGGGTGCCTGGGCAATCGGAGGCAGCACGGCAGTGGCTTATGGAAGGGTTGCATTGGTTATCGGCATTCTTGCACCGCTTTTTATCCTGTTTACGCTGTTTGGCGTGCAGGAAAACCGGGAAGAGAATACAGCGCTGAAAGAAAAGGAAAAATTTTCTTTCGGGCAGATCATTAAGACTATTGGCAGGAATGACCAGCTTGTATGGATTGCAGTCATTTTTCTGATCCAGCAGGTGGGCAATGGATTGGTGATCGGCGGGATTGGCTCTACTTACATTTATTTTACGTTTGGATATAATGGAGGGCTTTTTTCGCTGTTCAACACCGTGGGCATGGCTGCAACTGCGTTTTTGATGATTTTTTATCCGGTGATTTCCAGACATATCCACAGAAAAAAGCTTATGGGAGTGATGATGGGCACATCCATTGCGGGGTATGTTATGATGCTTGCTTCACTTTTGATCCGGGAGGCAAACATGGGCAGATTCTGGGTGCTGGTTTTGGGATATATGGTTTCCAATTTCGGACAGTATTGTTTCTATCTGATCATGATGATCTCCATTATGAATACGGTGGAATACAATGAATACAAATTCGGCACAAGGGATGAAGGAATCATCACTTCCCTGCGTCCGTTCATTACGAAAATGAGTTCAGCGCTTATTGTGGCGGTGACTTCTGCTACATACATGATTTTCGGTGTCACCGGGTACACCAACCAGATTTCTGATCTGGAGCAGCAGTGTGCCCAGGGGCTGATCTCCGAAGAACAGAAACTGACAGAGATTTCTGCCGTGATCTTTGGAACGACGGGCGGAGTGTACAGTGGTGTTACAGATAAGCAGAGCATGGGACTCTTGTTTACAATGACGGTGGTTCCCTGCGTGTTGATGCTGATTTCCTATCTCTTATATAAGAAAAAATATAAATTGGATGAGGAAGAGTATGACAGGATCTGCAGCGAGCTGCAGAAGATATAAAAGCAGAATGGGGGATTTTTATGGGAAAAGTAAAAAAGTGGCTGACTTATGACAGCACGGTGGGGGAATTATATGACAGTCCTGTAGGGCATGATGCTTTGGCGAAAGTATTGCTGCAGATGGGGCTTCCGGAAAAGGTGATCACGAACAGGGCAGTTTCAAGCCTGAAGCTGCGCACCATTGCCAACTTGACCAAAAAGCAGCTGGGCATGGAGTTTTTCGATGCGCTGCTACAGTTGGTGGGGAGCGAAGAAGATGAGCCTCATGCTTCAAGGGGAAAAATTACGCCGAAGTGGTGGAAAGAAGCGGTATTTTATCAGATATACCCCCGCAGCTTTTGCGACAGTAACGGAGATGGGATTGGTGATCTGCAGGGAATCATCAGCAAACTGGATTATCTGAAAAAGCTGGGGGTGGATGCTTTGTGGCTGTCGCCTGTTTATGATTCCCCCAACGATGATAATGGTTATGATATCCGCGACTATGACAAGATCATGGAAGCGTTTGGGACGATGGAGGATTTTGACCGGCTTTTGGACGAGGTGCATCAGCGGGATATGCGGCTGATCATGGATCTGGTGGTGAACCATACTTCCGACGAACATATCTGGTATAAGCAGGCCAGACAGCCGGATTCCCCTTACCGGGATTATTACTTTTTCCGAAAAGATGATGGAAGCCATACGCCGCCCAACAACTGGACCTCTTTCTTCTCCGGACCGGCATGGAATTATGAGGAAGACACGGACAGCTGGGCGCTGCATTTGTTTTCAAAAAAGCAGATGGATTTGAACTGGGAAAATCCCAGAGTTCGTGAAAGCGTGATTGCCATGGTGAACCGCTGGCTGGATAAGGGCGTGGACGGATTCCGCATGGATGTGATCAATTATATTTCCAAGGATGAAGGACTGCCCCGGGGAAATGAAAAGATTGGAGAACTGATGGGCTTTACCGGTATTGAACACTATTATTATGGTCCTAAGCTGCACCAGTACTTAAGGGAGATCAGAGAGAAAGCGTTTGATCCCCATGAGGCATTTTCAGTGGGAGAGACGCCGGGGCTGGGTATGAAAATGTGCCAGCTTGTGACCGGGGAAGAAAGGAAGGAGCTGGACATGGTCTTTTCCTTTGACCATCTGGAAACACCGGGGCATGTGCGGCTTGAGGATTATGAATATGATTTAAATTACCTCCGGGATTATATGATTGACTGGATGGAGAACTATGGCAACAATTGCTGGATGTCTCTTTTTTATAACAACCATGACAATCCAAGGATGATCAGCAAAATTACCAAGGATAAGTTTTATCATACGGCTCTTTCAAAGCTGCTGGCTGTCATGCAGTTTACGCTGAAGGGCACGCCTTTTATCTTTCAGGGGGATGAGATGGGACTTGCCAATTATGATTTCACATCCATGGATCAGATCACGGATGTGGAGGCAAAGGGGTATTACGCCGAGCATATCAGAAGTGAGCCGGAGGAGAAAGTGTTTGCCGATATCCTTGCCGGGACAAGAGAACATGCAAGGGTGCTTTTGCCGTGGAATAAAAAGCTTCCCTCTTATCACGAAGGGCTGGACCAGAAACCGAAAAAAGAAGTGCTGGCTGCTTACCGGAGGCTGCTTCGCCTGCGGCATGAGGAAAAGGCTTTTGTTTATGGAGCCTTCCGCGTTCTTAGCAGGAGAAAAGACCGTTTTGTGTATGCCAGGGCGCTGGATGGGCAGGTTTATGTGGTGGACTGTAATCTGGGGCCAAAACCTTGTCTGGCATTTCCGCTAAAGGGTCGGTGGAAGACCGTGTATGATACGGTAAGGACAGGGAATGCAGAGGGTAAAAAGAGAGCATTAAAGGGGAAAATGCTGGAAGGTTATGAAGCGCGGATCTTGAAGTGCGTTAAATAGACGATTTTTTCATAAATCAGTTGACAAGTTCTCTGTATTGCTATATACTTTGACCGTTAAATGCTTTGAATATCAAAATACTTGACTGTTAAAATAGTTAAGTGTTACATAAAGCATATGAAAAATGAAGGAGAAGGATATGTTTGAAAAAATAGTAGAAATTCTGGACATGGAATTTAACGTGGGAAACGTAGGGATTGGTATGGACACTTCGTTTAAGGAAGACCTTGAGCTGGACCAGCTGGATCTGTTTGAATTGGTAATGGCGTTAGAAGAGGAATTGGAGGTTGAAATCCCGGCGGAGGATTTTGAACAGCTTGCTACAGTAGGCGATGTAGTTGAATATTTAAAGGATAAAGGAGTGGAGTAAAATGACTTACGAAGATTTATTTCATGAGGTAAAAGAAAAATTTATGGGAGTTGATGTGAGTGATATTCATGAACATCTGGCTTTCCAGTTCAACATTGAGGATGAAGAAGCGGGCGGCGCATTTTATGTGGAAGTAAAAGACGGTGTACTGCACATAGAACCCTATGAGTATTATGACAGGGATGCAATATTTATCTGTGCACCGGATGTGCTTTTCAAAATTGCCGATGGAGAAATGGATCCGGTGGCGGCTTTTATGGAGAAAAAGCTCAGGGTTGAAGGAAACATTGAAAAGGCGCTGCGGCTGAAAGAAATCATAGAATTGAAAAAGGGAATGGCGCAGGAAAAAAGTGCAGCTAAAAAAGCTGCAAATAAGGTGGTAAATTCTGTTGTGAAAACAGTTGCCAAAAAAGCGGCAGGCAAGAAAAATAAGTCATAATGAAGAAAAGGTCTTTCGAAACTGCCGTGGGTTGTATCCGGTATAATGCTTAAAAAATCTGGAAAAAGCGCTGATGTCATCAAAGCCCACTTGCTGCATAATATCAGATACAGGCAGATCGGTATTTTCCAACAGGGATTTGGTCCGCTCAATGCGGAGCTTGCTCCAATAGTTTAAGGGCGGTACTCCCATATGGGATTTAAACAATCTGATAAAATAGTTGGGATGGAGATGTAATAATCCGGCAAGCTCGGCAACAGTGATTCTGGAGGAAAGATGGCTGTTCATGTACTCGATAACCTGATGGATATCCTTTTCTGAGGAAGTGCTGTTAATGGATAAGGAGTGATAGCCTTCCTGCTGGGCGAGACCGATATAAGAGCCAACCAGCTTCAGTATGGCTGCCTTTTCCTGCATTCTGGAAGCTAAATCCATTTGCCTGGATAAGGAAATGATCTCCTGAAACAAATCATCCAGTGTTTCTTTTTCGGGGACAGTGATATAATAAGGGAGACCCAGACTTTTTAAAGCCTGGTCGTCTCCCGCTTTTAATTCAAAATGCATCCAGTATTTTTCAATATAGTTTTCATTGATATGATAATAAGAATGCCGTGTGTGGGCAGGAATCAGAAACAGCATTCCGGGAACCGCATGAAAGGCTTTTCCCTCTATGACCAGCTCGCATTCACCCTTGCGGATGTAATACAGCTTGCTGTAAGGGCAGCTTACATGGTATTCCTTCCAGTTTTCTCCGCATTTGGTGTAGCTTCCATAATAATAGTGTATATAAAGGCTGGAGAAAAAGTCGATATCAGCGGTTCCCATTTGTTCAGTTCCTTTCTTTACATTGTAAGCGGAAAGCTTATCTGCCGTTTACGATAACAGTTCCAATTCCAGCACGGTATCCCTCTCATCGTAAAGTCCGGCAACGCCAAGATCCACATAAGCATCATTTGGATAAGCCTCCCCATTCCATGGGCGGGATAAAGGAAGCTCTGAGCCGTCTTCCAAAAGGCGGGCTTTTTTCAACTTGCCCTCCAGACCGTCTAAGCGGAAACTGCCTACACGCCTGTCATAAATGTGGGCGTACAGCATATTTCCATTTTGGGTATACCTTCCCCATTCCGGTTTGGGCTGACTGCTCTTGCCGCATCCATAGATGCTGTCGGAATTGACATGCATCCATTCGCCTACCTCTTTGAGGATGCGGATGCTGTCCTTAGGGATATCGCCCTTGGCATTGGGACCTACGTTGATCAGCATGTTGCCACCCTTGCTGACACATTCAACCAGCATATGGATCACATTTTCCGTGGTCTTATAATCCCAAGGCTTGTTTTTAGCATAACCCCAGTTCTCGTTCAATGTCAAACACAATTCCCAGGGAACATCCCTTCCCAGTACGTCGGTTTCGCCTGCGGCAGGCATCATGCATTCCGGGGAAACGAAATCTCCGGAGTGGAGGTCCGGCTCTTCTTTTCTGGCATCCCCGCCAAGACGGTTGTCAATGATGATATCGGGCTGGAGGGAACGCATCATATGGATCAATTCGTCGGATCTCCAGGTTTCGCCGCTCATATGCTCGAACTGTGTGCCCTTTAATCTTTCATTGTCATAAGAAAAATCAAACCACATCAAATCAATTTTTCCGTAATTGGTCAGAAGCTCCCTGACCTGATTGTGGAAATAAGTGATGTAATTATCCCAGTTGTGCTGCACATCTTTGTAGGCTTCATTATCCCGCATGGGGTGCTGTCTGTCACCGTAATGAGGGTAATCAGGATGGTGCCAGTCAAGCAGAGAATAGTAAAAACCGATTTTAAGCCCTTCTGCACGGAAAGCCTCCACATATTCTTTCACCAAATCCTTGCCGCACTTGGTATTGGTGCTCTTGTAGTCGGTGTAAGCCGAATCAAACAGGCAGAAACCATCGTGATGCTTTGTGGTAAGCACGGCGTATTTCATGCCGGCTTCTTTTGCCAGCTTTGCCCACTCTCTCGGATTATAGCGGACAGGGTTGAATTCCTCAAAATACTGGTCATATTTCTCGGTGGAAATCTGCTCCTGGCTTTTTACCCATTCTCCACGGGCAGGGATGGCATACAGCCCCCAATGGATGAACATGCCGAATCTGGCTTCCCGGAACCATTCGGTGCGCTTTTGTCTTTCTTCGTATCTGTTCATAGTATTATCCTTTCTGCGTTAAGCCGCCGCTTTTGTATCTCCTGATAAAGAAAGTGTACCATGGACAAAGGAGAAAAGGGAGCGGAAATAGTAACACAAAGTTGACAAAAACTAACTTAATTTGGTACAGCATAAAGTAAAAGCGGAAGGATAATTATTTCTTGACAGCACGGATAAAAATGAGGGAAAATTGTGGGGACAGGAAAGGGCAACAGAGGGGGAATCTGTTTTGAAAAAGAGATTTTTATGGAGTGTAAGGATCCTGTTTTGGATCCTGCTGCTGTTTTGCATTCCGATGCAAGGCTATGCTTATTTTGGAACAAACAGCGATTATGTTTTGGAGACAGAGAAGCCCGCGGACAGGACGAAGGGGCATTACCTGGAGTTTGTCAGTGAGGAAACTTATACGGTGAAGCCGGGGGACACGCTTTGGGAGATTGCAAGGGACTATTGGGGAGAGGGGATTTTTTATGAGCAGATTCTTTCCGACAACAGTGGGGTGGTCAGCGCGCCTAAGCGGCTTAAGCCCGGAACGAAGCTTCAGCTTAAGAAAACGCTGTACACCAGAGCAGGGCTGGAGGATTATATTGATTCAGAGGTATTTCGGGATGACATGCTGGTAGGGGCAAAAGCATTTGAAAAGAAGGATTATGCGCCGCCTTACTGGATCTTTGAGAGTGTGCCCTACAAAAATGATCTGCAGGAGATAGATCCCTATGAAAACTGGGAAGAATTTCAGGAGAAGGTCAGGGCATGCAGTGAGAGAATCTGTGGCGAGCAGGTTTCAGGGCTTTCCTTTGAGAGATATCAGGTGACCGGAGTCGGCTGTTTATGTGGCTATCAGTTTGTTTTTGATGCAGGAGGAAAAGAATATCTGATCATGGCATATGTCTGTTACAACAGCACGACCAAAAGCGAAGCCTTTGCCGTGTGCGACGTGGAGTACTGTACAAAGAGAAAGCTAGAAGAGGCGAAAGGAAAAGTTTTTTATGCGGCTGTAAGATACCTGGATCCGGGTGTATATTATGTGAAAACGCAGGATTATGTAGGAGCGGAGGACTGGGCTTATCCCCAGCTTCGGAATCCCTTTGCCAATGCCATGCAGGAATTGTACACCGGTCCTTTGGAACGGATAAAGGAAATCCCGGAGGATGACAAAATACTCATATGGAAGGAACCGGCGTTTGAGAAACTGGTGAGAGAGGAGCTGGCGGCATTGTGGCAGCTTACGCCGGAAGAAAAACAGGAATTCATGGAACGTGAAATGAGGGCAAGTGATCTGGAAGGGATTGAGGAGCTTGCGCTTACCTATTATCCTGAAAATACGGAAACAGAGGAGCGGCTGCGGGTACAGGTCAACGGGCACCGGGAAGAGGATGCGCGCGGAGCCGTGATGGATGCAGAACATTCTGAGGATACAAAGCTTTTGTCCACACTGGAAGATCTGGAGAAGTTCCGAAAACTGAAAAGTCTGGATCTTACTTTGTGCAATTCAGATATCACAGATTTGTCCGCTGCCGGTGAACTGGTGAATCTCCGGGTTCTTAATTGTAATATTTATTCATCCAAAATGCGGGTGGAGAGTTTGGACTTTTTGAGTGAACTGGTGAATCTGCGGACTTTGATGCTTGGCGGATGGAGCAGGGGGAACCTGACCAGATTTTTTGACGAGGTTACGGATCTGTCAGTGCTTTGCAATTGCCCCAGGCTTGCTTATCTGACGCTGCTGGCCGGCAATGTGGAAAGTTATGATTTTCTGAAGGAGCTACCGGAGATTTACTATTTTCGTCTTGATTCGGGAGGATATAGCAAGAATTTAGTCCCGGATGAAGAACTGATGCCCAATGCGTGCTTTATTGATTGCTTTAATGATAATATCCGGTTTGAAAATGGGGATGGGTATGATTAAAAAATAAATAAACACAGTATTCGATCAGCGCTACAGATTAGGACTTACTGGAGGAAAGATTATGAATAAAGAAATGGCTGTAAATGGGAAAAAATACAGGATCATTAAATTATTGGGAAAGGGGAAAGGCGGATATTCTTATCTGGCAGACGACGGAATCAACAGGTATGTTTTGAAGCAGATACATCACGAGCCTTGCGACTACTATCAGTTTGGGAACAAGCTTGAAGCGGAAATAAGGGATTATAAACGGCTGAAAGCAGTCGGAATCAAAATGCCTGCCATGTTTGAAACCGATGCGGAAAACGAACGTATTTTAAAGGAGTTTATTGATGGCGATACAATTTATGAGTTGATTTTGCAAGATAAGATGAAAGCTGTTTATGTTGAGCAGTTACATAAAATGTGTGCTTTGCTATATGCTGCCCATATAAACATTGACTATTTCCCGACAAATTTTGTGGCGCATAGCGGAGAAATATATTACGTTGATTTTGAGTGCAATGATTACATGGAAGAATGGAATTTTGAAAACTGGGGTATCAAATACTGGTCAAGGACGCCAGAGTTTCTGCAATATGTGAAAGAGCATTCATAACTCAAATTATAGGTTTATTTTATTTTTTATGATATGATAAGTGTTGGAGTGCGCCAGTTCGGTGCTTGAAATATAAGTGGGTGAAATACCCACTCTGGCAAAGTCTGGCGAACAGCCAGTAC
>ERZ808054.594-NODE-594-length-30527-cov-4.568670_pt1 | contig 30527 bp, 33 predicted proteins | sample MGYA00380201_ERZ808054 | MGnify/ENA primary metagenome ERZ808054 (study PRJEB31490, sample SAMN06133419) | mouse gut metagenome | isolation source: Z5_2 | host: mice | place: China: Chengdu | collected 2015-05 ...
ATCATTCATCCCGTATCCCTCTCATTTCTCGACCCCGCCTTTCCTACCTGTTCGCTATTGAGTTTCCGAGACCACTCATTTACTACTCTTCTATTACCAACCCCTGCATTACATACATAATTTCCCGGTCCACTGCCGCCTCCGATATCCCCCGCGTATGAGCTGCAATCTTAAGCCCCTCTAAAAGATACATAATATTTCTGGCACACCCACGCGGATCCTCACAATAAAATTCTTCACTTTCAACTCCCGCGCTGATCAGTCCCTCCAACACATGCACCGCCGCGTCAAACTGCTTTTTGAGAAGATTGTCCCTGCCGGGAATATGATTGGCAAAAAAATACTCATAAGTGGCTTTGCCCAGAGACGGGTTTTTATTTAACAATTCTTTCTTCTGTTCTTTCAAAAACAGCGCAAGGATATCCGAAGGCGTTGTCTCCTCTGTGATGCTCCGGGCAAATACATCGTCCGTATCCTCCTGCTCCATCCTTAACACTTCCTCAAACAATTCCTTCGTGCTGGAAAAATAAAGATATAAGCCGCCACGGCTGATCTGACATGCTTCCACTATGTCCTTCATGGTCACTTCCTTGTAACCTTTTTCCATGAAGATCCTGCGTGCCGTTTCTACAATATATTTCTTCTTTTGTACTGACTTATCGCTCATATTCCCCCAACTCCTATGTACAGTTCCTTGCTACGCCCGCGGTCCGTCCCAGACTTCCAGGATCTCCTTGAGCCGTTTAACCCCGCTGTAAAACACTCCGTTCTCCACTCCTTTAGGCCATAACGCGGCTTTGGTCATGCCGCCAAGTACATATTTCGCCATAATGTCAAAAATAACCTCTATATTTTTCAGCTCCGCCCTGGAGATCATGCCAAGCTCGTCCTGCTCTGTGCGGATCCTGTTCCTTGAAAAGGTATAAACATAATTCCGGTCCATCAGCCCTGTGGCATTCATGTCCTTCACAAAACCGAGCAGCGTACTGTCATATACCGGAATCACGATAGACTTCTTCGGCATGTTATTTCCCTGATAATGACGGACCATATTATTTCCGGATTTCTCCTCCAGCCACGGCAGATAACGGAAAATATTCCCCACTGCCTGACGATACTTTTCAATCAATTCCTGCCTGTATGTATTTTCAATCTCCATACTCTGCATACTTCCTTTCTTTCTGTATGGCAATACCATTTCCATATTACCACAAATACTCCAAAAAAGGTATAAAAAAATAAATTGTGCCCAAACTGGTTTTATTTCGCCACTTTTTCCTCTTTTTTTACGGTTCAAACATTTTTTTTGATTAAATTACATAATTTTCCTACCATTTTTTCTAATTATGTTATATAATTTTTCTATAAAGCAAAAAATTAGGAGGAATAGTATTATGGCTAAAGAAATGATTGCAATGCTTCTTGCCGGCGGACAAGGCTCACGTCTGTACGCACTTACCGAGAAACTTGCAAAACCAGCAGTTCCATTCGGCGGAAAATACCGTATCATTGATTTCCCGCTGTCTAACTGTGTCAATTCAGACATTGATACTGTAGGTATCCTGACCCAGTATCAACCGCTGGAGCTGAATGAATACATCGGCAACGGCCAGCCCTGGGATCTGGACCGTCTTTACGGAGGCGTCCATGTGCTGCCGCCGTACCAGAAGGCAAGCGGCTCAGACTGGTATAAAGGAACTGCAAATGCGATCTACCAGAATATATCTTTTATTGAGCGCTATGACCCGAAATATGTCATTATCCTTTCCGGTGACCAGATCTGTAAACAGGATTACAGTGATTTCCTGAAATTCCATAAGGAAAAGGATGCCGAATTCAGTGTAGCAGTTATGGAAGTTCCATGGGAAGAGGCGCCTCGTTTCGGTCTGATGGTAGCTGATGAGACCGACCGGATCACAGAATTCCAGGAAAAGCCCAAAAATCCGAAATCTAATCTGGCATCCATGGGAATTTACATTTTCAACTGGGATATCCTGAAAAAATATCTGGAAGAAGACGAAGCTGACCCGAATTCTGAAAATGACTTCGGAAACAATATCATCCCTAATCTTCTCCGTGACAACCGCAGGATGTACGCTTATCATTTCAGCGGATACTGGAAAGATGTGGGAACCATTTCCTCCTTATGGGAAGCAAATATGGAAGTTCTTGACCCGGAACACAGCGGGATCAATCTTTTTGATGAAGACTGGAAAATCTACAGCCGCAACAGCGGTATGACCGGTCACAAGATCAGCGCCGGTGCAGTGGTTGAAAATGCCATGATCACCGACGGCTGCCGCATCAAAGGCACTGTGAAACATTCTATCCTCTTTGCCGGTGTGAAAGTGGAGGAGGGCGCCGTAGTTGAGGATGCCGTTATCATGGGCAGCACCACCATCAAATCCGGTGCAGTGGTCAAGCATTGCATCGTAGCTGAAAATGTAACCATTTGTGAAAATGCCGTAGTAGGCGCAATGCCTTCCGGTGAGGAAAAAGGTGTTGCTACCATTGGCACAGGCGTTACCATCGGTGAAAATGCTGTGGTAGGTCCCAATGCCATGGTGAGAAATAATGTAGAAGGTGGTGAAGAACAATGGTAAAATCAAATACAAGTGCACTCGGAATTATTTTCCCAAACAGCTATGACGCCCTGGTTCCCGACCTGGTTAATGTACGTTTGATGGCTTCCATCCCTTTTGCCAGCCGTTATCGTCTGATCGACTTTATTTTATCCAGCATGACCCATTCCGGCATTGACAATATTTCCGTTATGGTAAACAACAATTACCATTCCCTGATGGACCACCTGGATTCCGGTCGTGAATGGGATCTGGTCCGCAAAAACGGCGGTTTACATATTTTCCCTCCTTTTGCCGAAAAGGAGTCCAAACCCTATGTGGGACGCGTGACTGCCCTGGCAAACATTCTTGATTTCCTGCGGGATGAAAAAGAAAAATATGTGATCATGACGGATACCAATATCGTTGTCAATTTTGATTTCAGCGCTATGCTGCAGGCACACATTGATAGCGGCGCTGATGTAACGATCGCTTACAATGAACAGGAGCTTCCGGAAAGTGTATTTAAAAACCTCTCCAATAACAAAGGTTTTTATTATACCTTTGATCTTGAAGGCACCCGGATCAAGAAGATATACGTAAATACCAGAACCACCGGGGTTCAGAATTTCGCCATGAATATCTTTATCGTTGAGCGCGAAATGCTGATCGATATGGTTAACACTGCTTTTGTACGCGGGCAGGAATATTTCGAACGCGATGTGCTCCTACCCCAGCTCAACAAATTAAATATACAAGCATACAAGTATGACGGTTATGTGGCACGTATCAGCGACATGAAGAGCTATTTCGATGAGAATATGAAGCTTCTGGATGACTACAATCTGGATGCCCTCTTCTCCGGACCTCCTATCTATACAAAGATCCGTGATGACAACCCTACCCGCTATATCGAAGGGGCCAAGGCACAAAATGTGATGGTTGCCGACGGCTGTGTCATCGAAGGCGAAGTAGAAAATTGTGTTATCTTCCGTGGCGTAAAGGTTGCAAAAGGTGCAAAGGTTAAAAACTGCATCCTGATGCAGGATACTGTGATTGAGGCAGGCGCAAATGTGGAATACCTTATCACAGATAAGAATGTTACTATCACAGCAGGCAAAGAAATAAAGGGAACAGATACTTTCCCGGTTTATATCGCAAAATTCCAGGAAGTTTAACTCCTAAAAATCCCCTGCCGGCAGCATGCCAAGCGGCAGGGGATTTGATTTTTCTGCTATTTTCCTGTTATTTAAATCTTTACCCGGCTTCTTTCCCTTCCCCGAAGAAGATCCGCATACCAAAATACAATATCCGAGATATGATGGAGGTCTCCTTCTTTGCTGCCGCTGCGCCACACTTCCTTGTAACACATATACCAGGTTTCCAGTCTCTTTGCCAGCTCAAAGCTTTGCTTCTTTTGGATCATGGTCAATCCGATCTCATTAAAAATCTGGATTCCTTCTATTGTGATCAGATAACTGTTTATCATCTGCCGCGTGCTGCTGTCCATATGTACTGCATTTTCCTTGATCTGTCTTTGGATTCCGGCAAGGCGGTCATTTGCCTGCTGCACTGTTTTTTCATCTACAGTTCTCTCCTCTCCTTCCTCCAGCTTGTATTCCTTTTCGCCTAATTCCATGATCTCGTAATAACCAACTGCTTTTCTCCAGTCAAATAAAGAATTTCCAGGAATCCCTGCCAAAAGGTTTACAAGCTGCTCCGCCTGATCCTTATATTCCACCCTGGCGATCTGTCTGTTGATCTCTTCAAATGAAATTTCTTCCCTGCTCCAGGAAAAAGCAGCCCCATAAATGATACCTGAAATGGAGTTTTCCGGATGGTTCACATTTCCAAAATCACCCCAGTCCGTGTTCAAAATGCCTATCGCGCCATATTTTCTTGCATAATTGCACATTCTGGTAATGTTCAGGTAGGAATTCTCAATCAGGTTCATCCACTGGTTCCAGCCACATACGCCCGGACAAAGGTATTGCTTCGCTCCAACCTCCGCAAGCTTTCTGGTCTCATCCTCCCTCTGGTTGGGAGCATAGCCCCAGTTCAGGCAGATCGTTTCCTCGGGCAGTTCCTTGATAAATTCCGGTTCGCCGCAGATAACATCTCCCCAGAACATAGGCGTCTTACCTGCTTCCACCAAAAATTCACACAGTTCCTTCACATAATTTATATAAATGCGGTGAACTCCCTGGTCCTCAGCCAGTGCCTTTGCTTTTCCTTTTCCCAGGTCAAAGGTCTCATCTGCACAGATATTAAATTTGTTTGAAGAAAACAGCGCCATATATTCCCCGATCATTCCTTTGATCAGCGGCAATACTCTCTCGTCGGACACGTTCACCGTATGATGCCGCATTCTGTCTATAAACGAAAAAGGCTGCTTCTCGGAATCTTCAAGCTCGCTCAGTTCTCCATAGCTCTTGGTGGAAAGCAGCATATACAAATGCCCAAAGCTTGAAAGGGAAGGAACCAATTCCACACAGCGCTCCCGGCAATACCGGTCAAGCTCCATGATTTCCTGTGCGGTAAGCGGCGTTTCATCCCTCCACACTTCCGAAAGTCCACGGAATAAATATGTATGTTCAACATAAAACTGAAACTCGTTGATCTTATACCTGCTGAGCATGTCCACCAGCTTTTTAAGGTTTTCCAGTTTCCACACCCGCCCTCTGGTCTGATCCAGATAATACCCCCGGTGCTTAATATCCGGAGCGTCCACGATTTCCATAAAAGGCAGCACGCTGCCGCATTGTTCAATGATCTGGCAAAGCGTCTGCACGCCGTACATAACTCCGGCGCCATTTCCGCCCCTTACCGTAACGCCTTCTTCATTGATCGTAAGCTCATATTCCTGCTCACCCTGCCCAGGATCTAGAGCCAGGTAAATATCTCCTGATTCCGGTTTTCCTTTGATCACTGCCAGAGACAGCCCCGCCCATTTCTTCATACATTCCCTGACAAGCGCAGAAAGAACGATTTCGTTCTCGCGGATCTGGGCATCCACCACAATGCGGGCATTGTGATCTGTGAAAAATTTTCCTTCTTTACTTTTTACTTCCTTGGGTTGTGGTATCAGATACATGATATCCTCCTTCTGATCATAATATTACATTCACAAACTATAACAAACGCCAAAAATATTTGCCGTTTCCTATACTTTACATCATTATAAGATACACGTCCAGATTAAGCAATCGGAAAAAAATCATTCAGCAGCCCCATACATTTTTATATATACCAGACTGGCATTTGCAATATATTTTCCCTGAGCAGACCCACATCCGGGCAATTGCAGATCACTGCGCCCATACCTCTCTTTTTCCCTGAAATTTGGTCCAGCACCTGAAATGCAGACGTCATAATCGCTTTGGCTTCTGTATTTTTCTTGATTTCAACCGGATATAAGATTCCATTTTCTTCAATAATTAAATCTATTTCCGATTCCAGCTCTGTTATTTCTCCGTTTTCCTTCACCTTTTTCTTATCACGACCACGGTAATAGGACACATAATGCCTGTAATCTAACCCTTCATTGGAAAATGATTTTAAAATTTCAGACACTACAAATGTCTCGAATACAGGTCCGCTCATTGCTCCATAGGCTAAGCTCTCCGCCGTCAGCCACCTTGTAAGATAGCATACAAGACCGGTATCCCTGAAGTACAATTTAGGAGATTTGATTGCCCGTTTCAAAATACTAGAGGCATACGGCTCTAATAAATAGATAATTCCCGATGCTTCTAAAATGGATATCCAGTTTTTCACAGTTCCTACATCTTTTCCAATCTCAGACGCAATGGCAGAATAGTTTAATACTTCTCCGGTTCTTGCCGCCACCGCGATCATTAGCTGCCTGAAGACATTTAAATCCTGCACTGCTGCCAGTTCCCGCACATCCCTTTCCATGTAAGTCTTCACATAATCAGCATAGAATGCATTCCACTCTTTATCCTGATCCTGAAGCTCCGGATACCCTCCCTTGTGAATCACTTCCCAAATATTTTCCGGCTGCTTTACGGACTTTCTCCGCTCCATTACATATTCCATCGTCGGAAGGAAATGGCTGTTAAAAGAATCTCCCATACTCTCCCGCATGGATAATCCGGAAAGTTCAACAATTCCAATTCTGCCGGATAAAGATTCTGAAACATTTTGCATCAAATGAAATGGCTGGGACCCCGACAAACAGAATAATCCCTTTTCCTCACTTTCATCACATTTGATTTTAATATATCTGAACAATTCTTTCGCTCTTTGCACCTCGTCAATTGTTACAGGCGGAGAATTTAAAGTCAAAAACATGTTGCCTGCCTCTCTGGCCTGCTGCTCCATAAAAGGATCATCCAAAGATACATATTTCCTATCAGGAAATACTTTCTTCAATAAAGTGGATTTGCCTACCTGCCGTGCACCAGTCACCAATATTGCCTTATATGTCTTTTCATATTTATGCAATCTGCTCTCTAAAGCTCTGGGAATATAATTCATTTTTCACCTCCAATAAATTATGGCATATTGGGAATCCGATTCTAAATATGCCATAATTTTATCATAGGATATGTAATTTTTCAATTTCTATTTATGCAAAAAGCCAATCGCCGTGTTTGTTGCAGCCTCAGCCCTCTCATACCACTGTGCCTGCGCTTCCCACATCTTTGCATACTGCCCATGCCGGGCGATCAACTCCTCATGGGTTCCCACATCGACAATCTCACCGGCATCCATAACGATAATACGGTCCGCCAGTCTGGCAGAACCAATGCGGTGCGTCACCACCAAAGCACATTTTCCCTCCGCAAGGCAGGCAAATTGTTTATAAACCAGCGTCTCCTCAACAGGATCAATGGCGGATGCAGGCTCATCCAAAACGATAAAACCATTTGTCCGGTACAATCCGCGGGCTATGGCAACACGCTGCCACTGTCCGCCGGACAGGTCAACACCGCCATATTCCGGAGAAAGCATTTCATCCAGTCCTATGCCTTTCTTTTCAAATCCGGCTTCCGTCAATACCTGCCGAATCTTATCCGGGTCTGCCTCGGACGTGTTGCCGCTGATCGTCACATTTTCCTTCAATGTCATTTTATACCGCTGATACTTTTGGAATACACCGGATGTTCCTTTCGATACAGAACCCATCGAATATCTGGCAGTATCCAGTCCTCCAACCAGTATCCTCCCTTCTGAGGGACGGTAGATTCCTGTTAAAAGGCGCACCAGCGTGCTCTTTCCCGCACCGTTTTCCCCCACGATGGCAATGGTCTCTCCCTCTCCAATACACAATGATACATTTTTTATGGAAGGGATATCCCTGCCCGGATAACAGAAGCTGACATTTTCCGCAACAATGCCTTTGGTAAAATCAGCCTCGCCCCCTTCCCCTTCTCTTTCCGGCATATCAAGGAGACGGATAAAATTGACAACCTTTCCAATATCCCTGTCCATATTGCCCATCTGCTGCCTGACCACTTCCTGCATAATGGCAAAAATCTGCGTCAGAGCCGCAAAAACCGCTGCAAACATGCCAACCGTGATCTCCCCTGACATAGTCGCGGTAAACAGCATGTAAGCAGATGCCGCCATGCCTGCAAAAGTAGTAAAATCCAGCATAAGCTGCAGCAATCCGGTCTTTCGCTCCGCCTTCCAGATCTTTCCGGTCAGCGCTTTCATGGTATCCTCAAACAACTGATAAAAAAATTCAAAAGCTCCCAGAATGCGGGTTTCCTTGAAGTATTCCCGGTCACAGATCGTCCTCTGATAATAATCACACTCCCGGCGAAGGGGAGCGCTTTCACTTTCCAGATTTGCAAATATCCGGACATTCACAATCTGTGCCAGCATGGCGGGAATAAAAGCCAAAAGTATGGTTATGACCAGCATCGGCTTTAACCGGCACAAATAGATGCCAATGGCTGCAAAATATACCCCATAAAAGCTCACACAAGCGAATACCAGCATACAAAACATAGTGATTGCCCGGATGCCCTCTTTTGCTTTGTTCAGATCATCCAGAAAATCCGTGTCTTCAAATCTGACAGGATCAATGCCTTTGACCTTTTTATGGATAAGCTCCGTAAGCCCTCCTGCCGACTTAGGAAGAAGGATACCTATTCCATGGAAATTCTGAACGCCGTTGATGATCTGCTGACCGAAAATAACTGCTCCAAGAACCGCCAGCCAAATCACGCATTCCCCAAAGCCCGCCCTGCCGGAAGCCGCATCAGAAACCGCATCAAATAAATACTGTGTTGCTGCCACTGACAAGGCAAACAGTATGCCATGCATCACCCCGAGACAATTTTCCAGCAGACAGTTCCAGGGGGCTGACTTGACCTGTATCGGGATAATCCGCACGATCACTTGTAATAAATGGTATTTTTCCCCTTTTGTATTCATGAAAATACTCCCTTCATTGATACCACTCCCTCTGGGCTTCAAACATCTGCGTATACTGCCCTTTTTCCGCCATCAGTCCTGCATGGGTTCCTCGCTCTATGATCTTTCCTCCATCAATAACCAGAATCTCATCGGCAAGCTTCGTAGATCCAAGACGATGACTGATAAAGATAGTTGTCTTGCCTTCCATCAGCTTTTCAAAATCATGATACAGATTACTTTCACTGACCGGATCAAGCGCAGAAGCAGGCTCGTCCAATATCTTCACAGGGGCACGGCTTGCCAGCGACCTTGCGATTGCCACACGCTGCCACTGTCCGCCGGATAAATCCTGACCGCCCTTCAGTATTTTCCCCAAAGGCGTGTGAATGCCGTTTTCCAGCTTTCCGATGATCTCATCCAATCCTGCCAGACGAGCCGCTTCCTCTTCCTGCCCTGTTGTATGTATATCGCCAAGCATGATATTATCTTTCAGTTTAATGTAATACTTTGCAAAATCCTGATAGACCACTGAAAACATCGCCTTAACCGTACTGACCGGATAACTGCGCAGTTCCTTTCCATTTAGCAGGATCTCGCCCTCATAGTCCGTGTATAGTCCGGTCAGCAGCTTAGTGATGGTAGTCTTTCCTGCACCGTTTTTTCCCACAAAGGCATAATGCCGCCCTGCATCCAGCTTGAAGGACAGCCCATCCAATATGTATTCTCCGCTGCCCGGATAGGCAAAACGCACATTCCGAAATTCCAGGGAATCAATCGGGACCGGGTCGGCATCCGGCTTATCCAGCGCATCCTCCGTCTCGCCAAGCGAGGCAAGCTCCCCTAAATCCTTCATATAGGCACCGGTATGGGAAATGTTCTCCAACGAACGCGACATCTGAAAGCCCAGCTTCTGGATCATGCCAAACACAGCGTTCACAATGCCCATAAACATACCGGCTGACATTTGACCATTTACAACCGGACCGATCAGCGTCAGGGCGACCAGCAGCGATACCAGCGCCAGTATCATGCTTGACCCTTTCGAGATCATAAAATTTCTGGCAGTTACCCTGACCTGCAGTTTCCTTCCCTCCTCATACTGCCGCTGCCATTCATCGTCTATTTCATCACTATACCCAAACAGGGTGCGCTCATCCACGGCTTCACGCCCGGTCAGCACTTCTTCCAGATACTCTGTGCGCCGGTTAAACTTTTCTGCATCACGTTCCGCCTGATAATTCTTCTTTCCCGCCCTCATGGAAAACCAGAACATGGGCACTGAAAAGACAAAAATCACCAGAGCTGCCCACCATACCTGCGATATGATCAAAATAAATACGGAAATAATCGATACAAGGATCTGGGCAAACTGTGTCCATGCACTGACACCGTCTGTAATTGACTTCACAGGATCCCGGGCTACACGCGAGACCAGCTCCCAGCTTGTTTCATTTTCAATATGCTTATAGTCAAGCGATGCAATAGTCTTTACAATAGCCGGTTTTAAGCTCTGCTGAAGACTGACGCTGACTTTTGAAGCTGCCAGCTTCGCTATCGCGCCTAACGTATTCACCAGTCCCAGAGTCAGCAGTACCAGCGCCAATGCCTGATAAATATCCTGATAGGGGCGAGCACCGCTTAGTATCGCCATCGCAGTGTCCACGAAATTTGCGGTAGCCAGTGCTGTTACCGCCGTCTGCATGACAGACTGCGAAATTGGCAGGATCATATTTAGCAGCGTGCCTGCCGGAGAAACCTCAAATGTCAATACCAGAGTATCAAATGATCTGTATTTCTTTTTCTTCAAGTTCATTGAAAAGCCCTTCCTTGCTCATAGTAATCCTCCATGTTGCCAACGCCTGCAAATTTGGGCATCAGCACAAATTTGTCTGTGAAAAGTCAAATACCCCGCCGCAAGCAGCGGGGTATTTGACTTTTCACAGTACTCACACCCACAATGCTTCGCTGAGGGCACTCCGCACACTGATATCCTCCACACAGACCATCTTCACCATCAGCCAGGCACGTTCCTCATCTGTCAGCTCCTCAAGCTTTTCTGCCACTTTGGAATCCCGGACCTGATCCATGATATTATCCAGACATTCCATTTTAAATTTCGCTTCTTCCATGGCTTCCTGCCATGCCTGCTGCTTTTTCTGCAGAACAAGAATCAACTGTTCCTTAGATATTTTTCCATCCATGACTGTTTTGATCTCATCAAGGGAAAACCCCAATGCTTTCAGCTCCAATAAAGCATTCAACTGCTCCACCTGCTCCGCTGAATAATACCGGTATCCGCTTTTGGCATCCACCTCCGTTGGTTTTATGATTCCTTTCTTTTCATATAGACGTATTGCTTTTCTTGAAACACCAAAAAAATCTGCCATTTCACCAATTAGCATTAAGCCATTTTTCATAAACGACTCCTTCTGTTCCTATTATGATGGATTTATTTTGTAAGATAATCGTAAACCATGCCCCTGGGGGAATGTCAAGATAATTTCTTATTCAAGCACCATTTTCAATCATTCATAGGTTTTCCTATCGTTGGGGAATCCCCATTTCATGCGGTTTCGTTGCACTCCAAGGTGTGTTTCGTTTCGCTTCGTACCATCTCATTTTGGATACCATAATACAGAAGGAATCCCCGCGCCTTTTTACGCTTGGCATAATGTGTGCGCCCCCTTTCTTGGTTTTCCACTACTGATATACAGAAAGACCAAGGGCAAAATACACACCGGCACCATTGCCAGCCAGCTAATGCCCTTGGTCTTTTTATCATGGCAATCATTTTCCTATTCCTCAAATTTTAATCAATATACACCAACTCATTGCATTTCTCACTTTTCCGTGATACACTTAAAAAGTCAAAGAATGGAGGTTCATAATGGCTGTTAATTATAAAAAACTCTTTCATTTAATGATAGAAAAGAATCTGTCTAACTCTGACTTACAACGTAAGGCTGGATTTTCCGGCAATATACTTACACGACTCAAGCGCAACCGTTATGTTTCATTAGAGAGCATAGAAAGCATCTGCCGCGTGCTGGAATGCGGCGTTGATGATATCCTGGAATTTGTCCCGGAGGAGGAAACTGGAAATGGATAAAAAGAAAATCGAACAGATCCGCCAGCAATACGATCTGATCATCCACAATATTGAAAACGCAGACATAGAATTCTGGTATGCCCGCGAACTAATGCCCCTGCTGGGCTATGGTCGTTGGGAAAACTTCGATAAAACCGTCTGCCGTGCCATGGAGTCCTGTGAAACTTCTGGAATTGCAGTGTCTGATCATTTTCGTGAGGTCACGAAAATGATAACTGTCGGCAAGGGTGGCCAGAGACCAGTAAAAGATTACATGCTCACCCGCTATGCCTGTTATCTGATCGCACAAAACGGCGATCCTAAAAAAGAAGAAATTGCTTTTGCACAAAGCTATTTTGCCATACAGACAAGAAAGCAGGAACTTATTGAGGAACGCATTGCATTGATTGAGCGCACAGAAGCCCGCGGCAGGCTGCGCGAATCTGAAAAACGCCTTTCCCAGAATATTTATGAACGCGGCGTGGATGACGCAGGGTTTGGCCGTATCCGCTCCAAAGGCGACCAGGCTTTATTCGGCGGCTATACGACACAGGAAATGAAAAACCGCCTTGGCATAAAAGGCAGTCACCCGCTGGCTGATTTTTTGCCCACCCTCACCATCGCCGCAAAGAACCTCGCAACGGAAATGACAAACTACAATGTGGAAGAAAAAGACCTGCAAGGGGAAAACTCCATTACCGGGGAACACATTCAGAATAACCGTTCTGTACGCGATATGCTTGGGCAGCGTGGCATCAAACCTGAAACCTGCCTCCGTCTGAATACATCAAAAAATTGGAACGGCGCGTAAAATCACAAGAAAAGGAAATCGCTGCACAAGCAGGGAAACTGCCGGATGTGGACAATAATGCGGAGGAGAAAAACAATGGCTAATCTATCTCAACAGAAACGGCAGCGGATGCTGGATTTTTTGCAGACTATCCGTGAGGAACACAAGGATGACGACACCACCTAAACACCAATAGTTTCCGAAGACTGCCGATTTCACCGCATTCTTCGTAACTTTTCCCACATAGAAGTCTTTCTTTTCAAATAAACGATGCTTAGCCAGCAAATCCCCCTGGGATTTGCTGGCTACCGCTTACAGCGGTATGCCGAATAACAAAAAGCCCATTACATTCAAGCAAGCTTGATGTAATGGGCTTTTTGTTATTCGGCGCATCGTCTGTTTATACGCTTACATCATTCCTCCCATGCCACCGGCACCGGCAGGCATTGCAGGAGTTTCTTCTTTAATATTTGCAACAACAGATTCCGTTGTGAGCAGTGTAGAAGCAACGCTTGTTGCATTCTGAAGAGCGCTTCTTGTAACCTTAGCGGGATCAAGGATTCCTGCTGTTACCATATCCACATACTCTTCCTTCAGGGCATCAAAGCCTACGCCAACCTCGGACTCTCTTACCTTGTTGATGATTACGCTTCCTTCAAGACCAGCATTTGCTACGATGTGGTACAAAGGAGCTTCCAGAGCTTTCAGCACAAGCTGTGCACCTGTCTTCTCGTCGCCTTCAAGGGTTTCTGCCATCTTTTCAACTTCCTTAGCAGCATGAACATATGCAGAACCGCCACCGCAGATGATGCCTTCTTCTACAGCAGCTCTTGTAGCGGCAAGGGCATCCTCCATACGAAGCTTAGCTTCCTTCATCTCTGTCTCTGTAGCAGCGCCTACACGGATCACAGCTACGCCGCCTGCCAGCTTGGCAAGTCTTTCCTGTAATTTTTCTTTATCAAAATCAGATGTTGTCTCCTCGATCTGTCCTTTGATCTGGTTAATTCTTGCAGCAATTGCTTCCTTGTCGCCTTCACCGTCAACGATTACAGTATTTTCCTTCTGAACCTTAACGGATTTCGCATGACCAAGCTGATCCATTGTGGTATCCTTAAGTTCAAGACCAAGCTCGGAGCTGATCACCTGACCGCCTGTAAGGATTGCAATATCCTCCAGCATTGCTTTTCTTCTGTCGCCATAGCCCGGAGCTTTCACTGCAACTACATTGAAAGTACCGCGGAGCTTGTTAACGATCAGCGTTGTAAGCGCTTCGCCTTCTACATCTTCTGCAATGATCAGCAGCTTAGCACCGGACTGCACGATCTGCTCAAGCAGGGGAAGAATCTCCTGAATATTGGAAATCTTCTTGTCTGTGATCAGAATATAAGGATTTTCAAGGACAGCTTCCATCTTATCCATATCTGTTGCCATATATGCGGAAATGTATCCTCTGTCGAACTGCATACCTTCTACCAGGTCAAGCTCTGTCAGCATGGTCTTGCTCTCTTCAATGGTGATAACGCCGTCACCGGATACCTTTTCCATAGCGTCTGCAACCAGCTGGCCTACTTCGTCATCCCCTGCGGAGATTGCTGCAACTCTTGCAATGTGCTCTTTTCCTTTTACCTTGGAGCTCATCTTTGCGATTGCATCTACTGCGCAGTCAGTTGCTTTCTTCATACCCTTTCTTAAAATGATCGGGTTAGCGCCTGCTGCCAGATTCTTCATACCGCCGTTGATCATTGCCTGTGCAAGCACGGTAGCTGTTGTAGTACCGTCACCAGCTACATCGTTGGTCTTGGTAGCAACTTCTTTAACAAGCTGAGCGCCCATATTTTCAAAAGCATCTTCCAATTCGATTTCCTTTGCAATGGTAACACCATCGTTTGTGATAAGCGGTGCGCCAAAGGACTTGTCAAGAACTACATTTCTTCCTTTAGGTCCTAATGTTACTCTTACTGTATCTGCTAACTGATTTACACCTGATTCAAGTGCTGCACGCGCTTCTGCGCCATATTTGATTTCCTTTGCCATTTTAATCGGCCTCCTTCTTCTATTTTATATTACTGAATCACTGCCAGAATATCACTCTGCTTAACAATAATGTACTCTTCTTCCTCGATCTTTACATCTGTGCCTGCATACTTGGAGTAAATAACCTGATCTCCAACCTTAACCTCCATCTTGATCTCCTTGCCGTCAACCACTCCGCCAGGTCCTACGGCAACCACCTCTGCCTGCTGGGGTTTCTCTTTGTTCTGTCCGGGTAAAACGATACCGGATTTCGTAGTTTCCTCTGCAACCAACTGCTTTAATACAACTCTGTCTGCCAATGGTACTAACTTCATTTTAAATGCCTCCTTTATTTTAGTTCACTTTTTGATTTCTTTTTCCTTTGTCATTCTGTTCAAGGAATTGTTAGCACTCAATCACTACGAGTGCTAATCATCAAAACATATATTAGTTTTATATGCTTCCCTTTGCAACCGGTATTACAACTGCATTTTCTATTTACATCTCGCTTATACTCATTTTAACTCTCGTTTTCTCTGTTTTTCTTAATTTCACCCCGAAATGTTGATTTAATAAATTGTTTAGATTTTTAAAAATTTCTCTGTGCACTCCTGCACATAAAAACACCACCAGTCCCGAAACTGATGGCGCCGCTCTTTTTCCCATTTTCTATCCTATTTATTCTTTTCCAGTCTTGCCCGGTACCCTTCTGAATTCTTGATCTCAAACTTATTATTGAACATCTCGTATTCGGCATCGGAAAGCTTCTCTTCTATCGTTTCCTCTATATTAGTCTTATACACGATTCCCACTGCCACCGACGGTACAAGGTTCGGATCTTCATAAGCAAAGCACCGTGCCTGTACCCGCATTGCATAATCCTCTGCCTCTCCTTCCTCTGCCATGGGAATCAAAACCCCAAACACATCTCCGTCAATCCTTCCAATGATAAAGTAGGAACCAGCTTCTTCCCGCAGTATATCCGCTACGATCCGGATCAGGCGGTCGCTTTCCTCGTCCCCGAAATTGTCATTGGCATATTTCCAGTCATTGATGTTCACATTAAGTACTGCCACTGGCACTACCTCTGACCGGTCGATCACATTCATCTTGGATTCAAAATATATCTTATTGAGTACGCCGGTCAGCACGTCTTCCCGCTCATTTCCTTCCGCCATATGCTGTTTGTTATCCAATTGGTTTTCCAGTTCTTCGAGATAAATGCTGCTTTCCCGGTGAAGATATGCTTCCTCGCCAAGCCTTGCAAGAAGCTCTACCGTTCCGTTCACCATCTCATCCGCAAGGCGCGCATCCCGCTGTTCATTTAACCTGTTTATGTAAAGATGTCCAATCGTCCGCCCCTGCACCTGCAGCTTCCGCCCCGGCTTTTCCACCACATCCGGATGAAACCCCAAAAAGCTGTCGCCTATCACAACTTCTTTTTCCCCATGACGGTCTGTCAGCAGAATATTCAGTTCAAATACTTCCGCCAGGTTGCTGAGATATTTTTTGACCATTTCCATATCGAACAGATTGGAAAGAGAATAATTTCTGATATTTTCTTTAACCCTTTTATCGTAAGGAATTGCTTTGTAACCCATGAAACTGCCCAACCCTTTCATAAGAATATATTTTATAGGAAACGGCAAATATTTTTGTCGTTTCCTAATAAGTATACCGTTTTCCGTGCCCTTAGGCAAGCTATTTCCTCCGGTATGTCAGGTTTTCATTTAACCTGCAATACTCTCCTGTTTTACTGTAGGAATCCATTAAATGATTATCTTCCTGATATGCCGCAGGGATTTCTTCCCTCCCGGTCCTGGTTCCTTTCCTGTCTTCTTCCCGCTTCCATTCTTCCGTTCCTTTCCGCCCATCCGTCTGATGTCCGGCATTTGAAAGCATGGCAAAGCCTTCTTTATCCTTACCGAAACGCTTTAAAGAGGAGCGGATCCCTGTCTTTATTTTTTCCCTGATATTCTCCCACTTATTTACCACATAAGAAGACAGATCCTGTCGGAAAGCTGAGAGTGCGGCAGCCATACTGTGTACTCCTCTTGCATGAACATCCGCTGACTGGTCATGCAAAGGCGAAATCCCTTTTTTGGCGGAGGTTCCTTCGTCTCCCATAGCATCCCAAATATCCCGGACAAATCCCTTTCCTATCCGAAACCGCCCGGATCTCTGTGCCATGTCCATGCCTGTCCCAACTGTTCCTGTCTCTTCCTTTGCAGCATTACCGGCACCAGCCTGGTAGGTATCTCTTTTAATTCCCATAGCACCGGTATCCGGTCGGCTTTTCTCCTCTTCCATCACGCATTTCGTAATATGATGATGATGAGAATGCGTAAGCTGACTGCCTGTATAAGAAGTTGTATCATTGTCTATCCGCATAGCGATCTCCTTTCACGTCCGTCACTGGGCGGCAGTCAAAAAACTGCTCACTGCATACACGGTCTGCCCATTGTAATCTAACTGGGACCATCCATTATCCCCTATGGCAGTTCTGGTGAGCGTTTCACCATTGTGCAGTACTGCTACCACCGTATCGTTATTGGCAGTACTTGGCTCGCTGCGCAGATTGGTTTCAATCTTTGCCGTCACCTGCTCATTGACCGGCGTGTAAACTGGTCCCTGGGGCGGCGCCTGCTGCCCGGTATCTTCCATATCCGTAGTCAGATAACTGGTCACCGCATAAAGAGTCTGGCCATTATAGATTACCCGCGACCACCCATTATGCCCTATGCCTGTTCTGGTTGCCGTGTCTCCATGCACCAGTTTTCCAACGATCGTTCCGTCGTCCAGAGTACTGGGCTGGCTCCTTAGGTTCGTCTCCTGCTTGGCAGTGACAGTCTCATTTACTTCCGTAAAGATGATCCCTACCTCCGGATTCGCTGTAACTACCTCCGCCGGTGTGTCATCCTTTGCCTCCGCCTCCTGTGTGTAGCCAAAATAGGCAAGGTTCACGTCCGCTTTGCCTGAAATCCCATCTACCTTCCCCTGGCTGGTATACTGCCACATAGCATGGGTTCCCGAATAGCTGGATGCGGCAGTCTGCGGGTATGGCTGATCCGGGTACTGCGCCACCCATATTTTATATTTGGCGGAAAGCGTCTGCGTATCCCACTGCGCACTTCCTTCCAGCTCAGAGCGTGAAGCATAAAACATCGGCGTATAGCCCCCTGCCGCTATTTCATCCAGAAATGCGCAGGCAAGGCTGGTCCTTGCTGCCACGTCAAGCCCATACTGCCTGCTGTCTGAGGATTGGAAATCTTCACAGTTAAAAGCAACCGGATAAGTGATCCGGTATCTGGCGATCAGCTCCTTTGTAAAAGCAGCTTCCGCCCGCGCCTCTTCTTCTGTCACTGCCGAAGAAAAGAAATACGCCCCCAGCTTGATCCCTGCTGCCTGGGCTTCCTGCAAATTGTATCTGGCTGTGGGATCCTCGAAAATTTCTCCAGTGGATTTCGCGCGGTATCCTACCCGCACCATCGCAAAATCCACTCCGGAAGCCTTCACCTTCGCCCAGTCAATGGTTCCCTGATACTTGGACACGTCAATTCCCACAGATAACTGCTGTACTTCGTCCCTGCCAAGGGGAGCCACCGTCACCTCTGCCCCTTTCCCTTCATTTCCTACGCCATCAGCGGATTGGGGATCCTGCGCATCATCCAAAGCCCCGACTGTGACTTCTGTCTGCATATCTGCCACCGGCTCTGCCGAAGGAGAAGGGCTTATCCCATTCTGATCCTCTTCCTGGTCAGCTTCTGTCTCCTCTGAAAGCTCCTGCACCTCTTCTTCGACAGGCTCCCAAAGGTCAAGCTGTGCCTCCACACTTTCCCGTTCCTTCCTGCTGTTATTTAAAAATACCGCAAACAGGATAACCACTATAAGCACGATCAGTGTGCCGCCTGCTCCTATCAAAAACAATGCCCTTTTATGGTCTCTGTCATCCATCATGCAAAACTCCTATTGCCATTTTCCATTACCCTGAAATCCAATTCTATTATATATGGACAGGGTAATATAAGCAATCAGTTTTGCCTGTAAATTTGTTCCTCTACAACCGGCTGATATCGGACGGGCTGTGTCCCGTCCAAATTTTCTTTATGCATGTTTACTGCTGTAATCTGATGATTATCATATGTCGTATAATAATAGATTCCCCGGCTGGCGTTGCAGCATGAAGTATAAATGGTGATTTCATACTTTCCAGCCTCCAGTTCGCAGCATCCGCGCTGCTGGTCAACAGCGCCCAGTATATGGAAAAACTGGCTGACGCTTTCTTCTTCCCCATCACCTGAAACGGAATTCATTTTTACAAATGCCACCCTAACAAACCGGGATTGAGAGGACAGATCCCCCGGAAGCCCTAACGCTCCCATCCCCCGGCTGCAGGCGTGCAGAGAAAGCTTTTTAGAAAAAAGATTCTCCGGCTCCTTCGGTGATAAATGCATATAATTGTTAAGCTGGTACATCTGTTCCTCAAAAGGCGGATTATTGGTAAGGATGCCTGCCGGATTGTCGTAAACCTTCATCCCTGCTTCTACCGCCTCAACGGTTATGCATTCCCCAGCGTCCGCAATGATCCAGTGAAGCTGTGCTGCAGGCAGTCCTTCGTTAAATGTTTCATCCGTAAGATTGATTCTCTCAAGAAGCTTTTTCGCTTCCTTTACTGTAGCACACTGGGCTAATATCCATGGAATAAACTCAAATGTAGCCACATTGTCCTTTCCCTTCTTCTGCTTGTTGTATCTGGCGTTTCCTACAAAATTCAGCCCTGCCATTCCAAGACCCTTTTCGTTGACCGCATCATAATATAAGGGACACTCCTGCTCAACGTGCGCCATACCGATCATGGCATAATGAGTCTTCAAAGTTTCCATATTCCGGAAGCAAAAGCCGTAATTGCGAGGCGTGATCACAATTTCCTCACCGTAAGAAAAATCATAATCCAAGGTACGCCCAAAATAAAAATCTTTTGTTTTATAAGTTGCTGCTGTGCACATCTTTGCTTTCTCCTATCTTTTTATATCGAAAATGTAAGCACTTTACCGGGCAGGCATCTATACACTTCCCACAACGGATACACTCTGGGGACACAGAGATTTCCTCTGTGGAAAGATCCACCGGGCAAGCCCTCTGGCATGCCCCGCAGGAGGTGCACTTTTCTTTCTCCCAATGAACCTGAACCAGGCTGAAACGGTTAAACCAGCCATAAACAGCCCCTAAAGGACACAAATACTGGCAAAAAGGGCGATATGCTTTTACGGAAAGCGCTATAAGAAATATCAATACCCCGATCTTCCAAAAAAATAATCCCCCGATCTGGCTGCGCAAAAGCTCATTTCTTCCGATCAGCGGCAGAGCGCCAAACAATGTACCAGACGGGCATAGGTATTTACAAAATGCCGGTATCTTGGCAAATCCGCCGAATAAAAACATAGACCCCGCACATACCAGTAAAACCAAAACCGCATATTTCCCATACTTCAAAATATGATGAAAGGGCAGCCTTTTCCTTTTCTTAAAAACCGGAATTTTATGCAGAAGATCCTGGACCAGTCCAAAAGGACACAGCCAGCCGCAGACAAACCGCCCCAATAAACTGCCAAACAGAAAGAAAAAACCCAAAACACCAAAGGGAACCGTAAAACCCTGCTGGTTCAACAATGCCTGCAGCGCTCCGATCGGACAGGACGCAACTGCCCCCGGACAGGAATAACAGTTCAGTCCCGGAACACAGGTATATTTAAGGCTTCCCTGATATATCTTCCCTTCCATAAAACCATACAGATATCCATTGGTCAAAATGGTAAAAAGAAGCTGTACTGCCAAACGTAATTTCTTCATACCGCTACCCTATCCCGATACATTCCAGACAGATCATCACTGCCTTTCTCCATATTACCGCAAACTGCCCCTGCATAATGCCAAGCGCTATACACAAAACGCCCGCCGCCACGCCCCAGAGCCAGACGGGCTTCCTGCTACCTTTCCAAAAGCGCATTGATCTTTTCCTCCCATGCAGACTTTTTCATAGCGCCAACCACCTTATCTAATACCACGCCATTTTCATCCAGGAAATAGGTGGTAGGAACAGCGCTTACACCTTTCAGAAATGCATCATAAACTGACTGGTTCAGCAATATATGCGTATAATCTGCACCGGTCTGTTCAATCAGGTCCGCCGCATATCCTATCGTATCTTCATCCGCCCCTTCCATCACATCACTGACAATGCCAATGATCTGAAAATCCTCCGCGTCGTATGCACCAGCAAGCTCCCCTAAATCCGGCATCTCGCGCAAACAGGGATTACAATAAGTAGCCCACACATTGATCATGGTAAGCTTTGATTGTGAAAGAACGGACTCCGTAACGCTGTTACCTTCTATATCCAGCCCTTCAAAACCAATATCCACAGCCTGCTCGTCTCCATCAAGACGTGATGTGCCCGCTGTCTCCTGCTGCATTTCTTCCGGCTCTGCCTCCGCCTCCTGCCGGGGCTTGCCGGCATCCGCCTCCTGCTGCGTCTTCCCGCATCCGCCTGTAAAAACCAATACCATAGCGCATGCAATCAAACCAAGTCCATATCTTTTTTTCATTCCAATACCTCTTTCCAAAAATTCCGACTGTTATTTTAAATATCAATATCCTTTACACACATCGATCCATTCTTTGTAGCCCGAATACTGCTCCAGTTCCGGGATGGTCAGTTCGATGGCGCTGTTGGAACTGCCACAGGCAGGAAATACTGTCTCAAAGCGTTTCAGGGATATATCCAAATAAACCTCCACTCCTTCATTGACCGCAAACGGACATACACCGCCAACTCTGTGTCCAACCATTGTTTCCACTTCCTCGGCGGAGAGCATCTTCGCCTTTTTCCCAAATTGCGCCTTATACTTGGTATTATCCACTTTCGCATCACCTGCTATACAGATCAGCACTGCATGATCGTCTGCCAAAAAGGAAAGTGTTTTTGCAATCCGCCGTGGTTCGCAGTTCAGTGCAGCTGCCGCCAGTTCTACCGTAGCGCTGGATACCTGAAATTCCAAAATCTTCTCCTCCATATGATACTGCTTAAAATACATTTTTACTCTCTCGATTGACATTTTTAGCCTCCATGTCGCGCCCGCAGGAAGCGACTAATGGCTCGATGTTGGTGGAGCCTGCGACACCAACTCGCGTTTGAAAGTCGAAAGACTTTCAAACTTTCCTCCTGTGCTATCTAAAGACCCCGCCGTTTATCAGCGGGGTCCGCAAATCCTTCCGTCTGTCATCACTGTTCATAACAAACCTATCTGTCATTTACAATGGCATACTTCCCTGCAATCTTTATGAGAAGCTCTGTGATTTTCACCATATCATCTGCGCAGGCATACTCGAAACGTCCGTGGAAATTTGCTCCGCCGGTACAGAGATTCGGGCACGGAAGCCCCATATAAGACAGCCTTGCTCCGTCCGTGCCGCCCCTGATCGGCACAACCACCGGCTCAATCCCAAGCTCTTCCATGGCTTTCTTCGCATTGTCCACCAGATGCATGTGCTTTTCGATTACTTCTCTCATATTGTAATAGGAATCCTTCATCTCGATTTCAAAGGTTCCCTCTCCATACTTCAAATTCAGGAATTCCCCGGTCCGCAAAAAGGTTTCCTTCTTCTGTTCGAATTTTGCCCTGTCATGATCCCGAATAATATACTCTGCGACAGCCTCTTCCACCACGCCGTTCAGCCGGTCCATATGGAAAAAGCCCTCATAGCCGCTGGTATACATGGGATTTTCTGCAACAGGCAGCATAGACTGGAACTCCTGCACCATAAGCAGGGCATTTCGCATCTTATCCTTGGCTTCGCCGGGATGTACACTCCTGCCGTGGACAGTCACCTTCGCACCGGCTGCATTGAAATTCTCATATTCCAATTCGCCAAGCCTTCCTCCGTCTACCGTATAAGCATAATCTGCCCCAAAAAGCTTCACATCAAAATGATCCGCTCCGGCGCCAACTTCTTCATCCGGCGTAAAGCCTACCCTGATCTTCCCATGGGATATCTCCGGGTGTTCTAACAGATATTCCGCCATTGCCATGATCTCTGCAACACCTGCCTTATCATCCGCCCCAAGAAGGGTGGTTCCATCCGTTACGATCAGCCTTTTTCCTTCATAGGAAGGCAGCTCCGGGAAATCCGAGACCTTCATCAGGATCTGCTTTTCCTGATTTAACATGATATCCTTTCCATCATAAGCCTCGATCACCCTGGGGGACACGTTTGTTCCTGTCACCGCAGGTGACGTGTCCATATGGGCGATAAACCCGATCACCGGTGCACTTTCATTTCCGGCAGTTGCAGGAACAGATGCATAAACATAGCACTTATCGGTATCATAAGTTATCTCCTTGGCGCCCATCTCGCTAAGCTGGTCTGCTAACAGCCTCGCAAGGTCATGCTGCTTTTCCGTAGAAGGCGCAGAACAGCTATCCTCTGATGACTGCGTATCGATCACTGCATACTGCAGAAAATTTTCTATTACCTTTTCCATCTTTTTCCTCATTTCTGCGCTGCTTTTTGCGCATGGCAGAGTTTGTGGATGCAGCGCAGACACAAACTCCTTGGAGTGAAAGATTTATCTTTCACTTTTATCTCCATTCTCACTTGCCATAGACTACGTCACCGCATACCACGCAATTACGTCCGCTATCCTTTGCTTTATACAATGCCCGGTCCGCCTCTTCATAGAGTTGCTGGAAATTGTTCTTCTCATTCGGGTATGTATATGCCGCACCCATGCTGACAGTTACATATTTAGATATCTCATCACATGCGTGAGGGATCTTAAGTTCCGCAACCTTGTCACGTATCATAAGCGCAAATTTAATAATTTCTTTTTCTGTCATATTCTGGACAAATACCAAAAATTCCTCGCCGCCTGTGCGGACAGCAATATCCGAACTGCGTCTTGCAGAATCATGGATAGCGTTTGCAACCTTCTGCAGACACTTATCTCCTTCCGGATGCCCAAATTTGTCATTATATTTTTTAAAAAAATCAATGTCTATCTCTATGATCCCTACGGGAGAATTGATCCTTGCACAATAGGGCCACAGATATTCAATCTGCTTTTCCAGCCCCCATCTGTTCATAAGACCTGTAAGCGCATCATGCTCAGAAGAAATCGTCTTTTCTTTGAGCTCGCTCTTTAATTTTTCCTTGTATCTCATATTGTCCTGACTATAACTTCCAAGGATTACCGCTGCCGCAAAAACAATTGCCGCATCCACCACGAACCGGACCCCCATATCGAAAATCAATATGCAGTATATGACAGCTATTACCATGATCGCATAAGCTGATACCTTTTGTTCTTTTCGGGATAATGCCGGAACAAATACATAATACGCCATTGTTCCCACCAGAAGGATCAGGCTTCCGCTTTGCCTATGCTCTGATACAGACAGCACAACCAGTGACAATATTGTCAAAGCATAATAAAGCTTATACACTATCGACATCGCATCCCGCATGCCCTCTTTCATCATATAGCTGATAGCCAGCAGCGAAGCAAGCTGTATTACCTCCGCCCCAATCAGCACTGCCCAGAAAACAGCGGTCTCTGTTTCTTTCATGAAAAAGATCAAGACCCCCAGAACAGGGAACACAACTGCCAGTATTTTCCCTGAATACAGACATCTCTTACAATTCCATGTTGTCAGGTATTCAGCATATTTCTTTTGCCGAATTGACATATCCACACGACCACCTCCCCCTCTCGTATAAATTCCTGCGTTCAGAATGCGTCCGCTAAATGCAATCTATATTATTATATGAAATTAAGCGAGTGAAATCAATAGAGCCAGTAAAATTTCCTTTTCCCTCTTCTAATCCTATATTACAATTAACGCCAATAATTCTGGTTTAAGAATAAGCCAACAGTCCGTTGCTTTACACACTTGCCAACAGCGGATATAATTTTTATAAAGAAAATCGTAAAGGAGTATCCGCATGAAAAAAGATATTGGGGAAATCATCTGCCTGCGCCGCCAGGACCAAAAAATGACACAGGAAGAATTTGCATCCCGCCTTGGCGTGACACCCCAGGCAGTGAGCAAATGGGAGCGCGGAAACGGTCTCCCGGACATCACCCTGGTTGAGGGGATCTGCCGGATTCTGGATCTGAGCGCCAATACTTTACTGGGAATTGCTGACAACAACGTAGTTGAAAACAAAAATATTACCCAGGAAAATGAAATCAAAAACAATATGTTTGCCGAACCGCTGCTCGTAGAATTCGGGATGGAAGCTGTTCCATGTATCATAGACGGACTGAAAACCGATTACATCAACCAAAAGAGGAAAGAACTGGTAAAGGAAACCGGCATATTGCTGCCTATCATCCGGCTGAAAGATAACTATAAATTAAAGGGCACAGAATTCAGGATCCTTTCCTATGACAAAATTCTTTGGGAAAAAGAGCTTGAAGGAATTGATGAAAACACATTCCGCCAGATCATAGACCAGTTGACCGCGGAATGTGAGAAACATTATGATACGGTCATCAATAAGCAGATAGTCAAAACCATGGTAGATAACCTGAAAGAACTGTATCCGGGCATTGCCGACGGTCTTATCCCGGAAAAGATCAGCTATCTTAAGTTACAAAGAAAACTGCAAAGCATTTTAAAAACAAAAGGGAACATCCGGGATCTGATCCATATCATCGAAGCAATGGAGACGGAGCTTTCCACGGAAGAAAAGCTTTCCTGCTGAATCGGGCAGGGAAGCTTTTCCCCTGCCCGCAGCGCAGCACGCATACTGCGTGGCAACAAGCTGGCTCGTTGCCCGCAGAAGTCAAATCATCCAAATCGGCACAATATAATTATCCCTGTCAATTGCACTCAGGTTCGGCTTCATGCAGATAACAGCTCCTTTTGAGCGGGGCACAGACGACTTATCCAGCAATTCAAATGCCTTTATCAACCCTGTTCCCGGATTCGCTGTCTTTTTAATTTCAACCGGGTTGAGTACACCGTCATGTTCCAGTACAAGATCAATCTCCCTGGCATCCTTATCACGATAATAGTACAGGTACGGCTCCCTGCCACAATTTAGATACGTTTTCCTGATCTCGGCAACCACATAGTTTTCCAAAATTGCGCCATTCATTGCACCGCACTCCAGAGTTTCTGCACTGCTCCACTTTGTCAAATAGCATACCAGACCTGTATCATAGAAATACAACTTCGGCGTTTTCACAAGTCGTTTCAGCAAATTGTTGGAATAAGGATGCAAATAAAAAATAATTCCAAGAGTCTCCAAAATACCCAGCCACTTTTTGGCCTGTATCTGGTTAATGTCTGCATCTCTTGCAATATCTGCAACATTCAGCATCTGGCCACATCTCGCCGCCACTGCTGTGATAAACTTTAAGAATTTCAATGAGTCAATGGCATCGGACAGTTCCTTCACATCCCGCTCAATATATGTGCTTAAATAACTGCTATAATAAATCTGACTGTTACTATTCGCGCCGCTTGCAATCACAGGCATAGAACCTTTATAGATCCTCTCAAAAATTTCTCTCGTATCTGCTTCTTCCCTTTGTTCCTTTCTGGCTGACAAAGCTTCCATATCAATAGTAAAGGGCTCCATCCTGCCGCCACAGATTTCTGCCTGGGAAAAAGATGTCAAGGAAAGCACTGCCGCTCTTCCTGCCAGAGATTCCTGCACACCTCCCATCAGTTTGAATACCTGCAAACCAGTCAGCCAAAAAGCGCCAGGCTCATGATTCTTATCCACATGCATCTTAATATAAGTAAAAAGCTCCGGTGCGTACTGAACCTCATCAATCAATATCGGTGGTTTGTGCAATTGCAAAAACAATTCCGGATCTGTCTTCGCAATGCTTCTCTCATTTAAATCATCTAAAGTTACATATCTTCTGCTTGTGCCTGCCATCAGCTTTTGAAGCATAGTCGTCTTTCCAACCTGCCTCGGACCAGTAACAAGGACTACCGGATATTCTTTCGTAACCTGCATTACTACCTTTTCCAGATCTCTTGTTATATATTTCATAACCCGGATCTCCTTTCGGCTATTATTAACTATGAATAAATATTAGCCGAAACATGCATAAAAATCAAGCATCCGCTTCAATAAAATGAACCAAAGAGTTGTTCCAGTATTTTGGATAAACCCTATTATCATTTCTGTCAAGGTTTAATTGGTACATTCTGAATATAACCAAAAAATCTTTGGGCTGCCACTGCTCCTCATATGAATATTGATAAGTCATTCCCAACCGTTTCATAACCCTGCCGCTTCTTGGATTATTAATATCATGTGTGGCTGTAATATATGGAATGCCATCTTTTCTTAATTGCCCGATAACTGCTCTGCCAGCCTCAGTAACAATTCCTTTATGCCAAAATTCCTTGCAAAGTCCATAACCGAAATCATGACTATCATCTGTTTCGACATTGACATACCCAATGGGATAGTTATCTTCCTTTAAACAGATTGCGTAATTATACGAACACTCTTGATCATATTTGCTTTCAAATTGCTTTTTATAAAAATTCCTTGCTTCTTCCAGCGTTTCCAACGGAAACCACGGCAAAAATCTATTGACTTCTTTATCACTATAAATTTTGTATAAAGCTTCTATATCATTTTCCATGAATTTCCGCAATATAAGCCGTTCTGTTTTGAGAGTTGGTGTGTTCATGGCATTCTCCTCTTCAAAATATTTTTATATTTTTCACATACATGGTATAATTACTCCATAAATCTCTGGAGGCATAACCCATGAATTTGTCATTTTTAGAAAACTTCCATACAACATGGCGCGACATTCTCGTGATTGGTAAAACCATAGAACGCAACGGCCAAAAGTATCATATCATCGGTATGACCCTATCCGATGAGGCAAAGCTCTACATCATCGAACCCTATATAGAACAGGAAAAAGTACGCAAAAAAGGCATCCGCAATTACCGGAAAATCCTGAAAGAACAGGAGGAAATTGAATGTTGCTATTTGCATTGCAACAGCTTTGGCTTTGGTGATGAACAATTACAAACACAAGGCGGTACAGGCGGCTGCTTAAAATACTCAACAGATGATTATAGAGTAATACAACTCTTTTTTGACATGATGGGCGCTGGATGGATCGTTCCAGAATGGCTCAAAAATACGGACTGGAATGATCTGCAGTTGGTGACGCTGACTATAGCCAATATAAAAAAATGCCTGATTATTCGCCGGAAATGCCTATAACTCCTATCTTTTAACGAATCCTGTTACTTTCATTCCCCGAATTCCTTTTCATGCTTCTTAAAAAACTCATAAATCCCACTTATCCCACAGATCCATGAACGCTCCCATAAACGCATCTTCATCAAATACAACATCACTCGGTAAACAAACATCATATTTTTTTGCAAAGCTGTTGATAAAATCACTTGAAGGTTCTTTATTTTTACAATACTCCTGTTCTAAATCCGATTTCATCTGTTCCCATTTTTCGTATGCGTCTTCTTTCTGTGCATAGACAATCCCATACATGATCCCAAACGAAAAATAAATTTCATATGAATCCTCTAAAGATGAAAAAAGGCTGACCTCCACTACTTCATCTAGCACTTCACAGATTTCAAGGTAAGTTTTTTTATAATGTCTTTCTGATTCAGAAAAAGTATTTGTAACGTTTACCCACTGACTCATTCTTGTTCCTCCTTAAGTTATTTTACTATCACTTCAATAGCCTTCTCTATCAATTCATCCCTTCCATCTCTTACTCCTTCCAGCGTTGGATAACACTCAACATCCGGCCTTAGTCCGCAGCGCTGTGTCTGCCCTCCGTCCGGCGTATAGATGCCTAGGCTTGACATTCCAAACATTATGTTGCCCGGCAAGGACACCATTGCCACATTGCCGTCCGCTCCAATGGATGGGCTTCCCACAACTACTGCATTTGGTGCCTGCCGCAGCGCCATGATTGCAAATTCACTTTGGCTCTGGCTTCCCTCGTCCATTAAAATGACGACTTTTCCCTGATAAGGCTTAAAGATTCGTATGTCATCCATCTGCTCTTTCATAATCCCTTTTCCGACTACCATCTTCTGGTTCCAAAATGCCCCCGGAATCGCCTGATTTGGCATTCCCACACAGGAAAATACCTTCTGCTCAGGCACGATATATTCGCCTAAAAGATAAGTGATCACGGTAGACGGATAATACCTTAAATCCACAATCACGCCTTCCGTGTTTTGATAATCTTTCATTAACTTCTCAAGATCTCCTGTCTTTAAAGCAGAAACATCAATATAACCAATGTTAGCCGATTCAAAAATGCCATTTTTAATCGGATTTTGATATTCATATTGATATTGCAATGTCTTAACCTGTAATGTTTTCGTCTCTTCTCCCCGCAAAACCTGAACTTTTGCCTGATTCTTTTCTGCCTCAAGCAGCAAATGTTTCATTTGATTCCGTATTTTATCCGGCTCAGGCAGCGCGTGGTACATGCTCTGTTCTTCGATCCGGTCTGAAACCGCCATTCCGTCGATTTGCAACAAAATGTCTCCCGGCATCAATTGTTCTTCATCCCTTTTCACCTGAGTGACCACTGCCTGCCCATTGATCATTTTGATATCGCATGGTAAAAAATATTGCCCATAATAGTAGTATAACAGTCTTTCCCGATCCACGATCGTAATATGCGCATCTCCGGTCTTTGAAACCGCCTGCGCAATCGCCAGCACATAGCTGCGGTAGTCCGCCGCCTTTGCAACCTTTGGAATCGAGTCCAGCAAAACCGTATCCCAATCCTCTGTCGTGATTTCTATATTGGGGGAATAATACTCGTACATGTTCCAAAACCGAAAAAGTCCCAGCAGATACATTCCCATATCCCCATCAGAAGCCTCATACATTTTTTCATTTTCAAAAGATACAACCCCGATCTCATCAAATGAAGCGTATGAGTTTTCCCTGTCAGAAATGTACAGTTCTGACAGAGCATTAAGATAAACGTTCAACTCTTTCCCAAGAAATGCAGGATCATTGATCCACGTTGTATCCAGAATCTGTCTGCCAGCCTCTTTTTGGATCTTCTCCCAGTCTTCTTCCGATTCCCCTTTCGCTCTTTCCTGTTTTGCTTTAACAGGAAATGCTTCCAGCCAGCTTGCCAAAACCTTATTTGCTTCATCCGGGGTAGAAGCTTTCAAAATATCCGGCATGACCCGGAAAAGTTCCGCATCCCAATTTAATTCACCATAGATCACGGACGGAAGATAGTATTTCGTGTATCCCCAGACCTTGCATAATTTGTACAGGGAAGCTATCTGGATATCTGAAAGCTCCTGGTTTTTAATGTTCGAGCCCTGATCAAATTCCGTATCATTCTCCCATCGCAATGATTTCTTGTTTGAGGAAATGCAATCCTTAATAAGCACAAAGCCCAAAATTAAAGTAATTGCCACGACCGTCCAGATTATATACTTCTTTTGTGAGAATTCTTTCACTTAAATTACCTCCCTGATAACTTCAGAAGTTGTATGGTCAAGCTGATTTCCAATGTATCATTTTCCGTAAATTTCCGCAATATAAGCCGTTCTGTTTTGAGCGTTGGTGTGTTCATATCATTCTCCTCTTCAAAACATTTTTATTTTTTTCGCATACATGG
>ERZ808054.598-NODE-598-length-30464-cov-5.317833_pt1 | contig 30464 bp, 24 predicted proteins | sample MGYA00380201_ERZ808054 | MGnify/ENA primary metagenome ERZ808054 (study PRJEB31490, sample SAMN06133419) | mouse gut metagenome | isolation source: Z5_2 | host: mice | place: China: Chengdu | collected 2015-05 ...
AACCGCAGCTGACACAAGTATCATTAATTACATATGCCATGGTAAGTTACCTTCTTTATTTTTACTGACTCCATTCTATAATAAACATGCGAAATATTCAAGAGGTATTTTAAAGAAAAGATGGAAATTAAAATCGGGCAGGCCCCCTCGAGAAGCGATATTAAATGAATGTAACCGGTAAAGACATTGTTATAGTATTGTTACAGTATATGCTAAAGTTTTGGATTCTTCCGGGGAAAGTATCATACAGTGAGGTTTTTTCTCAAACTGTCCACTCTCATTTTCCACTGCCGCACAGCCATGCCATGGTTCCAGGCAGAGATAGGGCGCTCCTGGTTTTGTCCAGAAGGCCACCATAGGAAAACCTTCAAAATCCATATGAACTCCATGTTTGGTTTTATCATTCAGAAGACTTACGGATGTCGATTTCAGGCCATCAAAAATAATTGTGTCCAGGCGGTCAAAAAGGTCATAGTCAGGTGTAAAAGTGTCTGTCCCATTAAGAAAAGGCAGATGCTCCCCTGCACTGATAAGACCTTCCGGGGTAAGAAGCAGAGAATCAGCATGCTCTGGTTTTGCAAACACAACACGGTAATCAGAAAATTGTTCCCCTTCATGCATTGGACAACGGAATGCCGTATGTGCGCCGATGCAGAAAGGCATGGGAGATTCTCCTGTGTTTTTAACATGAAAGGCAGTAGAAAAACCATGTTCCAGAATCCGGTGGCAGACACGGAGTGAAAAATGGAAGGGATAACAGGCAAGGGTCTCCGCGTTTTCCCTGAGCTCCAATACTACAAAATCTGCTTCCCTGTCTGCGACAGTAAACTCCATGTTCCGTGCAAAGCCATGGCGGTTCATGTGGTAAGCAGTACCGTTGATTTCTACGGTCTGATTCTTCAGATTGCCTACAACGGGAAAAAGTATTGGATTTCTTCCTGTCCAGAATCTGGGATCTCCATTCCAGATATATTCAGTGGCTTCTGTGCTGCCTGCTGTGGACAAAAAAGAAATAAGTTCACCCCCATGAGTGTCAACCGTTCCATGAAGATTATCACGAATAATTTCAAATTTCATAGGCTTGTACCTCCTGATTTTTATAAAAAGAGTATAACAAGATTCCTGATGACATGCAAAGTGAAATATGGTATAATATCCAAGAAAGCAATGAGCAGTACGGAAAAAATCCGGCGGGAGGCCGCGTCGTGCTTGCACGTAAGCGGAATCATGCCGGATTTTTTTCCATAGGGCGAAGCCCGTGAGCCTGAAGCCGCGCCGTGGCTTCAGGCCTGCACAGAGGAGTAAAAAATTCATTCCGTGCTGGCCTGCCCTGTAAACCAGGGAATACACAAAAAAGAATAAATAGTTTTAAGAAAGGGGATAAACTAACTATGAGAATATATCGTGAAAAGGATTATGATGCCATGAGCCGCCGTGCGGCCAACCTGATTTCTGCGGAGGTGATCCGCCGCCCGAATTGTGTTCTGGGACTGGCTACCGGTTCTACTCCAATTGGAACCTATAAACAGCTTACGGCATGGAACCAGAAAGGGGATTTCAGTTTCAAAGAAGTACGGACAGTCAATCTGGATGAGTATAAAGGCCTTGCCGGAACCCACGACCAGAGCTATCGCTATTTTATGCAGACCAATTTGTTTGATCATATTGATATTGTTCAGGAAAATACAAATGTACCGGACGGGCTGGCTGCTGATCCTGAGGCAGAATGTACCCGTTATGACGAGCTGGTAAAATCCCTTGGCTATGCGGATTTACAGTTGCTGGGCCTGGGCCGTAACGGACATATCGGCTTCAATGAGCCCTGTGACTGCTTTGTAAAAGAAACACATGTTGTTGATTTAACAGAAAGTACTATCGAGGCAAATGCACGTTTCTTTGCCAGTGCAGATGATGTGCCGAAACAGGCCCTGACCATGGGTATCGGCTGCATTATGGCTGCACGCCGTGTTCTTCTGATTGCCAGCGGCGCAGATAAGGCGGACGCACTTTATAGCGCAGTGTGCGGCCCGATTACACCGCAGTGTCCGGCCTCCATTCTCCAGCTCCACGGCGACGTTGTGATTGTAGGCGATGAGGCGGCGCTTTCTAAACTGGCAGGCGCGGGGGTAGAAATATGCGGATAACCAACGGGCTTGTATTTGATTTGGAAAAGGGTTTTTCTGAAAAAGATTTGTGTACGGACGGGACTGTGATTTCTTCAGAAAGCACAGACGAAACTGTCATAGACGCGTCCGGCTGTTATGTAATTCCGGGCCTTGTGGATGTCCATTTTCACGGATGTGTGGGTGAGGATTTCAGTGATGCAACCCCGGAGGGCCTCCAGGCCATGGCGGACTATGAATTGTCCGAGGGAGTGGCCTATATCTGCCCGGCCGGAATGACACTTCCGGAGGAGCAGCTTTCCTCTATCTGTAAAAATGCTGCCGCCCACAGAGAAAAGCAGGCAAGCGGCGCAGAGCTGGTGGGACTTCATCTGGAGGGGCCGTTTTTGTCCAGCGCCAAGAAAGGCGCTCAGAACAGCGATTTCCTTCATGATCCGGATATTCCCATGTTAAGGCGGCTGCAGTCAGACGCGAAGGGCCTTGTGAAGCTTGTGACCGTTGCTCCGGAACAGCCGGGGGCGATGGAATTTATTCGTACAGCTACGGCAGAAGGAATCCATGTTTCTGTTGGACATACCATCGCCGACTACGATACAGCCTCTGCCGCATTTGCGGCAGGAGCAGATCATGCCACTCACCTTTACAACGGTATGCCGTCCCTCCATCACAGGGAACCGGGAGTCATTGGCGCTGCCCGTGACGATGAAAAGGTGATGCCGGAAATAATCTGTGATGGAATCCATGTTCATGGAAGCGTAATCCGTGCCACCTTTGCCATGTTCGGTGCAGAGCGTATGATTTTGATTTCTGATTCTCTGCGTGCAACCGGAATGCCGGACGGTGAATATCCTTTTGGCGGTCAGATGATCGAAGTACATGGAAATCGTGCAACATTGCTTGGACATCCGGAAACCCTGGCAGGTTCCGTTACCAGCCTGATGGGATGTATGCGCCAGGCCGTGAAATTTGGAATTCCGCTGGCAGATGCAGTACGGGCCGCATCCTACAATCCGGCAAAGTCCATCGGAATGGAGAACCGGTTTGGCAGCCTGGAAAAGGGAAAAGACGCCACATGTATACTGCTGGATAAAGAAACTCTGGCAATACAGAAAATGATATTCCGGGGAAATGTTGTAAAATAAATAACTGTTCAGGTCGTATGTTCCAGAAAGGAGGGGAGAGCCAGTGAATCATGGTATAACCAGCCAGGAGGATTTATTCGAGTGCTTTATGGCTGACCAGCCAGAGGAAATGGACGATTCCTTTCTGGAACTTTTATGTGAGGATGGCTTTCTGGACATATCCGATCTTTGTGAGGAGGATTTTCCGGGGCATCGTCTGATTCTTTTGAAGCGTGCCATCCGCCGCGGTTTCCGGGAAACAGGAAGGCCTGATGAGAGGCTTTCTGATGAAGCAGGACGCATTGTGAAGCGAAGCAATGTCCTGCAAATCTGGAACGATGTGGCGAAGCAGGTCCCGTTTCTTCGCGCGCCCCCATATTTTGTGTGATGTGGAAACCCCGTTTCCGGCATATGGTTTCCCGGGATTTTAGCATGTCAATATGAAGTATGGAAAGGAGAATAAATTATGTCAAGCTTATCATTGAAGGGGATTAAAAAGGTTTATCCGCACAGTGAATCCAGGAAGAAAAAGAAAAAGGGGGAAGAAGAGAAGAAAAACAATCTTCTTGTTACAGAAGAGGGGGTTCTTGCCGTTCAGAATTTCAACCTGGAGATTGCAGATAAGGAATTTATTGTTTTGGTTGGACCATCCGGCTGTGGGAAATCCACAACCTTAAGAATGGTTGCCGGTCTGGAGGAAATAAGCGGCGGTGAGCTTTATATCGACGGTAAGCTGGTGAACGATGTGGCTCCAAAGGATCGTGATATTGCAATGGTATTCCAGAGTTATGCTCTGTATCCGCATATGACCGTATATGATAATATGGCATATCCGTTAAGGCTTCGTAAGATGCCGGAGACGGAAGTGGATCGCCTGGTACAGGAAGCCGCGAGGACCCTTGATATTACCCAGTATCTGGACAGAAAGCCCAAGGCTCTTTCGGGTGGTCAGCGTCAGCGTGTGGCGATCGGACGTGCCATTGTGCGTGAACCGAAGGTTCTTTTGATGGATGAACCACTGTCGAACCTGGATGCAAAGCTCCGTAACCAGATGCGGGCGGAGATTATCAAGCTGCGTCAGAAAATCAATACCACGTTCATGTATGTTACTCACGACCAGACCGAGGCCATGACCTTGGGCGACCGTATTGTCATTATGAAGGATGGTGTAATCCAGCAGATCGGAACACCGCAGGAGGTGTTCGATCATCCGGCTAATCTGTTCGTGGCAGGCTTTATCGGAATGCCGCGTATGAATATGTTCTCCGCTGATCTTGTAAAAGAAAACGGAAAATATTCCGTAAAGATCGGTGAGGTTTCTGTGGAGCTGGATGCAGAGAAGCAGGCGAAACTGGAAGCAAAGAAGATTGCGCCTCAGTCTATTACTTTGGGCGTGCGTCCGGAGCATGTTTCCCTTGCAAAGAGCGGCGAAGCTGCGTTGCACGGAACCATAGATGTAAGTGAAATGATGGGAAGTGCCGTACACCTTCATGTTAATACCATGGGTGTGGATGCCATCATAATCGTCCAGACCATGGGACTGGATGCGGAGACCATGGCAAACTTTGCAACAGGAAAAGAGCTGGCATTTACTTTCAATGGCAGTGTTGCACATGTATTCAGTAAAGAGACCGGAGAGAATCTGGAATTCTAAAAAACGGGCCGATATCCTGTAAGGATACCGGCCCTGATTCGTTATTTTCAGTAATCCAGGGTGACTGTACCGTTTTCATTATAAGTAACAGCCTTTTTTTCCATGGTCAGCCTGTCGATGGCAGCAAGATACTCTTCTTTAGATTTAAAATATGGTTCATTTTCAGTGATTACCCTCTTTGCAAGCGCCGCATCATCGGAAAGCAGCTTTGCAACGGTAAGAACCAGGCATTCCGTCGGATACAGGCAGCCCAGTTTTTTGTCGGCCACATAGTAGTTGTTTCCGTGTCCGATTCCGATGGAACCGCTTGTATGGGGCTGGACAGTGGGCATGATGGAGGATATATCACCCATGTCAGTGGTTCCGGTACTCCAGCTCTCATCCATTACCACACTGCCGGGACCGGAGACGGCTTCCATGGCCTCGGCCATAATGGCAGCCAGGTTCCTGTCGTTATTGAGCGGAATGTGTCCGGGATGGTCATTTATTTCCAGGCGGGCCCCCATGGAGGCGGCGGCTCCGGCCAGTGCACGGTTGATCTTTTTGTTGTACTCATACATTGCTTCATAAGAAGCTCCGCGTGCCTGGGCTTCCAGTTTTACTGTTTCCGGAATAGCGTTTACAGCAAGTCCGCCTTCGGTGATGATGGGATGGAAACGGATATGCTGATCATCGATGAAGGTCTCACGGAGAGCGTTGGCCGCATTGATGCCGCAGGTGGCGGCGTAGAGAGCGTTGACTCCCTTTTCCGGTGAACCGCCGGCATGAGCGGAAACTCCCTGGAAGGTAATATTTTTAATAACACAGCCATTGTTTCCCCGGCCTATGGCCAGGGTTTTTCCTTCAGGGAGAGTTCCTGAGTGAATGAGGAGCGCCATGTCGACCCCGTCCAGATAGCCCCGGTAGATAAATTCCACCTTACCGCCAAAGTATTTGATGATTCCCTGCTTTTGAAGCGTTTCACGGAAGCCGAGCTCAATCAGCTCTTCCGCCGGGACGGACAGGAAACGGACAGAGCCACAAAGACCCTCCAGGGCCCCCGGTTCCTTTAAAGCGGCGGCAATACCAAGGAGAATTGCACTCTGTGCATGGTGGCCGCATGCGTGGACTGCATGGGTCTGTGGGTCGGCATCCGGGTGGCTCTCTACGATAAGGGAGTCCAGTTCTCCGAAAATTGCAATCTTCGGGCCGGGTTTTCCGGTATCCAGATCAGCATAAAATCCGGGAATATTTCCCGCTTTGGTCAGAGAGTACCCCAGGGCTTCAAATTGAGCAGCCATGTATTCCGAGGTTTTCCACTCGCGGTATCCGGTTTCCGGATTCTTCCAGATATGGTCCGCGGCTTCATAAATCAGCTCCTCCTGTTTTTCTACCATTTCTATTAATTGCTTCATCTTTTCCATTTATAAAATCTCCTCGTACCCGATTGTCTGTAACAGTTCAGATAGCCTGAACTGTTACGATTGTCTTCTGAAGGATGAGATATCAGAATTGTTTCAAATTATGAAAGGACGGTTTCCCGTCCCATTAGTTTGCCTTAGGTAATATACCTTTTTGTTCAAGTACCTCAATAATCGTTTCCTGAGCATCTTTTAAGTGAGAGATATCTTTTCTTATGCTTCTCTCTGCTATTTTTACATCTAATGTTAAATCGTCTAACTTTCGATGGGTCAGCTCACTTTTGATTTTCAGGACTTCCACATCACTTTTCAATGTTTTTAATTCTTCTAATATAAGATTTAAGATTTCATTATCACTCATTGGCACATCCTCCTTTTATAAGAATATTTTATTCTTTTTGAATTGGCTTGTCAATCTCCACTTTGATTCCGGAAACAGTTTAGGTGTGGTTACTGTTCGTGAACTGTTACACTGTAACTGTATTTTTTGGTCTTGCTGTCTTGAAATTAAATATAAAATTTGTGATAATAGGCGTAGCGATATAGGTGATGACTGCATGAAATAGCGGAGAACAGAAGGAAATATAAAAAGAGAGGAGAGAGGCTATGGCAGAATTTACTTATGACAGCAGAAAGAAGATCTCAGAGAAATGGATTGCACAGTTAAAGGAAAAGGGAAATCTTCTGTCTGAGGAGGAACGAAAGCTGCTTCCGTCTGCGATATATCAGACCATTACATTCGGAGACAGCAAATTTATAAGAGAGCTTTTGGAAATGGGGACATACAGGAATCTCAGCAGCCTTTATAAAGAGCAACTGTCCCGGCTGGTGGATTTATGCGTTTCCAAAGAGCTTCAGAGCGAATTTTACTATGCGCTGGACGAAATGAACCAGTACCAGATGACGGCAGGATGGTACCGGAGAAGTGTGCGGTCAAAAAGCTATGTGCCCTTTGTACAGAGAAGTGTCCAGCTTCTTTTGGCCTATTCGAAGCTGAAGTTTTATGATGCCAGCCTGGCCGATATTCTTACAGGAAATGTGGCTCCGGAGATTTATGATCATGCGAGAACGGAATTCTGGCCCTATTCCGGGATCCTGGCAGCGCAGATTGATCTGGGAAACCAGGATACCATCCAGGCTGTGAAGGATATTCTTTTGGGAGAAGGAAATACCGCCATGATCAGCTATGAACTGATTCGCGGCATCGTTATGTGTAAGAGTAAGGAAATGTATCAGCTACTGGGGGATTTTCTTCTGGCGGCCAGACTTCAGGAGGGGGCAAGACAGGCTGTCTGCGAGACCATGGATGCCGGGCGGCCGGAGGCATTTCTGCATCTTTTCCAGGTCATTGAAGATAACGATCTGGTTCGGTATTCTTCCGTAAAACGGGCAGTCAGTACCTGGATTGGAATTTTTGATGAAAGATCCGTGGACCGGATTACAGATAAGCTGATGCGGCTTATGGGGAGATGTTTAAGAGAGCCGGAGTTTGTAAAAGAGCAGCTGAAAACCAACGATTCCATTGCCATTAGCTGTGCCCTCTGGGCCAAGGGCTTTTATGACGCAAAAGAAGGTGTCAGGGCGGTTTTAGAGCTGATTAAGAATGGTACAAAGAATCAGAAAATGACAGCTTCTTATTTTAACCGTACGCTTCAGGAAAGACGGCTTAAGGGAGCCGCCGCCAGGGAGGTCATTCTTACATATCAGGACGATCTGGAGCTGGTGGCCTGCTATATGCCATGTTTTATGGAGAATGCACAGGGATGTCTCAGGGAACTGCTGCTGGATAAAGGAACAAATTACTTTTCTCTCCGGGATCACAGTGCGTCTGCGCCGAAGATGGCACTTCCGACTTCTTTTGACTTTTTTGACAGCGAAGAAGAGGCGAGAGAATTTTACCTGTGCCTGCGCCGGATCTTTGCGGCAATTCCCAAAAAAGGTGTGGATTTAAATCCATGTATTTTCCCGTGGTATCGTGTGGAATTATCAAAGTCGGATGTTGCAGTCCGCATGTGTCTCCTGGCATGGATGCTGCAGGATGAGGAATATATGGATGAGGCGGCTAAGATGATCCCGCTTATTGGCCAGGGGGAAACTTATGGCGCCAGTGGCCGTGCGCTGGCCGCCCGTGTGCTGCTTTACAGGCCAAAGACGCAGACAAAAAAGGAAGTGTTGTTTGAACTGCTTCATAATCCGGAAGAATATGCCATGGGCTCGGCGTTCAGGCTGACAGAGGCCATGGAGCTGACCGGAGAAGATTATAAGAAAATTGAGAAAAATCTGAAATATAAGAAGGGCCGCGCCGGAACACTGTCCTTGTTGAGAAAACAAAATCCGGCTGAACTTCGTGCGTGCATAGGAAGGCTCCTGGAAGAAAAATCAGAAGAATGCCATATGGGCGCGCTGGATCTGGCATTGCAGGTAAAAAAGGAAAAGCCGGAGGAGTTTAAGGAAATCCGTCCGCTGCTTTCAGCGTTAAAGGATCCCACGGGAAAGGAACAGGTACTTTTAGGTGAGCTGGTGGGAAAAAGCAGTGAGGCACAGGATATTTTAAATACACCGGGATATGGGTTTTATGACACGACAAAAGAATGGGTTCTGCCTCAGGTCACAGTAGATTCAACCGGGACAGAGAAGCTGTTTGTGCATGGAGAAAAACACTGTATTCAACTCCTTAAAAAATTAAATGCGCTTATTGAAGAGAATCAGACACTGGAATATACGACAACCTGGGGAGCGGAGAAAGTTCTCGGAACCGGACTGGAGCGCTGCAGATGGATTACCAATGATCCCGATGCAACGCCCCTGGACGCATATCCGTTCCGCAAGCTGTGGGAGAAGTTTTATGAAACAGAGATAAAAACGCCGGATATGCTTATGGAGCTGTATCTTTATCAGACCTGCCGGCACAGACGAAAGGATTATGAGAATAATCTTAATGTTTACAGGCTGGTATTTGGAGGCCGGGAACCTTTTAAGGACCTGATGCAGGGGCTGCGTTACGGTGTTCAGGCCGGTACAGTGATCGATGTTTTGTTTATGGAGTATGTGCCACAGGAGCTTAGAAGCAGATGGGCCCTTGGGGTAACTGCGAAGCTGGTTTCTGTATTGGATGATTCCAATGACATGTATGAAAGCGAGGAACGCTATTACCGGGGAACGGAAATTGTCCGGAAACGGTCGGCAGAGCTTCCGATTTTTGCCAGTATGCTTGCCTGGTTAAAAAATGTTCCTGAGGAAGACTGGAAAAACAGCTTTACTCTGCGGTTTAAAATCAGGGAACGATATTCCAGGGCGTCCCTGGAGAAAGGTCCGCAAATCCGGGGGGAAGCTCTTGGTTCGGTTTTTGGCCAGGCGGACATTGTTCAGGCCTATGTACGGGGAATCTGGGACAAGGACCTGTTTTACAAGGCTATTTTTGATTTTATGGGTATTGGAAGTCTTTTCGGACCAATCAGCACGGTGGAGCAAAAAGGAAATGTCACTTCGAGAAATGCCAGAGTGGGAGAGCTTAACGCGTTCTTCGGTTCTGGAAAAATCGTGCCGGTGGATGGAAAGTACAGATTTGATGCCGTCGGAGATGAAATGCCGGAGATGACTCTGGCCCATATGCTTTATAAGGAGATCATCCCTGTGGTTCTCAAAGTAGAATTAAAGCGCGGGGAGCAGAGCACCCCGTTTTCCAGGCGTATCATGGATATCCGCATGATCTATGGAATTGATACGCTGATTCAGATACTAAGTGCTCTGGGGAATGATCCCCTGGATCGGAGCAGTTACTATTATGCTTCGAGAGAGGAAAGTAAGAAGGCTGTACTTAGCCATCTTTTAAAAGTCTGCCATCCGAAACCAGAGGAAACAGCCGGTGATCTGGGGAAAGCTTTGAAAGGGACGGATATTACAAAAAAGCGGCTGGTGGAAGCGGCCATGTATGCTCCTCAGTGGATTTCCATGGTGGAAGAGTATCTGGAGATGCCGGGATTTAAGAGCGGGTGCTATTACTTCATGGCACATACCAGTGAACGGATGGATGAATTTACCACCTCCATGGTGGCGAAATATACGCCGCTGACACCGGAGGAGCTGGCTGGCGGAGCCTTTGATGTAAATTGGTTTTCTGAGGCTTATGGAAAACTGGGAGAAAAGAATTTTAAGCTGCTTTATGATGCGGCCAAATATTCTTCTTCCGGTACGGCCCATGCCAGAGCAAGAAAATATGCAGATGCGGCTCTGGGAAAGGTATCTTTGAAGGAACTGAAGGCAGAGATTGATGCGAAACGGAACAAAGACCTGCTGATGAGTATAGGGCTTCTTCCGCTGGATAAAGACAAAAAGAAAAAAGAAGTGCAGCTTCTGGACCGGTATCAGTATATTCAGAAGTATAAAAAAGAGAGCCGGAATTTCGGCGCTCAGAGACGTGCCAGCGAAGGACGCGCAGTGGAACTGGCACTTCAGAATTTAAGTGTCAACGCGGGATTTACAGATGTGACCCGGCTGACGCTCCGGATGGAATCAAAGCTTACGGAATCCTTTGGAGACTATTTTGAATGGCAGACACTGGAAGGAGATGTCTCTCTTAAGCTCCTCGTGGATGAAACGGGAAAGAGTAGCCTTTTATGTGAAAAAGCGGGAAAGAGCTTAAAATCCATTCCGGCAAAATATAAGAAAAATGAGATGGTTCTCCGGTATCAGGATGCCAATAAAAAGCTGAAGGAGCAATACAGCCGGACGAAGCAGATGATGGAACAGGCCATGGAGGACAGGACTACCTTTGAAGTTTGGGAGCTTTTAGAGCTGAAAAATAATCCGGTGGTGCGGCCCATCGTAGAACCGTTGGTTGTGAGAGCGGTAAACGAGGGGACATCGGCCGGTGGCGAGGGCCAGGAGGATGTTTTAGAGGGAACGGTGCGCGTAGGATTTTTAACAGAATCCGGCCTGATGGACTGGTCTGGTACTCTGACGGAAATCGGGGCAGATGAAAAAGTCTATATTGCCCATCCCTATGATCTCTATGAAACAGGATGCTGGCATGAATATCAGAAGGTACTGTTTGACAGAAAGATCCGCCAGCCTTTTAAGCAGATTTTCCGTGAGTTATATGTAAAGCTTTCTGAGGAGTTAAATAAAACAGAATCTCTGATGTTCGCCGGAAATCAGATTCAGCCCCAGAAGACGGTGGGAGCCTTAAGAAGCCGTCGCTGGGTAGCCGACTATGAAGACGGACTTCAGAAGATTTATTATAAGGAGAACATTGTTGCCAGAATTTATGCCATGGCCGACTGGTTTTCTCCCAGTGATGTGGAAGCGCCGACACTGGAATACGTGGTATTCTATGACAGGAAAACCTTTAAGCCAATGAAGGTTACAGAGGTTCCGGATATCATTTACAGCGAAGTCATGCGGGATGTGGATCTGGCTGTCAGCGTGGCCCATGCCGGAGGGGTAGACCCGGAGACCAGTCATTCCACTGTCGAAATGCGCCGTGCCATTGTGGAATGTAATCTGGAGCTGTTTAAAATCAAAAATGTTGCCCTGGAAGGAAACCATGCTGTTATTGACGGGAAACTGGGGCGTTACACGGTCCACCTTGGAAGCGGCGTGGTGCATCAGATGGGAAACTCCATGCTGTATGTGGTTCCGGTGCATTCCCAGCACCGGGGCAGGATGTTCCTGCCGTTTCTTGATGATGATCCGAAGACGGCGGAAATCTTGTCGAAAATTATTCTGTTTGCAGAAGATACAAAAATCAAGGATCCCGGCATTCTATCGCAGATACGGTAAAAATCAGGAGGAATCTCAGAAAGAGATTCCTCCTATTGGTGTTTTAAGCGGCTCATAACCTGAAACATTTTATGGATATCTACCGGTTTTGCCAGATGTGCATTCATACCGGCATCCTTTGCTAGGGCAATATCTTCGTCAAACGCATTGGCAGACAGAGCGATGATGGGCACGGTTTTTGCATCTGCCCGGTCCAGGCCGCGAATTACCCGCGATGCCTCATATCCGCTCATGACCGGCATCATCAAATCCATAAGTACACAGTCAAAGACTCCCGGCTCAGATGCCGTGAATGTATCTACGGCAACCTTTCCATCGTTGGCGGTCACGACCTTTGCGCCTGCATCCCTTAGAATAAACTCCACAATTTCGCAGTTGATTTCATTGTCCTCCACCAAAAGGACACACATACCGGCAATATTGTCTGGTATATTGCGGTCATCCCCTGAGGATTGCCCGCTTTGTTCTTCATCGACACGAACAGACAGAGCGATCCGGACCACACTTCCCTTGCCGACCTGGCTGTCAACCTCGACGGAACCATTCATCTGTTCCACCAGCTTCTTTACGATGGACATGCCGAGCCCAACGCCGCTGTAATGGGTCCTTGCGCCCTGGTGCTCCTGAGCGAAGGGTTCAAAAATATGCTCTTTAAAATCCTCTCCGATGCCGATTCCCGTGTCACTGATTACGAATAAAAAGCTTGCTGTTTTGTCCTGGAAGCCAGTTTCCTCCGCCTTGATGGATACAGAACCGTTGGGGCGGTTATACTTGATGGCGTTGTCAATGACGTTCATCAGGATCTGTCTCAGATGCAGCGGATTTCCGATAACCTTGCTGTGCAGCAGGCCGGAGTCCTCCACCTCCAGACGGATTCCATTTTCCTCAGCCTGGGCGTACAGGATGGTAATACAGTCCGCCAGGGCATCATGAAGGTCAAAAGGTTCTTCTGTTTCTGCCAGCCTTCCACTCTCCAGTTTGCTGACCTGAAGCACATCGTTCACCAGGGACAGCAGATGCTCTGTTGACACACGGATTTTTCGCCGGCATTCACTCTGACGTTCCGGGTCATCCTGACATTTTTCCAGAATGGACAACATCCCAAGGATACCGTTGATCGGCGTACGCAGGTCATGGGACATACGAGAGAGAAATTCGCTTTTTGTGGAGTTCGCCTGTCTTACCCGTTCCAGAAGCTCCATAATGGACTGTTCCTGTTTTTTCCTTGTCACCATGGTCTCCGTGATGTCCTGGTGGTATCCGTTCAAACAGGCTCCCGGCTTCTTAAAGGTTTTGTCCGGTACGCCGCCGCAGCGGACATAGATTTTCCCAAGCTGGGGATGGTTCCATGGGTAGATTACCTCAGAACGTCCGGTTCCCAGCATTTCCTGCACAGCTTCCTGCACCATCTCCGAGTAGTCAGGCTCAACACGCTCAAACCAGTGGCGGTAGCATTCCTCCGGTGTAATCTTATCAGATACGCCCAGAAGAATCCGCATGGTCCGGTCGGCGTACATTCTCGGCTGACAGCCTTCCTCCAGCTCGATTGTCCAGATACCTGTTCTGGCGCCTTCCAGGATGTCTTCCAGGCTCCGTCTTGCTTCCAGTCTGTATTTTTCTTCCTGCTTCACCACGGCATTGACATCCCGCAGAGCAAAAATGACACAGTTCTCCTTTGCCGTTCTCTCTGTGGCGGAAAAATGAATCTCCAGATGCTTCAGCCCGGAAGCGCCGTTGTTTACCTGATGCCGGACGGAAAATTTCTTCTTAATCTGGAGCTGCCTCAGTACATAATCTTTTTGGGTCACGGTACGCAGACGTTCCTGATCCTCAGAGACCACATAGCAGGAGATATACCGCTCCATGGCAGCCTCATAGCCGTTCTCAAAATAGGCGGCCCAATCCATACCCATTTGCTCGCTGTTCCGATACAGCTCACATTCACCGGTGTCAAAATTTACCTGATAGATGCTCAGATAATCAACACTGAGAGCATGGAGAATATTGTAGCTCCGCTTTTGCAGTTCGCGGACCAGATTACGCCGCTTCAGGGAGGATACGATAAAGTATGCTGCGGTCTGAAGCATGTTAGAGGCATATTCCAGTAACTTCACAGGGGGATTGTCCACTCCGTAAAAGCCGATGATCCTCTTGCCGTCATAAAGGGGAACCACCACGAGGGAACGTATGCCCTGCCGCCTCAAAGTCTCATACTGAAGGGGATCGGTTTCCTGAATGTCTTCCAGGCGTTCAATGACAATATGTCTGCCGACGCTGAACTTCCGGTACCAGCTTGCACATACCTCAGGAGGAACATTCTGAAGGTTCTCCTTTTCGGGTTTCACGCCATCGGCGGTCCACTCATAGGTGTTGTCGTCACAGCCGGAACTGTTTTGTTCAAATATATAAGTCCGTTCCCCGTTCAGTGCTTTTCCCAGGTGTTCTAACAGAACCTGCAGCGAATCATCCGGGAGTTCCTCCAACAGGGCGGCGCGAAGCCCCTCGTTGATAACTGCCTCCAGATTCTGAACATTCTGCATGCCTTTTTGCTGTTCATGAGTTTTGATATCCGAAGGCCCTTGCCTGCCCTGTTTTAAAATCTCCCCTGAATAATCCATATGCCAACCCCCTACATTGGTCGTTCTCCGGTCATACTTTGTTTCTGTCTGTTTTATAAATCATACAATAAAAATCGGTGTCATAATAACATGTACTTCCCGGTCATGTCAATCATGTATGGAAAAAAACGCATAGTAGCCAATTAGCAGGAGGCTCTGAGGAAATGCTGATTTAATCAGCATTTCCTTAGAGATATTTTGCGACAGCGGCATCGATCATGCCGCAGATTTTGCTGATGATGGCATCATCCTCCGGAACCAGATTTACAAGCGGAGCGCGAACGCCGCCCAGCTCCAGACCTTCACGTTTCTTAAGAACAGCCTTGATAGCAGCATACATATTTCCTTTACAGGAGCAGAGAGCGTAAATGATGTTGTTGATATCATACTGAAGAGCACGTGCCTTCTCCTGATCGTTGGATTTTGCCAGTTCGAACAGCTTTAAATAAAGTTCCGGGCATGTGGAGTAGGTTCCGCCGATGGCGCCGTCAGCACCCATCATAAGGCCGCTGATCAGCTGCTCGTCCGGACCGTTGAATACTACGAACTTACGTCCGCCCTGTGTGCCTTCATATTTAAACATCTGAATATCCTGAACCGGCATGGAGGAGTTTTTAACACCGATGACATTGGGGTTCTTTAACATTTCGTGCAGCAGGGGCATGGTCAGGGCAACACCGGCAAGCTGCGGAATATTGTAGATGATGAAGTCTGTGTTGGGAGCAGCGGCAGAAATATCATTCCAGTACTTTGCAATTGCATGTTCCGGTAGACGGAAGTAAATCGGAGGGATGGAAGCGATGGCATCAACGCCAAGACTCTCGGCGTGACGGGCCAGCTCCTGGCTGTCTGCTGTGTTGTTGCACGCAACATGGGCGATGATTGTCAGCTTGCCTTCAGCGGCAGAGACCACATTCTCAAGAAGAAGTTTGCGGTCGGCGACGCTCTGGTAGATGCATTCGCCTGAGGAACCGCCGACATAAACACCTTTTACTCCCTTTTTAACAAGGAAACGTGTGTAAGCTTGGACTCTTTCCGGAGAAATCTGTCCTTCGTCATCATAGCAGGCATAGAATGCAGGGATAAGGCCCTGGTATTTGGAAATGTCTTTCATAATAATCAACCTCTCTTTTTAAATGATGTGTTAGCGCAGCAGTTCAGATAGGTCTCTGACAGGCGTCACCGGCGCCTGGGACTGCGAAGCGATTTTAAATGGCCGTATGCGGTAACAGTTCAGGTTATCTGAACTGTTATGTGTCAGTTACATCTTAACTTTAAATACGGTTTTCGTAACATCCTCCGGTTCGCTTACCATGATTTTTAATTTGTGGGCATCCCCCGGGAATACGACCAGAAAAGAATCAGGTTTCAGAATGACCGAAAGCTCCTCAGGACCTTCCAAAGCCTGGAAATCATTTTCCGGAACGGATTTTGTCACGGTCAGGGCATCTGCGCTGCTTACGGCAATCCGTTCTGAGCCGCTTCGCATAATCTGGATATCAGCAAATTTTTCGTGAGCTTCAAAAAAGCACTCACTTTCCGGTACTGTCTGGTACGCATTAAAGAATGCCCGGACATCCTGTCCTTTTAGTTCTATTTTTTCAGGCATGTCCGTAAGATGTTCTGCTATATAATTCAGGGCAAGATCCAGATTTTCGTTAATGCCGAGATATTTTCTGACATTGGAAAGTCTGTCGTAAATCATATGGCCTCCTTTATGCCTGTTCCAGAATTTCGCCCATCATCTGATCCAGCTGGATTAAGCAGCGGGGAAGATGGAACGGACCCTTGAAGGTAGAACCTTTGGTTGAGGGCATCGTCGGCTTTCCGTCACGGCGGAGATAACCATACCATTCACCGTATTCAGGATCGGAGAAATGCTCCTTGCAGTAATCAAGGGTCTTATAGAACCAGTCAAGATATTTCTCGTCTTTGGTATCGCGGTAAAGCATCATGGACGCGATAAGAATCTCATTGTGGGGCCACCAAAGCTTCATGTCATGCTCATAAGCTTCCGGCGGAAGTCCGAGACAATCCACAAAATAAAGCAGTCCGCCATATTCCTTGTCCCATCCGAGATCAATGGCCCAGTCAAAAATCTGTGCTGCTTTCGGAATCAGGCTGGTATCTCCGGTACGTCTTGCGTGCTCCAGAATGAACCATACGCCTTCGATATCATGGCCGGGATTTACGGTACGGCCTTCTGTATAGTTTAAGCGTGCAGTTCCATCAGGAGCGACATTCTCCAGAAGACATTTTAAATCCGGTTTTACAAAGTACTTAAAGATCTCGTCCACACACTGCTGTGCACGGTCTTCGTATTCCGCTTTATGTTCTGGGTCTACTCTCAGAAGAATGCTGATTACGTTTAAAATAATCATGGGCTGGCCAAAGGAACGTCCGGAACGCGTTTCCGGAATTGTTTTTGGCCCCATTCCTACCGGATCGTTACCGCCATGGGACAGATCCCAGTAGAGGTTATATGCGCGGCGGGCGCGCTCCAGGCATTCTTTATCACCGGTAACACCGTAATATTCAGCATTTGCGCTGGCATAAAAGGCCTCTGAGAAGAAGTAACGGCGCTGACGCAGAGGTTTTCCGTCCTCAGTAACAGTAAAATACATACGGTTTCCGGCATCACGGTTAATACAGTGAGCTTCCATGAAATCAAGGCAGCTCTTGCTGGCATCCAGCCACTCCTGTTTTATGCCATATACATGGCACATGTGGGCAAACATCCAGCCGCAGCGGCCCTGCATCCATACGCTTTTATCCGTTGAATAGACTTTGCCTGTACGGTCCAGACAGGTATAAACTCCGCCATAAACAGGGTCCATACCATGCTTCAGCCAGAAATCTACAACCGTTGCAAGTTCAGAGCGGACCCACTCCCGTTCGGCCAGGAATTTTTCTCGATCCATAGCAAATCCTCCTTACTAATTATCGTATCCCGGATGTTATTTTACGTAACAGCTCAGATACCATCTGGCCGTGCAGGCCTGCCTGGACTGTCACTATTTCGCATCTTAGATATACCTCTACTGTATCACTATGATAAAATTTTTTCAACTAAATTGTGGAAGAATACCAGGTTTCTTTTTTGTTGTCAGGACGGTAAAAATATGGTAAAATTTTCTGGAAAAAGGATTCCCTGATGGGAGGTTTTGGTAATGTTTAACAAATTGATGGATTCAGATAACGGGCTTGTGATCACAATGAACTGGATAACGGACTGTCTGTTTTTAAGTATGCTGTGGCTGCTTTTTTCCGTATTCCTGATTCTTCTTGGTCCGGCGACAGCAGCTCTTTATGACACGGTGGTTCACACCTTCCGGATGGGAGAAAAGGTAGTTTACAGGAGATTTTTCAGATCCCTGAAGAGAAATTTGAAAACGGGAATTCCGGCAGGGGTAATTGTACTGGCAGTGGGAGCAGCCAGCTTTAAAATATGGAATCTGCTGGGAGCAATGGCCTCTGAAAGTCAGACAGGATATGCTCTTTTATGGGGATTTTTTGTGGTGCTTATGGTGGTACTTGGGATGATTAGTTTTCTGTTTCCGCTGTTGTCCCGCTTTGAAACAGACATTCCCGGGCTTTTCAGAAACTGCGTCCTTATGTGCATGGCGAATCTGCCGAAAACCACAGCCCTGAGTCTTTTGAGTGCGGTAACCATATGGATTTGTATGTGGCTGTGGTGGCCGGTGATTTTTATGCCCTGCTTATGGGCCCTGGCAGCCAGCCTTTTTATTGAGCCGGTGTTCGCCCCCTTTCTGCCTTCTGAGCCAGGAGAAGAGGAGGAACGGTAAGATTAAAACCGGCACAAAACAAAAATTTTTTATGAAACCAGTTCTGGAATAAAGGAGCCCAAGGCTGCGGCCAGAGCAGCATGCCCCCGCTTTGTCAGATGCATGCAGTCAACTTTATTGAATTCGCAGCCTAAGCTCCCGGCATCAAGGAAGTGGACACCGGGAAGTGCACAGACAGTTTTATATTCTTTTGCAAGCTGTCTGGACTTTTCTACACAATCCGTTCCCATGGTCCGGACAATTTCTTTTTCGAGGATTCCTCCACCAATGGGCGGGGGAGCTATTACAAGAATATTGGGCTGGCAGCGCCAGCATTCCACGGTCATGGCTTTTTTTACGAGGCGGCTCATTCCAAGAGCAATGCAGGGAGCGCTGGCAGAAAAATATTCTTTGGTGTCGTTGGTTCCCAGCATAATGATCAGAAGGTCAATCTTTTCGTGACTTTTCAGGCAGGGGGCAATGGTATCAATGGCGGCCAAGCCCTCGAGAAAGGGGTCAGGAAATACAGTGGTACGGTTAGACAGACCTTCTTCAATGACCAGATAGTTCCCTCCCAGTTTTTTCTGAAGCAGCGTTGTCCAGCGTTCATTTTCATTAAAACGGGTACTGCCGTCAGCGCAGTCAGAAGGATCGGCACAGTAGCCATGGGTGTTGGAATCTCCAAAGCAGAGAATATGTTTTTTCATATCAAGAACCAATCTCCCGTATTTTTATCAGGCCAGCGTCGGAACAAGGGTTCCGAGGGCTTTGGCCAGGGTGGCATGACCGTTTCTGGTCAGATGCATATAGTCAATCCGGTTAAACTCGCAGCCTAAGGCTCCAGCATCAAGAAAATGAACGCCAAGGAGCTCACAGATGGCCTGATATTCTTTTGCTAACCCTTTTGCTTTCTCCGCACAGCCTTTTCCCATAGTTCCGGATACTTCGCTGGAGAGCATTCCCTCACCGATTGGGGGCGGTGCGATTACCAGAATATTGGGCTTTCCGTCCTTCCAGGCTTCCACGGACATGGCTTTCTTTACAAGACGGCTCATCCCTAAAGCGATACACGGAGCGCTGGCGGAGAAACGGTCCTTGGTATCGTTGGTGCCCAGCATGATAATTAAAAGATCAATCATTTCATGGCTTTTCATGCAGGGAGCTATGTAATCAATAGCAGCAAGGCCTTCAAACAGCGGATCCTGAAATACGGTGGTGCGTCCGGACAGACCTTCTTCAATAACCAGATAGTCCTCACCCAGTGTTTCCTGAAGAAGCTTCGTCCACCGCTCTGACTCATTAAAACGAATGCCGCCGTCTGCACAGTCAGACGGGTCTGCACAGTAACCATGTGTATTGGAATCTCCCAGGCAGAGAATATGTTTTTTCATAAAAATAGGTTCCTCCCTCCGAAAATAGATAGTCTTTTTTATTGATTTTAAGAATATCATTATTATAGAAGATGGTCAAGCTGTCTTCTCAGAAAAAACCGTTACCGCAGACGGTCATTTAAAATCGCTTTGCGACAGACCGTATGCCCGCGGCCATTGCGCTTTCCTGTGGCCAGCGCGGTGAATGCGTAAATCTATCTGAACTGTTATCTGAAATGTTCAAAAATAAAGATATTTTGCATGCCAGTATTGACAAATTGAGAAAATTTGTGTAAAATTTATAAATATAGAAGCCATGTCCATGGTGACATTGTGCAAAATAATTATTTATGAGGAGAGGAATGTAAAATGAAAAGAAAATCACTTGCTGTGCTTTTGGCTGCATCCATGGTTATGTCTATGACCGCATGCAGCAGCAAACCGGCTGAAACAACGGCAGCAGCCACTGAAGCGGCAAAAGAAACAGAAGCAGCGACAGAAGCAGCGAAGGAAACATCAGCAGCTGCTACGGAAGCTGCAGGTGCGCCTGTTGAGCTTTCTCTGTGGACCTACCCGATTGGTGACTGGGGAGATCAGGCGACTGTTGACGGATTAGTTGCAAAGTTCAATGAGGCACATCCGGAAATTACCTTAAAGGTTGAGTACCTGACCTATCAGGATGGCGATGACAAGGTAAACACGGCAATCGAAGGAAAAACTGCTCCTGACATTATTATGGAAGGACCGGAGCGCCTTGTAGCTAACTGGGGCGCAAAAGGTGTTATGGTTGATCTTTCCGATCTCTGGACCGATGCAGTAAAAGGCGATACCTATGCTTCTGTTGAAGCAGCCTGCCACGATGCATCCGGCGCTTACTATGAATATCCGTTATGTATGACTGCTCATTGCATGGCGATTAACCGCGATGTATTTGAAGAGACAGGTGCATGGCAGTATGTGGATGAAGCAACACATACCTGGACAACAGAGAACTTTTTAAAAGCAGTTCAGACTCTTTATGATGCAGGCTATACAAACGTTGGCGCAGTATTCTGCGGCGGCCAGGGCGGCGATCAGGGTACACGTGCTCTGATTAACAATCTGTATGGCGGCACTTTCACAAATGCTGATCACACAGAGTATACAGCAAACTCCGCTGAGAATGTAAAAGCTCTGGAAACTCTGGTTGCTCAGGACGGTATCAACTTTGACCCGGCTATTGTAGGCGGCGATGAGATTAACCTGTTCGTGCAGGGAGTCCTTCAGATGGCATTTTGCTGGAATATTGCTCAGGAAGTAAACAATGCAGACACACTGACTTTCGATGCATTCCCGATGGCATTCCCGTCTGACGACGGTGTTGCAGAGCTCTGCGGCGGTATCTGGGGCTTCGGCGTATTCAATAACGGCGATGAGGCTAAAATCGAAGCCGCTAAAACTTTCATCAAGTGGGCCTGTGATGAGAACACAGAGGATTGCGTAAAGGCTTCCACATACTGGTCCACACGTGAATCTCTGGCAGATATGTATGCAGGAGACGAGATGAAGACAGAATATGGCCAGTTCATGCAGTACATGGGCGATTACTATCAGGTAGTTCCCGGCTGGGCAACAGCACGTACCGAATGGTGGAATATGCTTCAGAAAGTCGGCGCAGGCGACGATGTTGCAGCATCTGTTGAAGAATTTGTAAAAAATGCAAACGCGGCAGCAAAATAATTCCAGTGTAACAGTTCAGCCTTGCGGAGATTTCGAGCTAAAAAAGCGTTGAAAACTTGTTTTCATAAGCGTTTTTCACTCGGAATCTTCATAAGGCGGACGCCCGGCGCTTCTTGTCTGCGGCACGCGGACAAGAAGATGCAAGGCTGAACTGTTACTGTAAATTAAGTAAAGAATACCGCCCCTTCGCCAGACCGGTCCGGGATGGGAAGGGGCGGATTTTTTAGACTGAGAGGGGGATGTTCTTGGCTAAACAAAATAATGGAAAAACTCATAAGCTGATGATGCAGGAAACTGTGGCGTCTTACTTATTCCTTTTGCCGTTTCTTATTTTTTTCGTAGGCTTTGTGGTATATCCAATGTTCATGTGTGTGTATACGAGCTTTTTCGATGCCACCATGGGACGCGCCGACATTTTCATCGGTTTTCAGAATTATGCGGAGCTGGCTGGAGACCCGGTATTCTGGAAGGGACTTAAAAACACGTTGATTATTGTTTTGGTTTCTGTTCCTGTCACCTGTATTTTTTCACTCTGGGTTGCCAATTGCATCAGCAAGATGCCGGTTGCGGCAACCTCTGCATTCCGCTGTATTTTCTATCTTCCGGTTGTTACCGGTTCTGTTGCCGTTACCATGGTGTGGAAATGGATGTTTAACAATTATTACGGCATTCTGAATTATATCGGAACCGCCACCGGAGTAATTGATAAGAACATCAACTGGCTGGGCGATGAGAGGTTTGCTCTTGGATGTATTATTCTGATTCTTCTTACCACATCCGTGGGCCAGCCCATTGTTCTTTACGTATCAGCCCTCGACAACGTGGATAAGTCTCTGGTTGAGGCGTCCAGTGTAGATGGCGCCACAGATTTTCAGACTTTCTGGAAAATCAAATGGCCCCAGATGATGCCTACTACTTTATATATTCTGGTTATTACAACGATTAATTCGTTCCAGTGCTTCGCCCTGATTCAGCTTCTTACTTCCGGCGGACCGAAGAACTCCACCATGACTATCATGTACTATATTTATTATAACGCATTCAAGCTGTATCGCTATGGCTACGGCAACGCAATGGGCGTTATCCTTGCCCTTATCATCGCGCTTCTGTCTGCCGTTCAGTTCAGGCTTGGACAGGAAAAGAATTAAGGAGGGGCAGATATGGCAGAAAAGAAAAGATCTGTTTATGATATTGTGTCATTCGTGTTGATTACGATTGTTGCGATCCTGTTTACCTTCCCCCTGTACTGGATTATTACCGGATCATTTAAAACAAAGATGGACATCATGTCCGTCACTCCGGTGTGGTGGCCTTCAGAGTGGGTGATGGATAACTATGATACCCTTATGAGTAAGAGGACGGCTCCCCTGTTTGAGTTCTTTGGAATTGCAGGGCCGACCATTCCGGCTGCAGTCCGCTGGGTTGTCAACACGGTATTTATGTCCGTTACCTCTATGATCCTTACCTGTATCACGGCGGCAATGGCCGGATATGCCCTCGCCAAGAAGCGATTCTTCGGACGTGGAATCCTGTTTTCCCTGATTGTCTGTGCAATGGCTCTTCCAAAGCAGGTTATCCTGATCCCCCTGATTCGCGAAATGTCTGCTCTGAAACTGTATGATACGCTCTGGGCGGCAATTATCCCGATTGTGGGATGGCCTTTTGGTGTATTTCTTTTAAAACAGTTTTGCGAAGGCGTACCGGGAGAAATGATTGAGGCGGCCCGTATTGACGGCGCAGGGGAAATCCGTACCTTTGTGGATGTGGTAGTTCCGATGATCAAGCCTGGTATTGGAGCCCTGGCAATCTTTACATTCATCAACTCCTGGAATGATTATTTCATGCAGCTGATTATGCTTACTTCAAATTCCAAGCTGACGATTTCCCTCGGTATTGCTACCATGCAGGCGGAGAACTCCACAGATTATGGTCTTCTGATGGCTGGTTCCGCACTGGCGGCGGTTCCGATTATCATTGTATTCCTGATTTTCCAAAAATACTTTACAAAGGGAATTACCCTTGGTGCTGTAAAAGGCTAAGAGAAAATAAAAAGACCGGGTTTTGCATGGAAATGCGAAATCGGGTCTTTTTTTGTTGTTAAAATTTGACAAAGAATCAAAGAATTTTTAGAAAATATTGTTTGATATGCTTGTCGATGAGAACTATTTATGATAGAATAATAAAGACTCCCAAAGTTGTTTTTATTTCGTCTTTCATTTTGTGCAGAACGCTGTGTAAGGGCAGAAAACGAAATGGAAAAGAAAGAGACTGCTTTGAACCTCAGGTATATGGAGGCGTTGGAAGATTAAAAAAAGGAGAAATTTTTATGAAAAAAAGTGTATCTCGCGTAATGGCAGCAGTAATGTCGGCTGTTGTACTGGCTGGAGCTCTTACCGGCTGCGGCAGCAAAACGACGGAAACCCAGGCGGCAGCAACACAGGCTGCAGCCGAAACCCAGAAAGAAGCAGCAGCTACAACTACGGCTGCAGCAGCTGCAGCCCCCGCAGAGTCCACAGGGGACAAAACTTTTAAACTGGTACTTTCCACAAACGATGGTTCCACAAAAGATGACCGTGTGCCGACTCCATGGCTGAACCATAATATGGCCACAAATCTTATGTGGCGCAGTCTCCTGCTGGCAGACAGTTCTTTAACAAAAACGTCTCCGGATCTGGCTGAAAGCGTAGAGATCAGTGAAGATGGTCTTACCTACACAATTACCATGAAGGATGGATTAAAGTGGTCTGACGGCGAGGCTCTTACTGCTGACGATGTTTTATGGTCTATTGACGCTGTTATGGCAGCAACCAATAAGAATTCTATTTACTCTGCAGCATTTGGTAAGATTACTGAAAAGAGCGCAGATGGTAATGTAATTACAATGAAGCTGGATTCTCCGTATGCTTCCATGCTGGACATCCTTGCACAGTTTTCGATTCTTCCGAAGCACAGCCTCGAAAGCGCAGATGCTGCTACTATTGATGCCGCCGATTTCTGGAAGAATCCGGTTACTTCCGGTTATTACATGATGGATGAGCTCAATGTTGGAAACTATTTCACATTAAAACTGAACCCCAACTATGAGGGGACAGCGCCGAAAATCGAGAAAGTTACAGTTTCTTTCGTTACAGATTTCCTTACAGCAGCACAGTCAGGCAGTGCAGATTTCCTGTACGGTAACGCTTCTGACCTTGTAGAAGGTATGGAGTCTCTTGGAAATTATCAGTCTATCCCGGTAGATGTTCTTTTCTATAAGTACTTCCTCTTCAATATGAAAGGTGTTGACGGCAAAGAAAATGAGGCTATGCAGAACATTGAAGTTCGTAAGGCTTTAATCCAGGCCATTGACCGTGCGACTCTGGCTGCCCTTTATCCGTCTGCAATGGTATTGAACAGTGGTGTTCCCAATGCGAATGAAGCCTACAACGGCTTTGAGTATACATACGATGCAGAGGCTGCCAAGGCTGCAATCGCTGCTTCTGGTTATGACATGACCCGTCCGCTTCGCATTTGCTACTACAACAATGACCAGACCTCCATTGACCTGATCAACATGGTGGTTTACTACCTGGAGCAGACCGGTCTTAAAGTAGAGGCTACTCTTTCCAATGATGGTACCACAGATCTGTTTACAACACGTGAATATGATATGGGCTTCAAGGGCAAGAGTTCTTTCTCCATGGAAGAGTGGTATTCTGAATATATGAGTACCGATGCCCTGTTCGGAAATGTATTCGGCGGCGACACCGCATTTGATGAGGCAATTGCAGAGCTTTCCGCATCCACAACACAGGAAGCCAAGAATGAAGCATTAAAGAAGCTTCAGGCTCTTGAGCAGGAAAAGGTTTATAAGGTTCCGGTATTTACTGTTGGCAACTATGTATTTGTCAGCAATAATGTTTCCGTTCCGTCCGGTGTTGAATTCTGCAACCCGCTGTACATGTGCGATATTAACTATGCGAATTGGGAAATCAAATAGGAATCCATTGAAAATCACCTATGCAGAGGGATTTTTATAACAGTTCAGAGGGTATCTGAACCGTTACAGAATTTTGGGATTCCACGTACCCTCAAAAAGCCGCCTGCAAGTGAAAGCAGGTGCGTGAGAAGGGAGAGACGAAAGCCGAATCCTGCGTCTCTCCCTTCTTGTATATAGATATATGGCAAAAACTAACTGTATGATACCAGGGTCAAAATACCTTTTGCCCCCGACATCCTGTAATTTATTGAAGGAGTGATGATATGCTCAAATTCATCCTGAAAAAGCTGGCCATGATGATTCCGATGCTGATTGTAATCAGTCTCGTTGTATTTCTGGGCCTGCGTTCCACCGGGATTGACCCGCTGACCTTTATGGTTCCGCCGGAGGTTCAGTCACAGTCTCCTGAAATCGTGGAACAGCTCCGTGAAGATCTGGGTTTAAATGATCCGCTGCTTGTGCAGTATTTTCGTTGGCTGGGCAACCTGTTAAAAGGTGACCTGGGGCTTACAAACAAGGGCGAAGACATCGCGGGAATCATTGCGGATCGCCTCCCCTATACATTAGAATTATCTCTCTATGCAATGCTTTTCAGTTCCATTATTGGAATCGGAATCGGCATTATAAGTGCAATCCGGCAAAATGGCATTGTGGACTACATAGGACGTGTTCTGGCAGTGCTTGGCCAGGCAGTTCCACAGTTTTTAGTAGGCATTTTGATGATCTGGATTTTCTCTATTAAGATGGGGATTTTTCCGGCGGCAAACCGCGTAAGTCCAGATGCCACAAACGCCTTTGTAGATGCATTCATGCATCTGTTCCTCCCTGTAACTACACTGACAATCGGTATGGTTGCGGTTCTTATGAGATATGCCCGGAACACCATGCTGGATGTGCTGAACAGCGATTACATTAAAACAGCCCGCTCCAAGGGAATTCCGGAGTGGAAGGTTTACTTAAAGCATGGCTTCCGCAATGCAATGAAACCGGTTCTTGTTATTTTAATGTTCCGTATTCCGGCGTTGATCGGCGGCTCGGTGGTTATCGAGAGCGTATTTTCTTATCCGGGAATTGGTACATCAATGACAAACGCCATCACCAACATGGACTACAATCTGGTACTGGTAATCACTCTGATTATTGCCGCCGTTATGCTGGTTGCTTCCTTCATGGTGGATGTGTTAAATGCCTTACTGGATCCGCGTGTCCGTTTAGGTGAATAAGAAAAGGAGGAAATTGCTGTGAGTAATACGAACTCTATGAGCATCAAAGAACAGAATAAGAGTGCAGCGTCCTCTTTGATGAAAAAGAATATTCGTAAGTTTTTAAGAAATAAACTGGCCGTATTTGGCCTGGTTGTGATTGTGGTTATCACTGTGGCATGTATTGTTGCCGCAGCAACCGGAATTGATTATGGGACTCCCAACCCTACAATCATGAAAACTCCTCCGAATGGAGAGCACATGTTTGGCACGGACACCATTGGCCGTGATATGCTGGCCCGTGTCCTTTTTGGCGGCTGCTATTCCATTTTCATCGGCGTTTTCTGTGCTGTTATGTCCAGCGTCCTCGGGGCTGTCCTTGGAGCCGTTTCCGGTTATTTCGGCGGAAAGGTTGACATGTGCATCGTTCGTGTATCTGAATTGTTTCAGGCATTCCCTCAGCTGGTCCTGGTTATGATGCTGGTTGCAATCCTGGGGACCCGGAGCATGGGAAATATGCTGTTCGTATTCGTAATTACCGGATGGATGACCACCTTCCGTATGGTGCGAAATGAATTCATGAGTTTAAAGGGCGAAACATACGTAAAAGTCTGTGAGGCATTCGGCATGTCTAAGTCCAATGTTATGTTCAAACAGATTCTCCCGAATGTTATGACACCCATTATCGTTTCTACCACAACCAATGTTGCATATTTTATTCTTCAGGAAGCTTCCTTAAGCTTCATCGGACTTGGTGTGGCAGATTCCACTCCTACCTGGGGAAATATCTTAAATGCTGCCAAGAGTATTCAGGTTGTACAGAATCAGTGGTGGATTTGGGTATTCCCGGGCGCGGCCATCAGCTTGTTTGTTCTGGCCATTAACTTCTTTGGTGATGGTCTTCGCGACGTGCTGGATGCAAAACAGCAGTAAAGGGGGACAGATAATATGGGTAAGAACTTTGACAGCAAAGAAATTATTTTAAATGTAGAAAACCTGAATACCACCTTTGTTTCGGATCAGAAAAAAATCCGCATCGTAAAAAACGTTTCCTTTCAGCTAAAACGTGGCAAGGCTCTTGCAGTGGTAGGTGAGTCCGGATGCGGTAAGAGTGTGACCATGAACTCCATCATGCGTTTTCTGGGACGCAACGCCATCATTCAGGCGGACAGTATCCAGTACAATGCGCTTCGTGATGGTAAGGTAACAGAATATCATATCGAAAAGATTGATAAACCCCACGGACCGGAGATGAGAGCGCTCCGCGGACCGGAGATGTCCATGGTATTCCAGGATCCCATGTCCAGCTTAAATCCTGTTTATAAAGTGGGAGATCAGGTTGCGGAGGGGCTTTTGCAGCACAACAAGGGTATGACAAAAGCTCAGGCAAGGGAAAAGGTTCTGGAAATGTTCAGAAAGCTTGGTATTCCGGATCCGGAAGAGCGGATTGACTGCTATCCCCACCAGTTTTCAGGTGGTATGAAGCAGCGTGTTGTGATCGCAATTGCGATGATCTGTAATCCGGAGCTGATTATCTGTGATGAGCCCACAACGGCTCTGGATGTGACCATTCAGGCCCAGATTATGGAGCTCTTAAAGGATATGCAGGTGAAGGACGGAAAGAGCATTATTCTTATTACACATAACATGGGCCTTGTGGCTGAGATGGCGGATGAAGTTTGCGTCATGTACATGGGACGCGTGGTTGAGTTTGGTTCTCTGGAAGATGTATTTGACCATACCAGTCATCCTTATACCCAGGCGCTCTTACGCAGTGTTCCGGTTCTTGGCCTGGCTGACGGACAGAAGCTTGAGACGATTCCCGGGGCCACACCGAATCCGGCTGATCTTAAGGGTGGCTGTGAGTTTGCCGACCGCTGTCCATTTGCCGAGGATAAGTGCCGTGCCAAAGATATTCCGATGTTTGAATTGTCACCCGGTCATCGGGTACGCTGTTTAAAATACAGCAGTTTCCCGCTTGCTGAGGGCGAACCAGCTGCTGCGGAGGTGAAGTAATATGAATGAAAATAAAGAGATCATCTTTAAAATACAGAATCTGCGTACCTGGTTTCCCATTACCAAGGGTGCATTTAAAAAAGTAGTTGGCCATGTAAAGGCTGTGGATGACGTAAGCCTCGACGTTTACAAGGGTGAAACCCTTGGTATTGTAGGTGAGTCCGGATGTGGAAAATCCACATTCGGAAAAACTGTGATGATGCTTGAGAGAGCCACAGGCGGCCAGGTGCTTTTCAATTATGACGGCGAGTTCCGTGACATTACCAAATTTAATAAGCAGGAAATGTTTGATTTCCGCAAAAAAGTGCAGATGGTATTCCAGGATCCCTACTCGGCTCTGAATCCGCAGAAGAAAATTTATACATCCTTTGAGGAACCGTTAAAGGTTCATGGAATGCATGATCAGAGTGAACGCGAATCACGGATGCAGGAAGTTCTTAAAATGGTAAACATCCAGCCGGATTATCTGATGCGTTATCCTCATGAGTTTTCAGGCGGTCAGCGCCAGCGTCTCTGTATTGCAAGGGCACTGGAGGTTATGCCGGAAGTGCTGATCTGCGATGAGCCTGTATCTGCTCTGGATGTTTCTATACAGGCCCAGGTTTTAAATCTGATGAAGGATATCCAGAAAGATTTAAACCTGACTTATCTGTTCATTGCCCATGACTTAAGTGTGGTACAATACATGTCTGACCGTATTGTGGTTATGTATCTTGGAAAAATCGTGGAGGTTGCCGATTCCCGTGCTCTGTATGATGAACCGCTTCATCCATATACAAAGGCTTTATTATCGGCAATTCCGGTTCCGGATATCCATAATACCAAGAAGCGTCAGGTATTGGAGGGAGAGGTTCCAAGCCCCATCCATAAACCGTCAGGCTGTGCATTCCACAACCGTTGTCCGCACTGCATGGAAATCTGCAAGCAGCAGGATCCGGCTTTAGCGGTTCAGAATATGGAAAACGGCCATATGGTAGCCTGTCATTTATATGCGGAACAGCAGAAGAAAGTGCAGGAAGCACAGACAGGAAAGGCGGCACAGGGCGAAAAGTAAAGGCGGGATTTGACAGGAGGTTTTTACCATGATTTATACAAAGCTTGCACAGCTTGACCATTATAAGGGAATCAGCGGTCCTATGGACACTGCAATTGATTATCTGGCCGGTGCTGATCTTACGAAACTTAAGATGGGCCGGAATGATGTGGATGGCGATCAGGTTTACATAAACCGTTTTGACTATACCACAATGCCGGAAAATGAGGCAGCGTGGGAAGGCCATAAATATTATGCCGATATTCATGTGGTACTGGAAGGAGAAGAAAAAATTGGCGTGACCAATGCATCTTCTCTGAAAGCAGGAGCATATGATGAGGCCGGCGACTTTATTCCCTATGACGGCCCTGTGGACAGCTGGGTTACCATGCGTCCGGGCGATATCCTTGTGGTATTCCCGGAAGACGTCCATATGGTAAAGGTACAGCTGCATGGTGCTTCAGATGTTAAGAAGGCTGTTTTCAAAGTGAGGGTATAAGCGTTTAGAAGGTCCGCGGCTTCTTGCCGCGGACCTTTCGGCAGAGTAACCGTTCAGCCTTGCCTCTGAATAGTAGCCGTTCAGCCTTGCATCTTCTTGCCCGCGTACCGCGGACAAGAAGCGCCGGGCGTCCGCCCTATAAAGATTTAGAGTGAAAAATGCTT